>OJFG01000144.1_pt1 | contig 40348 bp, 24 predicted proteins | sample 1594071 | NCBI WGS metagenome assembly OJFG01 (sample SAMN05416818, study PRJEB24817) | seawater metagenome | isolation source: Sea water | place: Canada:Atlantic | collected 2013-07 | reverse complement strand
CTTTACGACAAAGTCGCTCGGTAATTAGACCGACACAATCCCTTGGTAATCACACTACTACAATTAATAGCAGCTTGCCGACAGGCGGCTGCTATTGCTTCGGAGTGGTCGACTGATTCGGACACATCAATTTAGCCACACTAAGGCATCTAAAAACCTGTGACATCTTGAAACACAAAGTCAAGAATCCAGCATTGTTAACTGTTTTCGCAATTGGTTGTTGTCTCCAAAATTTTAAAGCCTTTGTTTATCTTCATTAACCTAAGCTTTCATTGAAAAGTTATAATACGACTGCTGCAACTTCTATTGTCTGCTTTTGGCACATTTGAGTAGTTCGGCTTGAGCGAAAAGGGGGCCGTTACCGAAGCAGACATAGTGGTCCGCTTAAGACAAATAACGGTCGTTAAAGCAACTAACTTTAATCCTCTAATTTGTACTAGTTGATGACAGTAACTGACTCAATAGTTGAGTTTTTAGAGTATGGGCAAAAAAAGCAAGCTCATGAGGTCGAAAGGTAACTGATTGTATGTAACGAACTGAGAATAATGCTTAGAATGACTTATTTTCAATACATCAATATACTAATGTAACCGCAGATTTAACTTCAAAACGGATTTACTCTTAAATCATGGAAAAAAAAGAATTTTTCAAGCGTCTACACAAGATCGTTTCGCCTTCAACACCTGTCAATAAAGAAGAGTTTCTTTTTGGTAGGACAAGGCAACTTGAAAGTATAGAGGAAGCGTTGTATGCCAAAGGCCGCCACTGTTTTATATACGGCGACAGAGGAGTGGGTAAGTCTTCAATAGCTTACACTGTGGCTGGTATGTTTCAGTCTAACAACAAGCCATATATAAGAGTTAATTGTGCAAAAAGCAGTACATTTAATTCTGTAATGGAGTTTATTGTTTTCGAGCTAACAAACGGAAAAGAATTATCTTCAGAAGCAAAAACTGTTTCAGGTAAAGCCGGTATTTACGGACTCAGCGCTAGTGCTTCAAATAAAGAAACCTTCAAGCAACGGGAAATTTCCCATCACGATGAGGGTACCTATGCATCAATTCTTGCCAAGGCTTCAAGAGATTACGCCGAAACAACAGTAATCGTCGTAGATGAGTTTGACACAATAGAAGACGTCATAGAGAAGGAACGTTTTGCTGTATTAATAAAGGCGCTTAGTAACATCGAATGCAATACTAAGTTAATTTTCACTGGTATTGCGACTTCACTTACTGACTTGCTAGGCGGGCATGCATCAAGTGTAAGGCAAATTCACCAAGAATTTATTGAGCCTTTATCTTGGGATGGTCGTTTTGAAATAATAAACAGGGCTTTTAATGAATTTGACGTTAAGTTACCCGAAGATATTCGCTTTAAAATTTCGGGATTGAGTGACGGTTTTCCTTCTTATATCCACCTTATTTGTGAGAAGTTGCTTAGTGAATCTTTCAAAAACGGTTTAGATAAACCTATAGAATTTCAGCACTTTTTAAACGCACTTGATAAAGCTATAGATTCAATAGCGGAAGACATTCGCGAAGATTACGACAAAGCAACTCTTGGTCGCGATGAAACATACCATTATATTCTTTGGGCCATGGCTGATTCTGCTGACCAAATCCGGCATTTTGACCATATTTATTATTCTTACCAAATGGTATGTAAGACACTTAGCGTGCCGGAAATGAATAAAATGGATTTTGATAGCCATTTTAAATCATTGCGAACTAAGGGGTTTGGAAATATTGTTATCAGGGGCCTTGATAAGCGCCCGAAATGGTGGCGGTTTAAGGAGAGTTTGGTTCGCGGACTCGTGCGGATGTATGCGGAGAAACATCGGGTCGTACTAGATTTTCAACGAAATTTCGCCTCTGTAACAAGTCATGTCAGCCAGAAATCTGGCCAAAGAGAATACAGACCGTTGACTCAAGTTGAATATCAGACTGAACAATGGAGAAAAAGTAATAAATAAAGTCTAGGAAGCAGAAGACTCTACAAATTAGAAAGAATCCCGCCGCATGAAAGTCGAACTAGCTCGCTATTTGACAAATATTGAGCGAAGGTCTGCGATACGTACACTAAAGACTGTCAGATTTGAAATACCTGATGTTGAGTTCGGTCACTTCTTGATTGATGGCAAAGGGTTGATTCGTTTTTTGTCATTCTCCAGGATATATTCTTTTATTTGAAATTCTCGTTTTATAATAAGGCAACATAATTCAGCTAACCGCATGACAAAATTATGATTTACTTCCGTGGGTTTTTCTTTTTCAAATATGTAACGCCAAGTCACGAACGAATTGTCCGCATTACTTAGTTGAATGTCATAATCGCTCCATTCATTTCTTAGTACCTCTTCAACCTCATTTCTAAAGGATGGTTCCAATTTATGCAGTAATTCTTTAAGTCGATGTTTTTTAAACTTCTGGCCTGATTTGTATATCAAAGCTTTCATGGATAATTCCGCACTGAAGGTTGCTAACATTAGCTCTGAAGAACTGAACATAAAGCCATTTTCTCGTGAGCAGTGATACGCAGCTCTATAATGCTCTATTGCTTTAAAGGCCGCCATCTCGATTCGCCATGTATCCACCTCTATTCCTTTCTAAATAGGCTGTAACTTTACATCAGCATCTTCAAGTTGAAACCAAGCTTCATTTCTTTCATCAACAGCTTGCTCAAGTTCTAATTTTAGCTTTTTTACATCATCTAGCATGAAAATTCCTTTTCAATTCACATTGGGTTGTTTGGCACCATAGCAAATAATAATTCGAAAAAATGCATTATCAAAGCGTTAAAAGTAGCACCTAATGAATCTCGCTCAACCTGCTCTTCTTAGAGTCATGGTAGCTTGCTACTGAGAATTCATAGTAACAACCGTTTCCAATGAAAAACCATCCTCTGTGTTATCGGTGAAAAAAGCTACACGTCCGCTGAACGTACTTAGGAGTCAACTAACAAGCTTTTTTATCTTATCTAACTTTCGCCATACCTGTTTTACTTGCCTGGTATTGTTGACCATACCGAATGGGCATTGCCTCTGATTTCCAGTGCCCAGAGAGCACAATATCGGACATAGGAACACCAGACTCCATCATTGTCAGTACGCCACCGGTTCGTGTACTGTGACACGTAAATGCGCCTTCTTTGTTTAAAGCTATACCCACTACAGCATACCGTTTTAGTAATGCTTGGTATTGCAATGGCTCTGATTGCACGGTCTGTTTTGGTGATAATTTTCTGAATAAAAAACCATCTTTTATGTTAGCTTTTTCTATCCAGCGCTTAAGCAAACCTGCGGTCTCATCCGAAATGTAGCCGTAAAACCCTTCACCCGATTGGTCAGTTTTTGATTTTGGAGCAAAAATGGTTTTAGCGTCCCAATCGATGTGATTTAGCTCTATATCTACGATGTTAGACGCACGAAAGAGCGTATCGAGAGCCACATTGATAAGTGCAGCGTCACGTAAACCAAGTAAACTGGTCAGCTCGAGTGTACGATTTAATTTTTCAACGTCTCGCAATTTCAAAGGTTTTGCTTGCTTTTGTGCTGCAGGTTTTTGTTTGAGTTGCCCAGACACAAACTTGGTAAAAAGTTTTGAATGCTTCCATGGGTCAGGGAGCTCAGAAATACCAATGAAGAAACGAATCGAAGCTAATTTGCGCTTAATACTATGATGGCCAAGTGTGCCGGAGACCATAAATTCGAGATACGCTTTGCAGCTTTCCTTTGTTATACGCCAATCACTGGCCATTGCCGGCATTCCATTTTTTCTGCAGAACGCCAAGTACTGAGCAAAGTCTTGTTGATACGCTTTGCGCGTATTTTTTGACATTGTTTGCCAAACGTCGTCGCGAAGTTCAACAAGATTGCTAAGTACAATTTCTTTGTCAGCGTCGTCGATCGCAAAGTCATGTTGTGAAATGGTGATATTAGTATTCATACTGCCATTAATAAAGATAAACCTAATTATCTATACTAATAGAATAACACCAATTAGCAAGCCGCAAAGGCGTTTTATTTATGACGTGTCATATTGGTGTAAAATAATCATTATCCAGCTAATTGCTTGTAGAATCGACACAATATCATTATGACATGTCATAATGATATTGGTGGAAAATTACAAATATTGGGCGCCGTGGTAAGTTTATTATTTAGATTTTAGAGTTCTGATTATCTCGAGACAACGCATTGCATTTTCCATCGCGTTAGAAAATGAAGCTAGACTTGTTTTATCAAATTGAAAACTGATTCTAGATGTCGACTTTTGCTCAGCAGTTCCTTGTCGAATAGTTAATACTTTATCGAATATATAGATCCCTTTTACTTTCACATCTTCTTCGATAACACCAAAGTTGGATGGTAATGTGTAGCCTTTGGCTTCCATTTCCACTTTGATTTCATCCAATGTTTCAGCTGCGAACCTTTCTGAACTGGTGGGTATAGGGGAATGAAACAGCCACGATTTACGTGCTCTCCTAACGATCGGTGACACGCCGACACAAACATGCAAACGCTTGTTAGGGTGTTGGAAGTAGCTTTTAGGTTCTAGTACTTTTTTCAATTTCAGGCCTTGTTAGAATACTACAAGATAAAGCGGCAGGAATTATGCCGCTGTATATTGTGTCTTAAAGTACCTTAAATTGTCATTTACAATTTCATCAACAATTGATGATTCAAAATCACCATCTTTTTCTAAACCTCGATTCTTACGCAATCGCTCCATTTCAGCCTCAATGGTTCCAGACGGATAACGTTTAACCAAAATTTCATTAGCTATGTCTTCACCCAATACCTTTCCTAGCTGCCTTCTAACGTAATCATCTTCTTGGATTGAATTAATTCTCCAAAGAAACCCGGGTCCGACTGTTGATATCAATTTATGTTGAACAGTCCCACGTTTCGTTCTGAAAATATTCAAAGATGTTGCGCCAGAAGCACTAGGGGAACGCATTTCATTTTCCAGAATGGTTTGTAATGATGGCTCTAGCTGGAACTTCTCAACGCAGTCCTTAACGTTTGCTGGGCTACCAGAGCCGAGAATACTAACCGCGTTAGCTAACTTGACTATTGAATCAGGTATAGCTTTAACAAGTTGTGTGGCCAAAACTATATCGATACCACCTTTACGGCCCTCTAAAGTAGTCGTTTCAAGCATCGATTCAAAAGTGGTTATTCCTCCCCCTCGGTGCACTTCATCAACACAAAAACGCTTAGCCAGGCGCTTTAGTTGCTGTATTTCTTTTGAATAAATACCGCGGCTATTAATGTCGTATAGGCCGTGTTTTTCTGGTAATTCAGGCAACTGCTCTTCGTACAAGAAGAAGTCACTCGTTAGTATGTTTGTCGCTAAAGTATAGAAGATAGTATTTTGTTTATTGGCGGCAGGTCCTTTCCCGCGAGTCACATCATCTAAATCAAGACTAATAATTTTAGCGCCCTGTAAATTCCACCTTGTTCTACCAGATAGGATGGGATAATCGTCCATGGCACCAGAGAGCTTGCGGGCAATAAAAATTAGTATTGGCTCACCCATTGGAGTCGTTAGACCTTCGAATTCATTGGTTAAACGCTCATTAGAAGTCAAGCCAACCAAGTAAGGGATATCCGGAACGGCTTGCTGCTGAGCTAACATTTGATGTGGGCTGTTATTAATATAAAGAAAATCTGCAACGTCCCACCAGAACACTTTATTTCGGATCGGTGTGAAGTCGAGGCGAGCTAATTCATCATCCACATCTTTAATTAAACCAGGTCGGTAAACTAATGCTGTAGCCCTTTCAGATGTGAGCGTATAAGCCAGCTTAATTAACGAACTAATGACTTGGTAAGTACCTTCATAAGGGTGCTCGCTATCATCAGGAAGTGCGAGAGTGACTAACATATCCCGTATAGAGCCCAATTGCGCGGATGTTGGAAGTCTGAGAGTAGGTAAGGTATCAAGAATGTTTTTTTGAAATTCTTTAGTATTTTGTAAACGGTGGTACTGCGCAAGATAGGCTTGATTTTCAGGGAGCAGAGAGCGCACCAACATGATAAAGCCCCGCGAAGTTGTACCCACATCTATCTGGCGGATATAAGCAAGTTCATTAAAGTCGGGATGCAACAGTAAAGAGAAGTTATCACATGCCAACTCGGCAGATTTACCGAACCCCATTGGCCCTAATATCACTTTTAGCCAATAGTCCATTTGTTTCGAAAAAGGCTGAGTGGGGAATAGTTTACCTTCTGCAGTCCGTAATATTCTAGAGCCGGTATCCCAAATAGATGACGGTCTAGAGATGGGCATAAGTTGCATGGTTTCATTCAATTCAAAGGGAAGTTGGCTAGCAGTTTTTCCGCGAGTCAATCCTGGTATGGAACTCATGAACGTTTCTACAGGATCGCCCTCAACGCTTTCGCATTCTATCCCCCCCCAACTTTGAAGACGCTTAACGATAATCTCTCTTTGTTTTTTAGCATCTTGCTCAGACTGGCGGGACCAAGTTGAAACATGAATTCGCAGGTCGACAAAATCTCCCCCCGCATCCTGAACGGCGCTTAAATTATCATATGCGCTAGAGATTTCCTTGTTATCCCTATGCTTGATAAGGGAAAGTAAGCTCGCTAATCCGACCTTCCACATTAGTGAATTACTGGAATGCTTATTGAAAGCATAGGTAAGCCTAAAGGGTATATTCTCTTTTTTAATGCTTCGCAAAAAGGAAGCAAAAGGGAGCGGCTTTTTCGGTAAATACTTGACAGAAAAGGGGGCAATATACGTATCACCGATTTGCATTGTCGTATAAGTTAAGCGTTCAGCCATTCGCGGGATTAGCTGGTCTTGCAGTTTAGGCATGCCAAAAGCAGAGTAATCACTATCACCAGATTCAACGGGACGATACGTGTATTTGTCTCCCTGTAAAGCAGGTCTCCAGCTTAGATCGGTAAAGCCAGAATCATAGGAATTTCTTAGGTGATACGCATATTCGTGAGTGGTCTCAAGATCTATCCATATACCAGCATTATCAAAATCATCTTTAAGGGCAGACAGGGTTGCTTCGTGCCTATGTAGATAATATGAAGCGCCATGTATTAAATTTTGCGCATCGGTCATTTTGGGAGTGTTTGAACCCAGCTTTTCAGTTAACTCTTTAAGCTGCTGGATTTCTTCTCGTGTCAGAGAGGTAAGTTGAGTACGCACCACCAGCAAATTTGTTTCGGTATGACAAAAGCGAGCCATGACATCAACTTGCTCATCGATGATACCAGTTGAAAGGAAGCCTATTTTGTTAGCGACTCGACGCGCACTTTTGCCATATACTTCTTCAATTTCCTCTTTGGTTTTATCAGTATCCAACTCAAAGGACCATTCAAAACTAGTATCACCATTCGCCATATACCCTTTCATGGCGCTTTCAAGTTTAAAGACCGTATCGGCATACTCTTCAGATTTCATGGCCTTCTTTGTGCCGCGCACATTGAATGCACTTACAAGACTGCAATCATCCATTAAGAAAGTATGTTTATTAACATTCGTATCGAGCGATACAAAATCCTTTGGGCTTTGAGAAAGCACATATGATGAAATAAGCTGGAAGAATGTCTCTGTAGACGATAATAACCGGTCGGAAAACGTCTTTTTGGTTTGATGGTACATATCAGTTCCTTTATGAACTGGTTTTTAACCAGTATTCGTAGATATGGGAAAAAGCTGCAAAGCTAGGCACATACCTTAAATCTTTGAAGTATTTAGCATATTCATTGCGGTCTAGACTGCCAATCACCGATAGGCCAACAGCCATTTCAGCGCAAGTTTGTGGCTCCTCTTTAGTGAGGAATTGAAAGTCTGAGTAGGTAATTTCACTCTCAAGCAACTGCTCAAAAACGGTTTCTGCTCGCTCTCGTCTTGTGCTATCACCACTTAAAATAGCGAAGCCAATTTCACGGGATAAACGGGTGACTTCGGATTGTGTTAAGTCACTGGCCATGATGACAAAACCATGATTGGATAAATTACGAACGGGCCTTTGCAATTGGAGTGCACTTGCGCATATGGCACAGAGCACTTCTTTATTTACAACCTGCATAAAGCCACTCAATACACTTTCTGAGGGGGCGCTTTGATACCCGCAACAGGCGCACGTAAAGCGCGCCTGCTTCAGTTTTCCCCACTGCGCCCTATCAACCTTTTGATTCAAGTCTGGAGGAACAGTAGAGTCTATAGAGAGGATATTCAGCATCCGTTAACTAATCACGAATGAGATTAATAGTCGTATCTACTTCTGAACTATCACCAATGAATTCAGTGTTCAACGCAACAATTACAGCCATCAAACTAAACAATGCAGCCCCTAGAATCACCTGATATCCAGCCGAGACCTTTGATTCATTGGGATTTTTCGACATCAACCCTGCCACACCCATAAAAGCGACGATAAAGCCATATAGGCCCGCCGCCCCTACTACCAAGAGCAACACCGCTTTTAATATATCTCCGCCATTGCCCAACATATCTGATAAACCTGCATTATTAGCAGCAAATACATATAGCGGCGTTGCAGCCATTAAAAACCCGCCCATAACGAGCTTAGAAACTGATTTTAATGTACTTGATTTTTTCATTTTGTATTTCCAACCTTAATCAATAGTAAAATAATCTGTGCCAATAGATGAGTATCCAAATAGCTCACCGATAGCATCGCTATAAGCCGCAATTCCTAAGAAAGCGACACTTAAAAAAAACATGAAAAAGCACTTTCCAGCCCACCCTTTTTCATTGTAAGTAACCCCCTCTTTCCAATTGTATAAAATGAAAAATGACAGGACATAACTGTAGTAGCGCAAGTAATACACAAGCACATTGGCTATAGTGTCTGTTGTATCATCACTGGATTCAGTGAATGAATTGAGTGTGGAATAGTCTGCATAGGTTTGACTTATTTGATAATTACCGGCCTCGACCAAGCTGCCAGACGTGAACATAAAAGCCCCAATAACAATTAAGGTGACGCCCCCCGCTTTACTATTGGTGCCTGGTCGGCTCTGTGACTCTTTACTAACCAGTGCCTTTACACCCTGATAGGCCGTTATGAAGCCGACAACCCCAAAAATTGCACGGGTCAAGGTATAAAGACTAGGAACTAAATTTCCAAAGTTATTCAGAATCTCGACTGCGCCAATCATCAATTACCCCCGACGAATTATGCAATCAGGGGTAACAACGGACTTTGAGGCTTCCACAATATCTGATACCGCGCCACAGTTAGGAATTTTAGACTGCAAACTCACGGTCAACTTCTGCTTTGTGATTGGGTTGTAGAGCATCGCCACTTTTTTTCTATAATCTGCGGCCATCAACTCCCAAGGCGCTTTTAAAGTGACAGGCTTAGGCTGTTTAGCTTCCTGTTTTATGCGTTGCTCGACTTTGGCTTGCTCTTCTATTTCAAGTTGCTTTTCTAATTGAGCTTTTTGAATCGCTTCAATGCTGCTTTGATTGTTCTGCATTGATGCTTTTAAACCTGTCATTTGGTCAGTTAGACGCCCGATATGCGCTTTTAAAACACTGACTTGCCCTTGGTATTCTTTATTGATACCAACCGAGCTCGCTTCTGGCTTTGTTTGCAACTCGCTTATAGAGGATTCGATTGCATCCAAGCGAGAAAGCAAAATATTAATAACTAACCCATTTTGCTTCGCGACCTCGTATGCCGATAACGCTTGGTCTTTATAAACATCAAACTCTTTTACAGTGGACGATACTTGATTTAGCTGAACGCCAAGATCTGAATATTGATTTTGACTCTGTGAAATGACTTCGTTTAATTTGGTATTCCATAAATCACTTTTCACATCCCCGCTACTTAACGATGGGATATTGACCGAACTCACTAATTTAGAAATATCATAACTATCCAAAAAGACTGCTGCGACTCCCACAGAAAGTAGCACTGAACTTAGCAGTATATATTTGAACTTGAACTTGCGCTGACTTGGAACCGCTTGCCCATTATCCACATCTAAAGCGCTTTCACTTTCGCCAGCTTCTAACGTTGGCTCTGGCTCGTTTTCTTCTTCAACGAAAACGTCTAGTTCATCATAATTATTTTGTTTTGCGGTCATACATCCCCCCACTACTATTTATCGATGAATTTACAGCGGTAAAACTATCAAAACAAAGTTTCAACGCTGTCAAATCCAGAAAGATTGAAAAACGGATTGCCCCGATAAACGGGGCGATTTTTAGAGGTAAAGAGGTTGTGTTAACTTGATCACAATCTCTTGATTTTGAGAAATGTAAGCGGTTGTCGGTCTATTTACTCGCTCTGCCAAAACTGGAGTAAATGCATCACCGGTATCGGCTAGCCCTTTTACGGCAATCTCTCCATAATCAAGCCCACTGATAACTCTAACGGTAGAAGTGGTTGTTCCATCAGACGTAGTTTCTGTTTCAGAATCCAACGAGTCAGAAATACCTTCGCTGATACCGGAACCAAATTGCGCTAAGAATAAGCCACCATATCGATACCAAAAATGTGTATCGATATCTGCTGCTGTTCCCGCGCTACCTGTGACTGGATCTAACCCTATCCCACTAAACGGTTGGCAAGGTTCATTAACCGGACAAATTCTATTGAAACTCAATACTACATTGTCGTATTTGAGTACAGGCTTGGCATACGCTACCGCTAAGTAAGTGCGCGAACCACGCTTGCCCGACACAATCTTTACTTCCAATTCATCGTTGAAGTCAGTATTCATTTCTTGTGAGGTTACGGCATATAAATTGTCACCCGCCCCGGCAATGTATTCTTTACCCTTATTTGGTTCGGTATTTTCCTGAACTTCCCCAGCCTTTGAAGAATCCGATGGTTTCCCCAGTCCTTTTCCGGTGTTTTTTAATTCGGGAAGCTCTACATATTCAGATTCGGATACATAACTCGGGTCTACTGCAGTTTCAATAGTTGTAAGTTCTTTACTAAACTTCTTCAATATGAGGTTAAAACGTTTAGCAAGTCGTTCCTTTTCTTTTAATGTAGAGCTTGTTAAGTCCACCAGTGGTTTTGTAGTATCACTAGTTGCTTGTGATTGAACATCCTGTGCGGTTGCTTCAGCGGTAGGTTGTGTTTCTACTGCCGGTTCCGTAGGTTCTGACGCTTCTTTCGCTTCAACAAATGGGCTTGCCAATAACTCCACTGAACTTGGCTGGCTTTCCTGAGCACTTTGATTTGCATCCAACAAACCAATGTCTGATAACTTAACGGGCTTGCCATTAATTTCTATACGGTCCTTTTTACTGTCAACCAGATAGCCTTCTGGGTCTAATTCAATGCTTTGCCCGTGGTATCGCAACCTTTGTCTTTTGGAATTTAGTAGGCGACCTTTTTCATCGGCATATACCAGCTCCCCATTACTGAGAAGAGGGATGCCTTTTGCGTCAACGATGCCCATATCTGGGGTCATGAACTTATTGCTTCCTTCAATGGCTTTTAAATTATGCAGACGAGATGCGCGTATTCCTGATGCAGTGAGCAGTTCACCGCTTTTGTCTGTAATATTGAGTGAAGAGGCCAGATCGCCATTGCGGTTAATCAACTTACCTGATTCTGAAATCATGACGTGATTACCCTTGGCATCACGAACTGCTTTGTTATCTTCATCAATTAGATGACCGGTTTTACGGTCGATCTTTAAGCTTTTACCGTTCTGCATGTACGGCTTACCGTTTAGGCCAACGAGATGACCGTCTTTAGTTAGGTATATGTCTGAATCGCCTATTTGCTTCATCTTGGTTGTGACTGGCTCACCATCGCCATAAAGCAAAGTTCCATCCCCAGACATAAATAGAGCATCTTCAATCACTTCTCCCTTTGCATCCACAAAATGTCCGGAATCACTCAACATGACAGGTCTTCCATCTTCAGTGAGAATACGCTTTCCGTCTTCGGTATATAAGAAGCCATCATCTTTTCTGATAACGTTCTGTCCCTTATAAGTAATAGGCTTACCATCTTCCCCTAAGACATAACCATCTTGGAGCGTAAACGCGCCAAACTTACCCGCTCTTTCCGATTTAAAACCAGTGTTAGCAGTCAGTGGTTTTTGATTATTAGAAAGAGCCACTTGATTACCTGAACTGTCGATAACCTTACCGTCTTGAGTCAAACGAAGGGCTTTACCATCTTTCCCTTTAATAACGCGCTTATAACTATCCATCAGTGTCCCATCTGGTTGATGGACATAAGCCTGCTCACCGTTTATTGATAATGGCACATTGCCTTGAGTGAGTAGGTCAGTGCGACTTGGAATATCTAAAGAATTGTTTAGTACTTTATTACCATTTGAATCCGTCAAAAGAGGTGATGACAACAACTCACCGGCACCATCAACCAACTGGCCTTTCGAATTAATTTTGACGGTCTTACCATCGGGCGTCGTAACAATATTATTATTCTCATCCACTAAAGTACCATCGGCCCTTTGGTAAACGGGCTTACCATTATAGTAAAGCTGCTTTCCATCTTTTGTGACCGAGCGCAAGACATTATTCAAAGAGTCATCGTCGAACCCTGCACTGAGGCCCGTGTTTCCAGTATAATTTCCATTGGCATCTGTGAAGATAGGAAGATCAACAACTTGATTGTCCTCATTCAATAATTCTCCCTTGCTAGATAAGTGAAGCTTCTTACCAGTAGCATCTAAGATAGGGTTGTTATTTGCGTCCACCAGCGTTCCATCAGCGCGTTGATAGACTGGTTTCCCATTATAAAAAAGTGGCTGACCATTTTTTGAAAGCTGTTTTAATGCCAATTTATTGAGTTTATCAAGCTCGCTAGTAGTGACTGCTTTTCCATCAGCCGTTGTCAGTTTCAATTCGTCAATGGCGTTGCCGTTATTATCAATAATCCCTTTTTCGCTGTCATAGTAAACTGCTCTACCGTCCTTAGTTTTAATCTGATTACCACTGGCATCAACAAGTGTTCCGTCAGCACGAACGAACGCGCGCTTGCCATTAACAAAAACTGACTTGCCGTTTTTAGTCAGAGGAACAGCTGCACCGTGAATCCCAAGCCCTAATTTCCTGTTGGCTTCCGCAAAAGGTTGGTTTTTGTCATTCATGACTAGACCTGTCTGGGGATCAATGTGCAATGGCGAATTCAACGGGTCTAAAACAGGCTCCCCGTTTTCATAAATGAGCTTACCATTTTGCTCATATACGGCCCGACCGCCAATCTTCAGGGGGGTGCCATCCGCACCTAGCACCTGCTTTGCTACACCAAAAGTACTATTAGTGACCTCACCAGATTTCGTAGAAAAACCATCAAGGGTAGCTGGATTACCATTTTCCGTAGTAATTACACCGGAGTCAGATAAATACAAGGACGCTGAATTCTTATCTAAGACAGGGGAGTTATCGGCATAAACTAGACGACCATCGGCAGTTCGATAAACCGCTTTGCCATTGTGTAGCAGTGGGCTTCCATCAGCCGATAAAACTAAGGCGTTCTCGCTACTACTTGGTAGGCTTCCGTCTTGGCGAAAAACAACACCATCCGCACTTGTTAGACTTAAACCCAATTTGACTGCTTTTGAGTTTTCATCCACAAATTGACCGCTTTCGCTTAAATACACGCGGTTTCCATAAACATCAACTACAGGTAAAAAGTCATAGGTTCTAAGACCAATCAATCCATTAGAACGAAATAAGTTGTAATCAAAGAAGATGTCCTTTTGCTTGTATTTAACGGGTTTTCCGTTCTCAGTACTTAGTAAGCCATCAGAGGTATGGAATATATCGCTTAAACCTCTTTGGGTTAGCTTTCCAGCGCGACTAATTAAATGACCAAAGCGGTCGTATGCCACCCCAAGACTATTTTTTAATAGCCCTGTTTGCACACCGCCCTTTCCTACTTCGACTTGAAGAAGCCCCTCTTTATTAATCGATACAGGCGCCCCTTTGTGGTTTAACAAGTTGGTGCCATTTGAGCGAAGTGCATCACCGATGGTCACGGTTACCTGTTCTCCATAATGAGAGACAGTCACGCCAAATCTATCTTTAAGGTTTAGAGCCTCATCTAGAAACAAGTCTGAATTACCAAGACGGTCAATAGTCAATAATGGTGAACTTAATTTCCCAAGGTTATCGATCATGATCCCGTCATAGCTAAATAGAATTCCTTCCGACTTAAAGACTTCCCCTTTAGGGTTAGTTAAATATCCGTTTGAATTTTGCAAAACAGAAGAGTTTTCCCAGCGAATCGCTATTCTATTGAGATTAATCAGTTCTCTTTCAATATTTCGATATACAAACGAACCCGCATGACGAATCGGTTTTGAATCTACAGTGGCTAACTGTCCTTCCTTGGTGATATAAACGTCTGTATTTGCCACACGCTTCATATTTCCTGGCTTGTTCGCTAGCAACCCGTTTCCAAGTATTAGATACCCCTCTTGAGTTAGCAGAGCGCCTTGTAGAGCGATATTCTTATTGTCTTTATCTATGAAAGAGCCATCTGTAGACAAGAATACGGATTTACCGTTCTCGAGTTTGATAGCGCCGCCATCTTCCCGTTCGAGAATACCGTTAAGCCCTATACGAGTATCACCTTGCAAGAGCTGATATCTGCCAGTTGCATCTTCGTTAACCAAAAACCTATTTTCATCAACATAGACATCACTTTGCCCTACTTGCCTTACCATTGAAGATTTACCGTCAAAATCAACCCCGTTTCGAGATAGCATTTCTCTAAACTGTTGGTCAGACATTGGTTCACAACCACATGCTCCAAAAGTTTCGGGCGTCCCGCTGCCCTCCACATCATCCAAAACAAATGGTATAGACATACCACCGTTTTTAGCCCGAGCAGCTTGATAGTCTTCAAGATTTTGTTCTTCAATAGCTTTACGGTATGCAGGGTCAAACTCGGTGCCGGTTTTAGGTCTGCCTACGTCCTCGGAAAATGAAACTGGGCCGCTATTTGTTTTTTCTGGCTCTGAGATGATCCCTATAATGAATGCAATGATGATCGCGATTATTGCTGCCGCTCCAACCCCTAACAATATAAAGGTCAGCAGAGGTCGCTTATGTTCTGAAAAAATATGATTTCTAAATTTAGTAACTGAAGTTTTTAGCATTGCTTTCGACCACTCGATTTTTAAATAACTTAACTATGATTTGTTCATTACCATCACCAACCATAGTGATGGCCGGAAGATATGGAATGCGATAGGCTTTGTAGCCTCCTGTACCTGCTTGCCCTTCGAGTGGACGAGGTACTTTTGAGTAGTATGGCGACCGAATGAATACAGCATTGCCGTCCATCCAAGCTTTCACATTTGGATTGTCAGTTTCGATTTGCTTGTATGATTTAGGAAGGTTATTGCCGCCCATAGCAATGTCCCGCATGACATCATCGTTTGACATCAGAGGAACGCCAGTAGGGACATAACTACCAGATGAATATGGTCCAGTCCGAGGCAGTTGTAGCACTGGGCTAGGGTGATACTTAGTTGTATTGGCTATTAGCTGAACGTTGATTACTTCTTTCATACCCTGCAACAGCAGCGTCATATTCGTACCACCAGCGCGATTAACACTGACTATCTTTAGCTTTGACAATGTGTTCATGTTAGTTAAAGAGGTGCTTTTAGGTTCCAGCTCACCTGCCACCGTTGAAACTGGGCTTTGCTCTTCTTCCGATACATCAGAATCACCACCTAACTGACTTAATTTAAAATTATTATTGCCAGAGGAAAAGTATTGAATGGGCCATGGACTTCCGTTGCCATCGATGACGGATAAGTGAGAATCCCAACCAGGAGCTAAATAGATGCGGATAGGTTGCGCAGCTGGGTCCATTGTTACAGGAATGATTTCAAGCTTTGCCTTTGGCGGCGGCAAATCCAACAATGCATCTTTCTTTTCTTGCTCTTGTTTCAGATATTCTCGACGCTGCTCAGGTGATAAACCTGCTTCTTGCTTTTTAAGATATTCCCACGCCCATTCTGCCAATTGCTCATCATCGATATGGTCAGCAGTTTTTGCATCAGTTGTATGCTCTATCAAACCAGTAGGTAAATCTTCAACCTTGGTTGTGGCAGCAAAAACGCTTGCGGTAAGCAGGGTTAGAGAAAGTGCGAACGCTAACTGTTTCATCTTCATCGTCTTCCCCCAATTGGTTCATCAGAATATTCACTGATTGCAAGTCCGAATCGGTTCCTAGATCGAGGTACACGCACCAGAGTCATATGCGCTATATAGCTTGAGCCTGCGGATGTAAATTGTCCGCCCCCGATGTACCAAGTAAAGGGCAATTCAATTTCCCAGCTGCTTCCGTCATCTGCTATATCAACAATCCTTGGCGCCTCTGTAATTTCGGCCCAAGTAAGCTGAACACCTGTGTTAATTGTCCTAATGATTTGAGAACGATCTAATGCCTTTACAAACTCTCTGTGTGCATCGCTATCTACGAAGTCACGTTCAAAGCTATCTGTTTGCAACTGCCAATCCGTCGTTGAGTATTTATGTAACTTTGATACGAGTTCGCCCGCACGAAGTTTCACATCCCCTTCGTTGACAGTAGGGATACTCGTCTCGCTCAATTCGATGATCCGGTTCTCTTCATCAATCCCGTATGCAAGCTCAACCATATCGCGCTGTGAGAGCGATAAAACGCTGTAGCCTAATGTTGCTGACGCACCTATCGAAATAACAATTAGCCCAAGTAATACTTTGGATAATCGTATTAGCGACTTGTTCCTATTCAAAACTATATTGGCGGGAGAAGAAACGCCCTCATCCCATACGACAACTGCACTAGGCTCGCCTAGCAACAAACGCAGCTCATTTTCTAAATCACGGTCATTGGTCATAATTTTCTCATGCTTAAAACTTCAATTTGGAGGCCATATAAATTTACGGCTCTGGGAACGCTAACCAGTCTCATGTACATGGTTACAAAACGGGTGATAGTCTTACCTGATGGGTTGCGGAAGGATTGGACTGCGGTTGTCCTAATAGAATATTTAGTTTCGTTTCCCTCGGTAACCAAATCTGTAATGGTTGTTTTATGTTTAACTGGGGAATACGCATCAACGATAATATTATTGCTTGCTATCCAGGCTAATGAGCCCTCTTCATCCCGCCCACCAGATAACGGCTCTAGATAATATGTTTTGTAAGCTTCTTTGCTGGCAAATAGGCTTTTAATGTTTTCTAGCTGGTCTTGTAGTTGTCGAAAATGAAGCGAGAGCAATTCCCCCGTATAGACTTCAGACACTCTTTTCACCGAGGATAAAGACATGGTTGGCCTATAAACTGGCTCTAATGTTGTGACACTTCTGTCAGGGCTCACAAAGGCTGGCGTATCATAATTAACTAACGAACCTTCATAGGAGACCTTCACCCCCAACGAAACACTCAACACCAAAAAAAGTAACAATACTGGCAGGTACTTCTTTTCAATGTTCTTCTGACGCTCCATATTTTCGTTCACGACGTAATCAATGAACTCTTGGTCAATCGTCACTGTTTTGTCAGTCATGTGTACGCGCTTTATTGTTGCGGACATTCAGCAGAGAAACACCTATCCGAATGAGGTATTCAGAAGTGCAAACTAGTATTTGCTTGAGTTGTTCAGCATGAGCTTTTTTAAGTGAATCACACAGTTCAATGCTTACTGAGGCTTTTTGATTTTCAACTATCAATCTAATACTTAAAAGCCCTTCGTATTGACCGCTGTTATCTTCCCCCCCAGTAACTGTCAAGTCTTTCAGTGGTAAGGCGGTGTATTTAAGCACCTGTAATTGTGTCTCAATTGGAAGTTTCAAAAACTCTTCTTCTAATTCAGTTTTACATTCAATTCCTTTTGCATTCCCCTCGCGAGAGACATCAACACTTATTCTAAAATCATCCAAAACAAAGCCCTCTACTATTTGCTTGGCTTGTATGTTCAGTACTTCCACTTTTCTAAGCAATGATTTTCCGGATATGGCGACATTTAGTATTCGTCGTAGCCTTTCCATTGGCCGTAGACTTTTTGTTAAAAACATAGCGGGAAACTTTATGCGCTTTAAACAACTATTTTTATTCAGCCTGTTGGCATTTACGCATGTAAATAGCTCTCATGCACAGGAGCCCCATACCGAATCAGTTTATGGAGCATTGCAGACTTTGGCGCATCACAAAGCGCTGGGAATGGTGAGGATGTATTTTGGTACCGAAGCAAAAATCACAGAGTTTTCACCCTCTGTCGCTGGCTCTTATCGAATAATTATTTCAGATGGGGGTGCTAGTCGAGAAATGTACTTAATGAGCGACCTGCAAAGTCTCATTGAAGGAAAGCTTTACTCCACCCTAGTTCGCTCTGCAGCAAGTGCGCATGGGATCAGTACGTTGGAGAAGTATTCACAAAGAAATCAAGCAGTCGATAATGCTGCAAATTTTGTTAAGTCTTCTGTCGAAGGTATAAACAAAGACAAATCAATCACGGTAAACACAGCGGCGTCCTTGCTAGATGGCGGATTCAGCGACCTAAGAAAGACCGAGCAACCCGCCAAATATAAAGTGAAAGATTCCAGAGAAATTAGCGCGGAGTTTTACCAAAAGATTACAGAGCTGCAAAACATAACGGTTGGTAGCAGCAAGAAGGAAATCTATTTATTCATTGATTTAAATTGTCCCGCATGCCGGAAATCCGAGCCGAGATTAAAGCCTTTTATTGAGCGCGGACAACTGACTGTCAATTACATTCCTGTTGGCTTTTTGTTAGATAGCTATGACCGCAAAAACAAGGACATTACCGATAGCGAAGCCAAGGCTATGTATGCCCTCATACCACAAAGTGAAGATAAACGTGCTTTGCTACTTCAAACGTTACTTAGTGCATCTCACGTAGACGAGCTTATCGATGTTGAAGCACCACAAGCTTTGAGAAATCGCGGGTACAAATACATGAAAGAAAATACCCTTTCGTTTTTTAAGCTTCCAGTGCCGGCTACTCCAATGGCCGTATATCTAAGCAATGGCTACCCCAGATTTAAAGCGCTCTCAGAAAACAATACCACCCCGAGTAAATTAACGGACCTAATTGAGCAGATAGATGATGTTGATTCATAAAAGAATCACATAAAGCCGGTGGCTGTTGGTGTTTACGTCAACGTTATTTCTAATAGGTGTACGGTAACAAATAGAGTTTTTTAATGGCTACAATAATAAAAACTGCCGATGTTGATTTATCCAATCCATCGCCAAACTGGAAAGTTTTAGCAGAAAAATACTCACAGCAAGTATTAAAGCTGCCACAAGTAGAAAGCGGATTAGTTTCTAAAGACCAGGCCCAAAAGTGGCTCTCTAATGCCGCACAGGTATTAAGCGAAAGTGAGTTGCGCCGTGAAATTCATAGTTCAAAAGGGTTTACGGAACAGGATATTCGCGCGTTATGGGCACATGATCACAATGAGTACTATGCCAAGTATCACGCCTCCGAAGTGTATTCTCTCAAACGTCTTGAATCGATAAAAATTCCCACTGAACAAGACCGCAAACAGATTGTATTACAGTCCCTTTTTAAAGCTTTGATCAAGGATAAATACAACCTGCAATCAGCAAAGTATGCTGACCAAGCACAGTTTATTCAGTCAGATCACAACTGGGTTAATTCAAGTCCTTCTCTAATGAAAACTGAGACGGGTGAAAATATCCTCATCTCCATAAAATTTAATTACCAAAAAGATATCACCCAATCTGATGATATTCGCAACCACGTACAAATCCTCTCTCTATTAAATAGCCAACAACGTGTAGATAGCGCATATCAGTACAACATCAATATTCCAGAGGACAAATTAGACGTTCTATCTAGTACAGCGCTACTAGGCAGTGACGCATTTAAACAATCCCTAAGCCTACTAAAAATTTGGGACACCCATGCCACGGATATGAACGTCAACTATGAGAAAGTTACCTATTCAAAATCCTTATTCGGCAGCATTAGTCAAGTAAGTAAAGCGCACTGGGATCATTTGTTAAATGGCCAAACCATAGAAATGCCCCTTGATAACAAAAGCCAAATGACAGCACAGCAAGAATCAGCTTTTCTTCCTGTGGCAAAAAGATATGCAGCGGCGCAAAGACTTCAAGTAGCTGCTTCCAAAGAGTTCGATTCAGTCAAACAAGAAATCACAGCTTTAGTCAGTACCTTTGGAATCCCTAGAAAGATGGACTCCCATTTCGACCTTGTAAAAGTAGGTGCAAGAAACGTGTTCGATTTAGACAGAGCAGTTAACTTCCTACAACGTTCAAATGTCGATCCTGCTCATTACAGTAGCGCTAAATATGACATCGATTCTCTTGCTAAAGAGGCCACCAGCAAAGGCGTTGATGTCGAAAAATACCGCTCATATAGCGCTCCAAACAAAGAAAAAGTTATCACAACACTAGAAGTCCTAGGGGTCGATAAATCGCAATTCAATCAAAGTGCAAATCACATCCATTTTACAGGGCAAACAAGAGGGGGCGTTTACGACCGCGTAAGTGAACTAGAAGGGCAAACACAAGCCACCATTGAAGACGCCATTACCACTATTGCCAAAGGCATCAGCCTTCCCCCTGAAGTAGAACTCAGTGAGCACACCGAAACGTCACCGGAGATGTAAAGATGAACAAATCAATTTCAAACGGAATAATACAAGTTACAGGCTATAACAAAGATAAAGAAATCATCGAAGGTTTGCTCAAAGGTAAAGAAGATACTCCCATTAGTATGGTTTTTAGCAAATACTCGAAAGGTCGTAATTTTGTTCAGACGTTCATTGATGAAAACAAAGGCGGCTATGTACCAATTGGTTCATTTATTCATGCTCGTTTCTTAAAAAGATTAACCGATAAATCTGAGTTCTATGCTGCTGCCTCTGCGTCGGTATTAACCAAACCTGATAGCGGGTTAAATGCATACGTAGCCCCTGTTAAAGTCGATGCTGACTATACAGTTCTCAGGAAAGCTAACAGTGCAAGCAAGGGCTTCAAAGCGTTATTTGCTAGCGTTTTGGATCAGGATTTTACATCGATACGCAAACTGAGTGACTTGGAGAGCACATTATTATCATTGTTGCGCGAGTCATCTCCTATGGGTGAAAAAGCCAAACGAGGTGCTTTGTTGCGCATAGGCTATACCAGAGCGAATGGTGAGAAGAAGACAATTCCGGTCGAATTCATTCCCCCATACAACGTACCGTTAGAAGTATCAGTGAAGCATTTTATCAAAACATCCAAGGAGCTTAAAAAGGCCCTTAATGTAGCCAAAGAAGCTTTGACCAGTACACAAGGGTTGTTTGAAGTATCCGGGCTAAGTCGCGTTTTGATAAACGACTATGGAAACATAGAAAATGTTCAGAAATATAAGAATCATAAGGCATTTATTAACCCTGCCAATAAAAAACAAGGGGACTCCTACGCCCTAGCGTCAATAGTGGTTAATCGTGCAAATAGCGCCTTAACAAAACTGAATGTTTTTGATAGCAAAATAACCAACCCTGCTGGAACAGTCGGTGTCCATGGGCATGATACAAATGCGTTTTACTCAGTTGAGTATAAAACGAAAGCTCAACAACAAAAGATAAACCAACACTTTAAATATCCACTTCGCCACAAAGAGGTTATCAGCTCATCAGGTAAGCGAAGTGGTATAGCGATTGAGGGAGATGTAAACAAGTTAAACGCTTACAAAGAAAGAATTGAATCTGCTGTCTCTGGTATCACCCCCATTAAAATCGCAAATACAAACCAGTACATATTTCCAATTGGAGAAAAAGAGCAGGTCCTAAGTAGTTTATCTGATTTACTCGGGACGCCAGCGATTTATACGCAGAACGTTACATCGGAAGGTAAATACAAAAATAGTTTTGTCATTAGCGGGCATACGGATAAGCCATTTTTTCAAAAAGAGCTTTTACGTGTGGCTGGTGGTTACGAACACTCCGTGCTAAACGGAGATTTCTACTTTCGAAAAGAAGACCGTATCGCCGTTGAAGGGGATTTGAAAGAGCTGCTTTCTAAGCCCCTATTACCATCAACGGGTAGAACCCAAGCTCCCCGTATTTCTTATGCACAATGGGTTGAAGATAATTACCGTGGAAATGGTGACCAAATAGCTAATGACCTGTATAGCGAAATTGAAAGTGTAGCTGACAAAATGGGGATCGATTGGAGCGCCACTTCATCAAATATCATCATTCCCTCGCCTGGCTCCAAGCCGGTGTTATTCAAAGGTGATAATAACGTCAAGACGGACTTAAAAGGGCATAAAGGAAGTGCAGCTGTCTTGGCCAGCTCTAATTTCATGCCATTTGAAAACAAGACAACTGGCAAAACTGAAAACCTGCTGACAGTCACAATTAAATTCTTCAACAAGAAACTTAATTCCGGTGAAGGTGAGGCGACTTTTAACAGCTTTCATGGACTGTTAGATAAGTACAATTTGAGTGTAGGTAGAGGAAATACAAATAATCATCAGCAACGTTCAAAAGAACTAGATGAAAAGTTTGAGCAAAAGGCTCTGGAAAATAAGAGAAGATTGGAGAATAAGCGAAAGGAAGATGCAAAGTTACTCGAACAAAGTAGAACTGAAACGCTTAGGTTGTGGGAAGGGGCTGGAAAAGAAGATGGTACCCACGCTCAGTTAACCAAAAAGAAACTATCCCGTGCTATTGAGCTGGCGGAATTGAAAAGAGTGCATGGCCGTAACCCATTCTTCATGTTCGCCATCTATGACATGCAAGATGAGTTCGCCGGGATTCAAAAAATATATGCAACGCCTTGGGATGCAGGCAAGGGCAAGATGATGAACAAGGTTTACAGTTCAAACATCCCCTTTTCCAATCCAGAAACAGGTGAAAATAATGGTCTACACGGACGTATAGGCCATGATGATGGTAAATCCACAATATACGTTGGTGAAGGCTTCGCCAACACGCTTACCGCTGTATATTTGAAAGGTGGTTATGGGGTTGTAGGCTTAACTAAGAGCAACGCTGAGATCGTTATTTCAATGCTCAGAAATAAGTATCCAGATAGAGAAATAGTACAAGTTGCTGACAATGATATGTATAACCCAAATGGCAATGTGGGTGTACTTTCCGCTGTAGATTCTGCATGGAATTCCAAAATCAACTACACCGTCCCTGATTTTAGCTCACTGCCCAACGCCGAAACTTTAAATGATATTAGTGATCTGTATGTGCACGGTGGCGCTAAGCTAGCTAAACAGCAACTAGGTGAGGTACTTGAACCGCCTAAAGATCTACTGGAATACCATGGGCTGAGACTAAAATATGTCAGCGTCAAAAAACGCCAAGACGCGCTAGAAACTGCAGTTAATGAAATATCTAAAGTCATGGCAGAAGAGGACATTGAAAAAATAGCCCCGAACGGCCTAGAAGACTACCTTAGCTCTCACTCAATCGCCCCTGCACTAAAGAACAAGGTTGAAGAAAAAACTACATCAAGCCTAACCAATCAAACGCGCACAGATAAACAAAACCAGGTAGAGCAAAATACACCTAACTCTTACGCAGAGTCTGCAGCGGTTCAACAACCCAAAAAACAATTGAAATCAGGTTTAGAAATAATTGAGAAGGTAAGTGCGAAAAGCAATTCTCCCTACTTACTTGTTCTGAGTTATGACGAGGAATCTAAAACTGAAATAGCCAAAGCTTGCGAAAAACTGTCTGGCGGAAGAGAGCCAACATACAACCAAAAGCTGAATGGATTTATAGTTCCGCACTATCATAAAAACCCACTTGCGGCACTTCTACACTCTAAAACGGGGGCGCCTCAACTCTATTTTGGTAAACCTTATTCAAGCAGCTCTAAAGGCTTTGTGATCCGTGGTGATATTGATAACGCCGCTCGTGATCTAATATCAAGTCAACTGCGCGAAATTGAGCATCATTACAGCCCAAAAGAGCACGGTGTCGTCGTTTCTGACATTCATGCTTTAACGTTGCTAAAACCAGTCCTGAGAAAGTATACAGAAAGATCCTCACAACCTACTTATTTCAACCCTAGCGTGCCGCACATTCCTAACGAAATGATGAGCGACATAAGCTTTCTTAGTAAAAGGTTAAATGTGCCGAGAAACCACATTATTAAGGCTCAAGCCTTAATAATGTCCTTTAATAAAAATGTCGCCAATGACAATTACATGATGGCTACTTTTTACGCTAAGAACGCACCAAACTTTAGTCATTTACAGGGTAGTGAAAAACACAAAGCAATCTTAATAGCCAGTATTGACGATGCTTTTTCAGCGGAAAACCTGCACCTTTTTGAAACTACTCCCGATATAGTCAAGTACGCAAAAGCACTCATGCAAACCGCAGAAGAATTAGGGATTATTCCTTCTGAAGAAGCGGAAAAAGAAGCTGTCAGGAAGCCAGTCGAAGCACCCGTTTCTGAGCCAGTCGAAGCGCCCATTTCTGAGCCAGACGAAGCGCCCGTTACTGAGCCAGTCGCAGCGCCAGATGAAAAAACATCAGGTTCAATACCAAACTACCTTTCTGTACCTGGGCGATCGAAACAACCAACGCTCACAACAAATGATTCTAGTAAGCAAGCAGATGTAGTGGAAACACCTGTTCGTCTTCTGGATGCCGAAAAACAAACTCATCAAGAGGAAGAGAATCAGGTAGTTGAAGAACCTGCGCCTGAGCGTGAGGAGGCCCCCGAAATAAGCGATGAAGAAGCAATGCTTGCTTCTATGGTCGAAATGGAATTGCCCGAAGAATATTCCCCTGATTTAGCTAATTCAAACGCGCTCGAAAACTCCGCAGATCATAAGCCGACAACAGACTCGCGAGAAAAAAATAGTCCAAGAAATAATCCATTCCTAATGGGCGATTTATTTACACTTCAAGAAGGTCCGGATGATGGCCTATTAGTGAATGATGATACGACTACAGTTGAAGCCGAGGAAGCGGCTGAAGATGAAGTAGCGGATGAAGCCGAAGAAGTAGTTGAAGCCGAAGAAGTAGTTGAAGCCGAAGAAGTAGTTGAAGCCAAAGAAGCGGTTGAAACCGAAGAAGTAGTTGAAGCCAAAGAAGCGGTTGAAACCGAAGTTTTAGGCTCTGCTCAAGATCTATTGAATGATGCAGATTTTAAAGACGAACCGTTTGGATTTTTAGACTTCTCAGAAGGTCTAGACGCTACCAACGCGGCCACAGAAATGGTCGATCATGATATAACCAATGAAAGTTTAGTGGACGACGAAAAGCCACTTCTTTTTACTGATTCAGATGCTGAGCAGGTTAAACGATTAAATAGCCTACTCGAGTACATGCAAACATTTTCAGAGGCAGGCTACACACCAGATGAGTTTGAAAGAGAATGTATTAACAACAAAGGAATGCCATATTTTGTAAACGAGGAAGGTATCGATAAAGTAACGCTCAATAGTGATATTGCTTACTCTAAATCTTTAGGCGGTAAAATCTTACCAAGAAATATTATTGATATTTATGTTGATGTTTATAAACAAGATGCACAAAAAAGAATGGATTCAGCAGAAAGCTTCACCCAGTCTTATTTTTTAACGAAAGGGAATAGTACGCTTAAAACATTCAGCCAGTATTTTAGGGGCCTTAAAGAGCTTAAGGAATTGCCTAGCGGTCACGCCTATTTGCAGGAAGAAGAATATTTAAAGGATTTATTCGAAAGCGATTTAGAGTATATCCATCACACCACAATGCTGAGTAAATTCTATTCAATAATGCAGTTACAAGCATTCGGGAATGAAGAAGTTATTAATGCAGATATTGAGGCTTTATCGTCGCTAATAGAGCAAGCGCAGAAAACCAAGCTCTTCGGTGATTCCACTTTGGTTAACGTAAAAGAAGATCCAACAGTATTGCTTGTGATTTCAAACACCACGGATAACACACCACTCATTCAAGCTGCACGAGTTAAGAGCCCTAAAAAGCTTACTTCCCTAGAAGTATTCAACGAATTAGTTGTAGAAAAATACTCAGCAGACATAGTTCGATCAGATAACGGGAAGTCTTTGTATAAATGTACTTTCAAAGCTTTTGGTACTGTTTACCTGCTAAATAAGTCGGATAGCTGGTTAGCTTCCACAAATTATAATGATTTGAGTGTCAGATATGGGGTGGTGCTTGGGCAAACCCAGCCGAAATTTAATGAATTACAAACCGTAAGAAAACCAACCAAAACTGCCAACCAAGTCTCTGCTATTGCAGAAGTAAACGAAAATGCCTTTGAGGAGTTTTTGGGGATAGTTCGAAACTCTGTAGATCTGGAACTGACCTATCGGGAATTTAGCGACTATTATTTATCAAACGATAGAGAATGCCCCACTCCTTATCATGATTCGGCTACCGGAAAACTGAATATTGAGCAATTGAGAAAAGCGCTTAAGGATAACAACTATTCATCTGCCCGAGCGTTGTTCAATCATATATCGAACGAACAGTCGATAAGCAATCAAGTTAAATCATCTGAGATAACTTCGGCTCTTCCAGCTGAGATGAATATCATGGAGCCATTAAGCACCTCAATTTCCGGCTTGGGTATTCTCAAAAAAACTGAAATCAAGCAGAACGACATTGTGCCTTTTGAGCAGTTTATATCAACTCCAGCAGCCCTAGACGGTATCCATAACATTCAAAAAGTGGCATATAAAAAACTTGGTGACAAAGCTCATATTGATGCGTTTTCACTAAATGCTTTTAAGCTCTACGCTGAAATCCATCAGGTCGGTGGTACTGCCGGAATTAACAGTAAGACTGAGCTTGCCCAGAAGATAATCAATAACCTTACTGCTAGAAGCCAAATTCAGCTTTTAGATGTGGGCTCTTTGGCCAGTATGGAAGAAGAGCAGCTGTTATCACTTTGTTCAGAAGTGGGCATCGATTCATTTACCAATCCTGAGTTTACTGCGAAAAAGCTGAAAGATGTCACAACGAACATAGCCAAAAAGAACATTTTAAAAGTAGCCCAATTGAACTACATCGCTACGATCGCCCAAGGACAGGAAGAAGGCCTAGATATTTCAAACAGAATATTACGTGAAGTCAGCGCTATTTCTGGGGGCACGCTAAGTGAGTTTAATGAAGCTGTAGAGCAACAAATGAAACTAGTTGAAGCGGACAAGGAGCTTTCAGCAGTCGCAGACTCGATACAAAGCAACATGATTCTTGGTCTTGAAGAGCGTGTTGAGTTAAAAGCGTTAGATTTTGATGAACCAATTGTTATTGGTATTGATAACCCAAAATACGTTTCACGTGGACGCTTTCAATATGCTATGACACAAGGTGGTACATCAGAAGGACTTATATTACCTACTGAAATTAGGTATTACTCGATCCTTTCTGACCAATGCATAGGAGTTAACTTCCCTATTGATAATAGCTTCTTAGCCAAGTACAACCTAGCTCCATACAATAAGGAAGCCCTAGAATATTCGTTAGCACCATTTGACGATTATTTGCAAAAACACGGCTTAATTGGAGCGGTTGATGAAAGAGAAAACAATATTGTCATCACGAAAACAAAAGACCGATATACCGTTTACAACGTGAAAAGTGGCGAGACCACCATAGAAGAATTCCGAACTCTCACAGCCTTAGCAGACTCAGTATTGAGCCAACCAATAGTTTTTGATTCCATCGATTTCACAACACTTACAATGAAGTTGGAGGAATACCAGGAGCTAAATACAGCATTACAATCTGTTAGTAAGATAAGCGAACTGACTAATGATGACCTAACGAAGCACTTATCAAAGTATATTGATGCAAGTGGCCTTACCCGCAAAGAAAAGGAATCAGCGCTAAGACACGCCTATGTTTCCGATTTGAGTTCAACTTATCGCCAATCACTTATTGAGCAGCATCCTCCTGCGATATCAATTCACACAGAAGAGCTAGCAAATGCATTGAACAGCCTAGGCCAGCTCAATGAGTCAGCCTCAAACGAGCAGGCACCATCTGCTCTTTCGCTAGGGGACCGTATTTTATCCAATGAAGTGAACACCAGCGGTCGCATTTTGGAAATGGACGAAGAAACAACAACGATTGTTCCAGACTGGCTATTTGAAGCTAGGAATTCTGGTAGTCAAATAATGCGAAGTATTGATTTGGAGTTCTTCAATGATATATCAGCAAATAGCTTTGCAAAAATCGCCCCCGCTTCAATGTTAACAACGGATATAACTCAGAAATTTAATCCATTGGAAGCAGATGGCATTGAAAATATTAAGAGTGCGTCTGAAGAAGAGCTATCAGAGCTAGCGCACTTATTAAGTGTTAACACAACTGACTCATTGGTCGAAACAAGAAATGGAGTAATAGCCGCCCTCAACGCACGCGTGGCTGCATTTGAGGTGTTAAATGGCTCAACATCCGTTGAGCAGGCTAAAGAAGCTCTAGAGCAGTTCTGCACCCCCTGTCAGACTCAAGACGACATCAAAGCATGGTTACTCAAGGAAACTGCTGAAGCATCGAAAAGAGTGCAATCCCTACATTTTGTGAAGCTGCTAAATGAATGCGAGAAGTTTGGCTATGCAAAGCAAGAAATGAACGTTGCCAAATTGAGCACCCAATCATTAGAACTAGCTTCTAAAGTAGAAGCTTTAGAAGGCACTACTTTGGTTAACAAAAATCATTCTGTCTACGCATATTGGAGCCAGATGTTAAACCAAGAAGATCCCCTGCTGATTGAAGTTACTATTGATCAAGATGGTTACTCTGAAATTCAAATGGCTACAACGAGAGCTCAAGAATCTGTAGAAGAGAACCAAATAGAAGTAGGATATGACGAAGGCCAGGGTCTAATCGCATACCATGAAGATAGTTATCAAATTGTCTCAGCAACAGGCCAACCGCAGGAAAATGGGAACGTCGAGTTTGTAACAGGGTTAGAGACTCATTTAGTCAGTAGTGATTTAGTTATTCCATTTGAACAAGAAAAACTTGATTCAATGGGTGCCAAGTTAGGACTAGAGGATAACCAATCATTTGTTACCACTTTATCCATGGCCCAAGAACGAAGTTCCAACCTAACCTATCCTGATACAGCTTATGCATCTCTTGTTATAGATGCACTCGCAGCCGGAATTCAGTTGCATTCTCAAAACAAAGAGCTGAAAGTATCAGAACACGACTTAGGAAGGTATGGCGAGCAATACGCTTATTACAACAGTCAAGGCGCTGCTGTAGCATCTGGCAAAACCATTGAAGATGCACAAGCTGAACTTATAACCAAATTAATTGAGGTTAAAAATGAAATATCTGCCGTTTCAGAAAGAAATACTGACTCAGTTCAAAGCGATGATGCCGGACCTGTACTTAGCGCTGGAGCAACAGGGAGCAGTCAGAGCAGAAGTAGAGGAAATGTCATCAATAATGGAGAAGGAATTCGAGACTCTTCATCCGAAAATAGTGCAAAAGCTATCGGGCGAAATACCGAATCAGAGCGACTTCATTCTGATGAACGAAATGCATCAAAGAGCAAGGGCAGAAACAATTCAAATCGCTCTACAAACAGTGACGGAAAGACTCGAACAAAAATATACGACTTCACAAAGCAACAAGCATTAACTGATGATTCAGTCAGTAACTCAGTAAAATTCCAATATAATGTTTCCGCTATTCGAGTTCTGAAGTTACTAGAACAAGAAGAAAGACAACCTACCCCCGATGAAATTGAAACTCTTGGTTTGTACTCTGGGTGGGGTGGTTTAGGTAAGGACATCGAATCTTATCAGTACGTTCAACTTAACGCTGAATTGAGAGAGCTCGTATCCGATGATGAATACAGCGAAATAAAAGCCTCTGCTTTGACCGCCTTTTATACGCCTGTTCCCGTCGTGCAAGGTGTGTGGAAAAGCCTTGAACATATGGGATTTGAAGGTGGGCGAGTATACGATCCGTCTATGGGGCTGGGAAATTTCTTCGGTTTAATGCCAGAACGCTTAGCTGCAAACTCGAAATTAGCAGGGGGCGAACTAGATACCATCACTGCAGGCATTGCTAAATTCCTCCAATCAGACGTAATAGTTAAAAACACTGGCTTTGAAAAGTCATTATTACCGGCTGACTACTTTGACGTGATGACATCGAATATCCCCTTTGGAAATTTCAAAATTCACGATCCTGCTTACAACAAACATAATCTAAACATCCATAATTACTTCATTGCTAAATCCCTAGACACAATCAAACCCGGGGGTGTAGTAGCTTACATTACCACTACCTATACAATGGATAGCCAATCAACCAAAGCCCGTGAGCTATTTTATAAATCCAGTGATTTGGTCAGCGCAATTCGGTTACCAAATGATGTTTTCAAAAAACACGCTGGTACAAACGTCAATGCAGACTTGCTTATATTCAGGAAGCGTCACGACCACGAACCTGCCGGTGATGAAAGCTGGATAGATGCCTTTCATTACAACAAAAGCATGTATCCCAAACTTCATTATAATAATTATTTCAGAAACAACCCTCAGAATGTCATGGGCGAATTGGAGGTTGTACCAAGTCAGTTCGGTCCATCTCTGGCGAACTACACCGACGAGGCCTTTGAAACAGCCTTCGATCGCATAGTGCCCACATTGCCAACAAACGTATTTGACAGTTTAAATCAGAATGAAAGTCAAGTTGCTAGTGGCGAAATGAAAGCGCCACCACCAACTGTAGCATTAGCGTTGGATGACCAAGACGAAGGCAGCTTGGTTGTTGTGAAAGATGAAATTTACATGGTAGAGAAGCGCTGGGATTCAGAACAAGAAGATCATGTTCCCGCTTTAATTGAATTTGAATATACGCAGAGTAAAAAAGCGCGATTGGTCGCATTAATCGAACTTAAGCAAGCGGTTCGTGAACACCTAAACGTACAAATAAGAAACTTACCATTAGCTTCCTTCGAAGAGTCTAAAGCTAAATTAAACGATAAGTACGACACGTTCTTTAAAAAATATGGCCCAGTTAATAACCGGACTAACATATCGCTGATTAAAGCTGACACTCAAGCACCCCTCCTCATGGCACTTGACAGTGTTAATACTGAAACAGGTGAAAATCAGAAAGCCGACATTTTCACTGAGCGAACAGTCAATGTTACGCCCTACCCAACAGAAGTTAACTCTTTGGAAGATGCAATAGAGCTCTCAGTAGCGAGAAATGGCGCAGTGAATATGGACTTCATTGGTCAATTGGTTGATAAAAGCAATGAGTCAATTTACGAAGAAAGTGAAAACCTATTTGTTGATCCGGAAACAGGCGGTTATGTGCACGGAAGCCGATATTTGTCGGGAAATCTGGCAGATAAATTAGCCCGAGCTGAACATGCTGTCTCACTAGGAGAAAATCAGTTTGATAAAAACATAGCTGCTTTAAAAGCCGCTTTTCCTAAACCCCTTTCTTATGGTGATATCAAGTTTCAACTCGGCAGCTCTTGGATGCCAAAAGATTATATAAGGCAGTTCATCTTTCATATTGCAACAGGTAAAGACGCCAATTCGGAAAATGACTTACAAGGTATCACTGTCAGCAAGTGTGCAGATTTATGGGATATATCGCTCAATTGGTCATTTGAAAGAAAACACCAAGCCAAGCTTGAAAATGAATGGGCCGGAGGAGGTATATCCGCCGATAAGTTGTTAGTCAAAATTGCCAATGGCGATAAAATTGAGGTTGCCCAAACCATCGATGGTAAGCGCACAGTTTTAATCGAAGCAACTCAGCAGGCGCGTCAAGCAGCTGAACACTTAAAAAATGAATATTTTGAATGGATGGGTAACTCGCCAGAACGCAGACAACATGTTGCATCGCTGTACAACTCAACCATTAATGTAATTGCACAGCCTAAATATAATGCCGAGCACTTACAATTCACCCAATTAAACCCCTTATTTAACAATAAAAAGTTTGAGCCGCGTAAAACACAAAGAGAAGCTGTAGTCCGCTATAAAGTGGATGGAACGGCATTGTTAGCCCACGGTGTAGGTTCAGGTAAGTCTTTTGAATTATGCGCTATGGCAAGAGAAGGAAAAATTGCTGGTGTGCATAATAAAGCTATGATTTCTGTGCCAAACAATGTATTCGGTCAATTTGCCAGAATGTTCCAGCAACACTACCCTTCTGCGAAAGTACTCAGCATTGACTCAGCTTCTCTAAATGCTGTCGGACGAAAAGCTATGACAGCGCGCATAGCCTTAAATAATTGGGATGCTGTCATTGTCCCCCACTCTTTCCTATCTAAAATATCTGCGCCACCGGAATTTATTATCAACCAAATCCGTGACCAGGCAAGTGAACTTAGAAATGCAATGGATATTGCGGAAGGGATAGGCTCTTACAACCTTAAACGTTCAGAAAAGCGCCTTAAAAGCTTGGAATCAAAAATCGAAAAAAGGTTAAATCAGGAATCTAAAGATGACTTACTCTACTTGTCGGACTTGGGCATTGATGCATTGATGATCGATGAAAGTGACAACTTCTTAAACTTACCAACTCCTTCAAACATGTCTCATGTATCGGGTGTGAACACATCTGAATCAAATCGCGCAATGAACCTGCTATTCATCGCCCGCTATCTGCAAGAAAAGAACGATGGCAAAGGATTAGTCATGGCAACTGGTACCGACATTCGTAAATCAATGTCTGACATGTACGTCAACATGTATTACTTGATGCCTCAAGAGTTGAGAAAGATGGGACTGCTTAGCTTTGATAGCTTTATGTCTACTTTCGGGGAGGTTATTACGGCAATTGAAGCTTCGCCTGAAGGTACGGGGTACAGAGAAAACTCACGACTCGCTAAATTTAACAATTTGCCAGAGTTAGGGCAGCTATACAGAATGGTCGCAGATGTGGTCACGACCGATGAATCTGGAGCTCAAAGAGAGAAAGCAGAAAAAAAAGCCGTACAAGCCAGTGGCGGGGAGTTTTTTAAGGCATATATGGATAATATAGCCCGTCGTGCTCAGAATTTCAGAAACGGAAATCCAGACGATGAAGCATGGTTCTCTATTCAGTCTTCCGCTCAACGTGCTGCTTTTGATTTACGAATGATTGATTCTCGCATACCCGAAGCCAAAGACTGTAAAATTAATCTTTGCGCGAAAAAAATTATCGAAGTACTCAAAAACGATACTAGCGACATACCTGTGACTCAGCTTGTATTTATCGACCGTTATGTAAACCCTACTGATGATGGGTTTAGCCCTTATGACACTTTGATTGATAAACTAGTCGCTGGTGGTATTCCACGAGATAAAATTATCACTTCAAGGGAAGTAGTAACCGAACCCCAAAAGAAAGCCTTTCAGGACAACATGAATGCCGGCAATTACTTGGTAGCAATTGGTACCACCGAAAAATTTGGGGTTGGTAACAATATCCAGAAATATTTAAAAGCAATGCATGAGCTAACGCCGCCTTGGAACCCGCGAGAAATCGAACAGCGCTCCGGACGTATCGAGCGCTCTGGAAACCTACAAACGGACTTAAAGATGTTCAGGTACAGTACAGAAAACAGCTTCGATTTATTTCAATGGGAGCATATTCGAAGAAAAGCGTTATACATCGCCCAAACTAAGACCAATCCCGCTTTGGCACCTAGAACGTATGTTGAGGAAGTAGACGCTAACTTTGAAGAAATGATGTCTATCGCAACAGCCAACCCACTTATTAAAGAAAAAATCGATTTAGATAAAGCTATTGATATGCTGAGCCGAGAGAAACGAATGCTTCAAGACAAACAAACCACTGCAATCTATACAATCGAAGAAGCAAAGAATTCAATTTCAAGATATGAGCGTATTATCAAAGATTGTGAAACAGCAGTACAAACAATGAAATCCAATCCGGATAATATTGATCTATCAGGTGCTTTTGTGGATGACAAAGAGAAGGTAGAAAAAGCATTCAAATTGGCTAGGGCTGCGGCAGAAAAGAAAAATGAAGATACCTTTGTTTTTGGAAATTATAAAGGCTTAGAAATTACCGTCGACATAATTTCTAACGGCCCCAAAAAAATGCCAACCTTGCAAGGGTCTACTGTTATCAACGGACATGAACGCCCGGTAATTGATACGTACTACACTACAGCTTTCGCTTCTCGAATAATTGAATTGCAGGAAGCCTTCACACAGACGATACATGATTCAAAAGAAGCAATTGAGCGAGCGAACAGCAGAATACTTAACTACGAACCACTATCTAAGCTTACATTTGATAAAGAAGAAGAGCTTTCCGCTTGCAAAGAGCGTTTTACGGAGCTTCAAACTGAGCTTGTTGAAATGGCGAACAACATGAATGAAGTTGATAGCGCAGATTGGAGTGAGATTGTAGCCCAACTTGGAGGTGGTCGGCAGGAGCCTGACGGTTCTAGCCTTATGGACTTAATGGATTAGTGCTTTGAAGATTTCCCATACGTCGAACTGTCAGCTTTCTGGATTTGATGCACTTTAGAAATTGATTGGCCTGCCGGTGGTTGAAAGAATATCTCAACTACGAGCAAGGCAGGCCCTTATGAAAACAATCAAAGTAGACAAGTCACTACAGTATTGCCCGAAATGCGGCTATGAACTGAACTATGGCTCTATAACAAGTAATATTCCTACCACTTGCGGGAACTGCAATTTCTATGAGAAAGCAGGTAGTTTGCACCTCCTAACATTTCTTAGTCGAAGTGTTGCGGAGTACTGCACACTCCAAGGCATAAACGCTTGGGATTACAAGGGCACCATAATTCCAATTCACACCGGAATGGCATCTACCGCGCTGCTGCCATTGATCGCCAACCGTTCAAATTTCCTATCTCAAGAAAACAATGTACTTCACTCGATTAGTGGCGACCAAAATGCATTTGTCTGTCAACGAGACAATCAAGCGTGGATGAAAGAAAGGGTATGTTGTCAGGCGAATTACGACACGAAAGACGACGCGATATATTTACTAACTCAGGAAATCATTAAGTTTACCTCTGTTGTTTCAGAAGCTATGGACATAGGTAAATCACTGTCACTCAAATCTGATGTGCTTTACGCCAATTCTATAATGAGTAATCAATCTATGTCGGATGAACTGGCCCTTGAGTCAAATCAACTTGACCTAGATATGGGGCTTGAATGAGTACTAAGTTAGCGCAAGAGGCGCTGTTAGAAGCGTGCCGCCCAAACCAGACTCATACATTAAGTGATTCAAATGAGCATGACGAAGAAGAACGGTGCGTGGTGGCAATTAATGTTTATCTGCCATTACTAAGAGCTGTTTTTAGGCACAATTCATCTGATCCAGAAAGTCTACTTCAAGAAGCTTTAGATATACTAAACAAAATAGACCAATCTCTTTATACGGAAGATCCCCTTCACACACCAGTCAAGCGTAGGGCCTTATTAGAAACGGTCGTATTCGCATTAGAGTCAAATCGAGAAGAAGTATTAACGCCCGATACACTTGCTTCATTGTTCGCCGCCCTTCCCCAAAATATAGACACTATTCAGGAGAGTTACCCTTCGTCAAAGGTGAGTTCAATTCTAAAACTGTGTCTACTTCACTCAACATTAAAACCGCAATCCAATGAGTACAGTGGAATTTTCATTGCTGCAGATAAGGCGTTATGTGAGCTGCAAGAAGTTATTTGCAACTCGCCCTTATCAAACGAGGTAGAAAAATCATGTCTTGAAGTTCTGTATTCAAATTTCGCTGATGCAGTGATCAATACACTTCATAACAATTTGAACTCAAGCGTTAGTGAAGCAATTGACCATGTTAAATACGATTTCAAAAATGTAATAAGGGCAATACTGTTGGAGTCGCAAATATGAATATAGCGTTCTATTTAACCCAATTTTTTTATAGGCATTGGAAAAAGGATTACCTCCAATTCGAAGGGTATTACTCCATAAAAGACAATCTTACGGGAGAAACATCGGAACACAATGTTACCTGCCTTGCTAAAAACGAAGCACAAGCTCAGCGTATAATCCAAGCCTACAAAGTGGGGCAAATAAACCACATGGAAAAGGTGAAAAAGGGGTTTGGGCTTTACTTGCAACTTCCAGAAACCAAAAAAGGGAAAGCCAAAGCAATAGCCAGCATGGCAACTGGGCTTAGCTTAGCGAAACAGAATTTTCACAAAGGCTTCAAATCTGGTGGCATATCTCCATTCGCATTGTTTTTCTCGTTGTCCGATTTTTTTTACAAAGCAATAAGAGAGAGGCAAAAATCTCAAGATAATAGAAAACCATATTCACTACATAAATTGTATTGGATATTGTTTGCTGAAAGTTTCTGCCTAACCCTCGCGAGCATATTCACGTGCTGGGCCTTATACAAGCATTTGCTAAGCCCCACGATGATATATTTGGCTTCTTTGTTCATTACGCTTCTATTTCTGTTTATTGCATCTACGTTGAGGTTAATAAAAAATAATGAGTAGTCCAGAGCCAATAGGGAAACCAGAGGTAACCCTACAATACATAGTCATTTTTTTTGTCTTTATCGGCTTCTTCGTAACACTATATGTGTTATTTGAGGAGAACATTAGTAATGGACTTTTGTACTTAGCAAGATTGAACATTACTTTTATAGACTTTTTAATGAACATTCCTAAATTTGGCCAAGGAATAACCCAAATATTCCAGCCGAATATGACTCCTGAGATACTTGCGAAGTATCAAAAATGGGTTTACATGACTCATGGGTATGAAGTCTTAAGAATCGAGCAATTGGGCCTCATTAAATTTATAGGTGAAACGATACGCCCACCTGTATTTCTAATCATTGTCCTGCAAGTCGTTCGTCATATCCGATTTCAACGGGTTCGCGCTTTCAAGACATCCTATTCAATACAAACCTTGGCTCATGAATCAAAAAAACATCTACCCCACCTCATTCCCCCTTTATCCTTAGATTTGTTGAAAATCCCTTATTATACGGGCCAACTAGCAATAGGGCAGTCGCCATTACGCTACTGCATTCAAAATAAACTAATTAAGGTATACGCGTTAAACCTTAAGGACGAAATAGACACATCAAAGGTCTTTACTCCAACGCTTTCTAAAACAAAAGGGATGATGCCTGGGTATCTATATTTAAAAGATAAATTGGATGACGATGAAGGTCTTCGTTCCATTTTTAAACGCTGCATATTTGTAAGCGACGAAAAGCTTAGAAAGCACTTTACTAAGCAGTTAGGCAAGCCTCTTACTAGCGTTTATGACATGTCTAAACCTAGACGGATTTTGTTGGCTATGACCATGCTTATGGCTCAAGGGAATTCAAAACGTGGGGCAGAAAAGTCCTATGATTTAAATAGAAAAATCAATAATAGTTTTCGACTTAAGAAGAGACTAAACAAAAAAACCTTCAAGCCCTTCGTTGCATTGCTCAATACCGATCGCATCATTCGCCAGTACATTGAGCAGCCGCAATTTCAGCGCCTAGTTGATAAGCATGCTTATGAACTCACATTCCTCACAGGGGCTATCGAAACGGCTAGAAAATACGGGAAATTTTTTACTTCGCACAACTATTGGATCAAATATTTCGAAAGAGATCTATGGTTCAGCTTTCATCAAACCGAATCGCCAACTTGCTGGGTAGAAACCAGTGCAGTACGGGGGCATTATCTCTGGGAAGAAAAAACCGAAATATCTCTAGAGGAAGCTCAAGTTGATACAACAATCTTGGGACTAAAAAAGTTTATGACTATCACAGAAAATTGGATATACCAGAAGGAATATCTGTCATGAAGGCACCAATAGGACAGAATGTTGAATTAAAAAAATACTATATCGATCATCGTAGCGCTCCTCAAAAGTTCTTCGACTCACTGGCTAAAATTGAATACACCACTTTCGTGTATGGCGTCCTGATAGCATTAAATATATACAGCGCTGTTTGGATTATACCACTGATACTATTTTTTCTTATGTCGACACTTAACCTGTCAATGAACACTAGGAAGCTAAGGGTGCTTCCTCTTCGACTTCCCACAAAAGCAGGGAATGTTCGGGATTACCACTCACCCAAAACAGCTGAACGATTCAAATTTAAAAATGCCAGTGGAAATATTCATCTAGGCAATGAGTTATTCAATCGTCAGGAGCTTTGGGAGCCAGCCATAATGCTACTGACACATTTATTAGTAGTAGGCTCAACCGGTGCGGGTAAAACTCAGATGTTGTTGAGCCTAAATGCTGCGTCTTCTCTTATGTTAGGGGGAGCGGTTTTATACGTTGATGCAAAAGCATTTATTGATGTGGGGATCTACTTCTTAAAACTAGCACGAATATTTGGAAGAGAAGATAGTCTTCGCTTCATGTCGTTTCGGACTGGTAACCAAAGTATCGAGCCTGGAGATTGGCAAAAGTTTTCTAACACAGTAGGGATATTTGCCGGGGGAAGCGCGTCTGTTTGTACCCAAATTCTTGAAGATATGATGCCTGAGGGGGGGCAAAACCAAGTATTCAAAGACAAAGCAATCTCGATTTTAAAAGGGTTCATGCCTTGTGCAACAGAATTGCGAGACAAGAAAGTTATCAATCTCAGCCCATACATGATTTCACAACTTATGACCGTCTCTAAATTAATTGAATTAGCTTGGCCTGAGTTGTTCGACTACAAAATAAAATATATCGATAATCATACAGGTGAAGAGATAATTATACCGAATGAAATATCACTAAGAAGGCGCAGAGCACTACAGCAAGTGCTAATTAAGCTTGGCATCAAAACAGATGAAAAATCCTTAAAGGAGCCGAGTAAGCAACCTCAAGAAGTAGGCAAACAATTTAGCTATGCAGATGGATACATTGTAAAGCCCTTGGTTGATTTCGGTTCAACCTACGGCCACCTATTTGAATGTGAACTTGGAGAAGTGGACACATCAGATATTATGAAAAATAATCACATACTTATCACATACATTCCTGCAACTGAAACGAGTAAAGATCAAAGGCAAACGCAAGGTCGTATTTCACTTTCCATGATCCGCTTGGCCATATCAAACGGCATGGGAAAAAAGTCAGAAGGTCACGTAGACGATATTTTATTTAACCTCCCGATAGATAAGACCTATATATCAACGATAACCGTTGACGAGTACGCAGAATGTGCAGTAGTCGGGTTTGCGGTCACCAGTACTCAAGCACGTGGATTTGGCGTTTCTATGATTTTTTCAAATCAAGATATACCAGGCATGCTAAATGCCAGTGTAGAAGAAACTAAGCAAATATTCGGGAATACACGAATTAAATATTTAATGACGATGGAAGATCCCAACGAAACTATTGAATGGTTCTCTAAACTCGCTGGCGAAATGTCAGTTCTTGTGTCAAGCGGGCGCAGTAAGGAGTCAAGCATTTCATACATCGATAACTTACAAGGCCAAGTTGAAACTATGTCTAGATTAAATTTCCTAGATATAAAAGGGCAAGAGGCATCCGAGGCACATGTATTCGAAGGCGATAAATTAGTAAGAGCTAAAACTTTCTATCATGGATTACCTGAATTTAAAGACGAAACCATCGAATTCATCAGACAACTTGAGGTCAAGCCCCCAACAAAAGAACAAGCAAGTGAGCTTCGCAACAAATATATGGCGAAGAGAGTTATTAGAAATATGCTTAAAAACCAAATAGCACCCAAAAGTCGTACTTCACAAATAGATAAGGGTATGGCCGGCGGCTCCGATTGGATTGCCAATTTATTAAATACTGGCACTTACTCGCCTCAGCAAGAAGATAAAGAAGTGTATTCAAACTTTGAAATAGAAAAAGCTGACCATGAGGATAAACCAATTGATAGTAGCGTTTCAGTACCCACAAAACCACCCAAGCTTAACAAAGCAACTCAGGCTGGAAAAGTTGTTCAGACTGAAAAAAATAGATGGGTTTACGGCTTTAAGACAAGCCCTAACTTGCTCTCAGCCGAAGCTCTTGCAAAAAGCATTGCAGACGTAGCACAGCAAGCAGGAGTAGATGATAAGTACGCTGAAAAGGTCGCTACAGAGCAATCGACAAAGATTAGTGATAGTTTGAAGTATACGAGCCAACCCATTTCACCGGAAGCTGGCGATGAAGAATTATTTTGGAAAGCCACACGATATTAGGGGTAAAGAAAACAGGTAGTTGAAGTGTAGTAACACGAAATTCTGTTACTAGAGTTTAAGTATGGGCTAATATGTAGTAGTAGCCCACACTTGTATTAGTGTGATTACCAAGGGAATCTGTCGGTCTAATTACCGAGCGACTTTGTCGTAACGACATTAGCAGTTGGAGTTTATTTGAATTAGTCTCGACTTAATCTGACATTTCTTCTTGAAAAAGAGAGAGTTACCCA
>OJFG01000141.1_pt1 | contig 41225 bp, 28 predicted proteins | sample 1594071 | NCBI WGS metagenome assembly OJFG01 (sample SAMN05416818, study PRJEB24817) | seawater metagenome | isolation source: Sea water | place: Canada:Atlantic | collected 2013-07 | reverse complement strand
CCTCTCTGGTCTCGTGGGCTCGGAGATGTGTATAAGAGACAGAAAGAGAATACAGTAACTCAGAAGATAACTGATAGATTAATATCTTTATGTACTAAAGATTACTTTACTAATGATCTTAAGTATTTAATTGTACGTACCATTTTTAATGGTAATAAAAAGAAGTTTAACAAATTGATGATGGTTCCAGAGATCATCCAAATGACAATGAAATAAAATGGCAAATAAATCAGTATATCAAGATTTTGATACTGATGCTTTAACTTACTTTGGACTAGAAAAGGACACTATTTATGGTGTCCTTTCTGGTTCAGGGGAGGTTAATAAAGTATTATGTACTCAAGATCAAACAACTTATGAGAAAATAAACACAATACTAACGTGTCCCACAGAGGATGACCAAACTTTTAGAACTAAAAAGAAAGCTTTTATATTACCTAAGTGTAATGTGTCTCAAGATAGATTAAAAGTAGCTCTTAAAGAGCATGGTATAACTGTAACAAATGACTATGAACTTGCAGATTTAATTATAGGACATGAAGATATAACAACTCACCGTTTAGAAAACGCTGAGAATATTCCTTCTACTGTAATGATGAATAAGCTATGGAATTATGAAACTACAAAAGGGAGAGCTTCAGCAACACATTCTAAAGAAATAGCAATATACAACTCTGGCCTAGAAGTTATACTAACTCCTAAGCTTACAGAAAGTGTGAGATACTATGATTTAGATATAGAAGATAGTTTGTATGATTCTTGGATGTTAACCGGGATGGCTATAAACTTAGCTCATGTAATTGATACCACAAATGTAAGTGTTATTGATCCTGAGACAGTACTTCATGCTTCTGCATCCAAGATGATTCTTGATGAACAACTTCTTAGTGATCTTAAAGCACAATTGAATGCATATGGTGATGATAAAGCTTTAGCTCTTAAAATTATACCAACTATAGATTACACTAAAAACTATCACTTACTGTGGCAGTTTGCACATGATTGTAGTCAAATAACATATGCTGACGGCAGAAGAGATAAAGATCTTAAGTATTGGATTGAAACATCTGGTTTTTTAAACTTTGAAAGAAAGAGTGCACAGGATATGATACTATGGCTAGAAAGTGAAGATAAACTTGATACAGTATCATTTAGATATCTTGAGCCTATAGTAAGAAGAGAGATAAGCATTCACAACAGAGATCTTTATACATTTAAAGTAGCTGTTAAAAAAGAATATCAAAAATATTTAAAGAAATGAAAAAAAGAGTAAGTATAGAAATTAATTGTCAAGCTGCTAATATAGATAACAATGGTAGACTAACAGGAAATGCATTTAAATGGAAATTTCTTGATGGTATGCATGTTTATTGCAGTAATTCATGGGAAGTTAGAGCAGAAGATATGCAAAAGCTTGGTGTACCAGGCCTTGTAGATACTGTTGACTTGCAAGATAAAAAAATCTATAGGTATCCAAGATTGGATTTACCTAGACAGAAAGTAGATCTTTTAAAAGAGAAGTTTAACTGTAAAGTTATTAGAGATATAAATAAAGCTGACATAGGTATTGTATCTATGAAGTTCTTTGATAAACTAGTTAATAGAGAATGGGGAAATTCTATTTCATATGTAGAGCTCTATGGTATTTTATCAGAACTTAAAAATTCAGATTTATTATCTGACTCTGCACTAACTGAACTAAGAGATTTTATGTCTCAAACAGATACTACATATAGAGTTACTTTTAAGTATAATAAAGATTGGTCAGAATCTGATCCTACTGCAATAAAAATGTATGAGTTTGTAGAACAAATATCACAAGCCAACAGGAAAGAAGATAGAGGTCATGATTGGATATTACCAAAAGAGAACTATGATGCATATGACACCATAATAAATTCTGGTGTTGATCTTATTGCAGACACTGATATATGTGCTATAATAGATGAAGACCTTGCTGTTTTAGAAAATGAAAAGTTTGATGAGGTAGAAAAGATGGTTACTAGTAGTGACATAGATAATAGATCATTAGCTTTAGAGATGTTGGCTAACTCCAATATTGAAAAATCTTTTGATGTGGTATCTGGTATTTATTACTGGCACTATGATTGGCTTAAGGCTACTACAAACTGGAACACAGTTAACGTTAAAGCTTTTAGAAAAAGAATGAAATCTTATGAGGGAAACCATAACACTCAAGCTATTTACTCTTTCAATAAGTATCTAAATCTTTTGGCTACTGACAGAAAATTAAGTAAATTTGCTGTGGATAGTACCAGAGAAAAGCTTCATAAAACATTTTTAGGTAATCTAGTTGGCCCAAGTGCGGATGTATTTAGGGTAGACTTAGATTCACTATATATCAATGAAGAGTTAACTAATAAAATTATTTCAGATGAATAGAAACATGGAAAGGGAAGAGGAGTTTTATGCAAATAAGAATTTTGCATTTAGCTATTCTTCTCTTAACAAATTATTATTTTCCCCATCCTTATTTTATAAGGACTATATTTTACAAGATCGTGAGATCAGAACTGACAAGCATTTAGTAGAAGGTAAACTTGTGCATTGTTTAGTATTTGAACCTGAAAACTTAAATAATAAGTTTAACGTAGTACCCGGTAAAGCACCATCAGACAGTGTTAGAAAGATACTAAAAAACATGTCACTATATACAGATGCTGTAAAGCTTGCTGATGTGGATGACAAAGTAATACTTGACTCTTTAATAGAGTTTAATTTATATCAATCTTTAAAAGCAGATGAGGCTAGAATAGCTAAAGTTAGAACATTAGATAATGAACCTTATTGGGAATTTTTATCTAACACTTCTATAGATGTTATTAACCAAGATACTTTATTAGATTGTACTACCAAGGCTGAAGTTATAAAAGCTAATGCAGAGGTTATGGCTCTATTTAAAAATCAATCAACTGATTTTGATTTAGATCCAATATCTACGCATGCAGAACAATATCTTAAATCTAAGTTAGAAACATTTGCTTTTGGTTTACATGGCTATGTTGATTATTATACAGTTGACACTGAGACAAAGACAGTTACAATATGTGACCTCAAAACATCAGGCAAGACTGTAGATAATTTTTCTGAAAGTGTTGACTTTTATAACTATTGGTTACAGGCAGCTATATACTCCAAAATGGTATATGATTCTCTTGGACAAGATAGAGATGATTACACAATAACATTTAAGTTTATAGTCATTGATAAGTATAATCAAGTATATGTTTATGAAGTATCACAAGAGTCAATGGTCAAATGGGCTGAAGGTTTAGGTGGTGTTTTAAAGATTGCAGATTATCATTACAGTGAGAAAAACTATTCATTACCTTATGATTTGTTAATAGAAAAGGTTAAATTATAGTATGGGTGTATATTTAGAATATTTTCAAAAAAGCAAAGTATTTCTTTATCCTTTACTAGAAATAAAGAAAGGCATTACCCGTGTACCAATACAAACGTATGTTGCATGGGATAATGTCTATTCTACAAATGACCTTAAGTTTTTATGTGTTTACACAACAAAAAAGAACCCAAAGTTCAATAGTTTTGTAAACAACAACTTAATGAAACATTCATTGCTTGAAGAAGTGATAGAGTTAAAAGAAAACAAGCACTTGTTTATTTATGATTTTACAAAGTTTAAATCTGACTATAAGAAATTCCTTGAAGGTAAATATTCTCAGTACAGTTTAAATAGTAAAATTAGTATAATAGATTTCTTTGGAACACAAGATAAGATTGGATCATACGTTGAAGGATTTCTTACACCAGAAGGTGTGCATGAAGAATATGCTGAATTCCTAGGTGTAGATATAAAATCTGTAGAAGATATATATGAAGTATGTACTCCTCCTGATCTTACCAAAGAAATGTTAATTGATAATAATCATGTTATTAATCAATTATTAAAAAATAGTTCCATATCTTTGACAAATAAATAATAAATTATGGCAAACCAAATTGGTCAAAACATGATGTTAGTAAATTCTACTTTTAGAAATACTAAATCATTTACTTTAATTCCTGTGAGCTTAGACTCACCTTACACAGAAGCCATGTTTGACCCAGCGTCAGGCATATTAGCAGTCATCAGTAAAGTGATGAAACAATCTTATCATATGGTCCCTAAGTTGGATGATGATGGTCAACCACAAAGGTTAAAAAATCCAAATCCACAGACAGGTAAGACACATAAAGAAGAAAGAAGATTAGTAGATACATTTTCTGAGTTTTATCTTAGTGATAGAGCTGATATAGAAACATTCATTCATATGTTTGCAATTAATGCTGATAACTTTTCAGTTGAAGAATTCTTTGTAGACTTACAGAAGACAGAACCTTCTAAAATAATTATTCCGGGCTAATAGGCTTCCCATACTATCCACCTATTAGACTGGTACAAAGAAACCTCATTGATTTGGGGTTTTTTTGGCACTAATATTTAAAAGTACAAACATGAAACATTGGGTAATGGACTATGAGACTTTATCTAATTGTTTTACCGGGGTATTTGAACACTATAAGACTACTGAAAGGAAAATCTTTGTTGTTCATGACCTGCGTAATGATTTAGATAGTTTCATAAGTTTCCTTGAAGAAAATATTAACAACAGAGAGTGGCATATATCCTACAATGGATTAGCCTTTGATGGCCAAGTCACTCATTATATAATAGATAATCACTTTTTGTGGTCTGATTTAAGCGGTTGTGAAATTGCTCAAATCATTTATAAGTATGCCCAACGTTGTATTCAAAAATCTAATGCAAAAGAATTCAGTGATTACCCTCAATGGAAAATGCAAATAGGTCAGATAGACGTATTTAAATTACATCATTGGGATAATCCAGCTAAACGTTCAAGTCTCAAATGGATCCAGTATAGTATGGATTGGGAAAACATTCTAGATATGCCTATTCATCATGAGACAGAAATAAAAACTCAAGAAGAAATAGATATTATCCTTGAATATTGTATTAATGATGTTAGATCTACAAAAGAAATATATAATAGATCTAAGTCTCAGGTTGGCCTAAGAAAAGAACTAACTGCTACTTATGACATTAACATGTTTAGTGCATCAGAACCAAGAATCAGTAAAGAAATATTTGGTTATTACTTATCTAGAAACTTAAATATACCAATGAGAAATCTCAAACAAATGAGAACTCATAGAGATACTATAAAAGTTAAAGATATAATATTACCATATATCTCATTTACATCTCCTGAGTTTAAACTACTACATGAAAGGTTTAAATCACTTGAGATAGATGCATCTAAGTTAAAGGGTAGTTTTAAGTACAACATCTTGTACAAAAATGTTAAGACTCATTTTGGATTAGGTGGTGCACACGGTGCAGCGGCTAAAGGTGTTTATGAAAGCTCAGATGATATGATTATTATGTCATCAGATGTTACTAGTTTTTACCCTAATCTTGCTATTAAAAATCAATGGTCTCCGGGTCATTTCCCAAAAGAAGCATTTTGTGACCAGTATGAGTGGTTCTTTGAGGAGCGTAAGAAGATACCTAAGAGCAATCCAATGAATTATGTATATAAGATTATACTTAATTCTACTTTTGGTCTTAGCAATGATATAAACAGCTTCTTTTATGATCCTGAATTATGTATGAGAATTACAATTAATGGTCAGTTGACACTGATGATGTTGTATGAACAAATAATGGAACGTATACCTGGTGCAATTGCTTTATTGCAAAACACAGATGGTGTAGAAACTATTATACCTAGAGAGCACTATGATTTATATATGGAAATATGTGAAGAATGGGAGCGCACTACAAGTTTAAACTTAGAACATGATGAATACCAAAAATTGGTACTTTCAGATGTTAATAATTACATTGGTATAAACAACTTTGTAAACGTTGACATTACTAAGTGGAGAGAGATTAAACAGAGTCAGCCTCATTACCTATTTAAGGTTAAGAATGATAAGTTTAGCTTTGCTCCTGTTAAGCTTAAAGGTAGATTTGATTTTCATAACCTGCAGTTACATAAGAATAAGTCTAAGCTAGTGATCCCAAAGGCCATATATCAATACTTTGTTAATGATGTACTACCAGAAGATTACTTAGAAGATAATAAAAATATTCTTGATTACTGTATAGGCGGTAAATCAAAAGGTGATTGGCAACAAGTAGCCCGTAGTATAAAAAATGGTTCCTTTAATGAAGAGTCTTTGCAGAAAATTAATAGATATTTTATATCTAAAGATGGTGTAAAGATTATTAAAGTCAACAAAAATGACGGGCGTGAGATTCAATTAGAAGCAGGCAGATGGGTACAAACAGTCTTTAATAAGATGAAAGTGGCTCCTAAATGGTCTGACTATAATATAGATAAGCTATATTATATGCAAGCTATTGAAGCAGAGATTAATAGTATATTAACAGTAAATACAAATCAACTAAAATTATTTTAAATGTCAAAAGAAATCAAATTTAATATAGAAGCTAGGAATGGCTTAAAAAATGGTGTGGATGCCTTAGCTAATGCAGTTAAGGTAACCCTAGGCCCTAAAGGAAGAAACGTAGTTATTTCTAAATCCTATGGTAGACCACAAGTAACTAAAGATGGTGTTACTGTAGCTAAAGAAGTAGAATTAGAGGACCCATTAGAAAATATGGGTGCTCAGATGGTTAAAGAAGTAGCAAGTAGAACCAATGACCTGGCTGGTGATGGAACTACAACAGCTACAGTTTTAGCTCAGGCAATTGTTTCAGAAGGATTAAAGAATGTTGCTGCAGGCGCTAATCCTATGGATTTAAAACGTGGTATTGACAAAGCAGTAAGTACTATTGTGGATCATTTAGCAGATAATACCATGCCAGTGGATAAGTCTTCTGATATGATCAGACAAGTTGCTAGTATTTCTGCTAATAATGATGATGTTATAGGTAATCTTATTGCTGCAGCTTTTGAAAAGGTGGGTAAAGAAGGTGTCATTACTGTAGAAGAAGCAAAAGGAATGGAAACCTATGTGGATGTTGTAGAAGGAATGCAATTTGACAGAGGATACTTATCTCCATATTTTGTTACTAACCAAGAGAAGATGTCTGTAGATTTAGAAAATCCTTATATTCTTATAGTTAACAAGAAGATTTCTGTTATGAATGACTTGTTACCTGTTTTAGAGTTAGTAGCTCAGTCAGGTAAACCTTTACTAATTATTGCAGAAGATGTTGACGGTGAAGCATTAGCAACTCTTGTTGTAAATAAACTAAGAGGTGGTCTTAAAATAGCTGCAGTCAAAGCTCCAGGTTTTGGTGAGAGAAGAAAAGGTATGTTAGAAGATATAGCAGTTTTAACAGGAGGTACAGTAATCTCTGAAGAAAGTGGTGTTGCACTAGAAAATGCAACATTAGATTTGTTAGGTAAAGCTGAAACAATTACTGTAGATAAAGATAACACTACAATAGTAAATGGATTAGGAGACTCTGATTATATTGAAGAAAGAGTTTTAAATATTAAGTTTCAAATTGATACTTGTGAAAGTGAATATGACAAAGAGTTATTACAACAACGTTTAGCTAAGTTAGCTGGTGGTGTTGCAGTTCTTTATGTTGGAGCAGCATCTGAAGTAGAAATGAGAGAAAAGAAAGATAGGGTTGATGATGCACTTGCTGCAACTAAAGCTGCTGTTGAAGAGGGTGTTGTTATTGGAGGTGGTGTAGAATTGCTTAAAGCTAGTAAAATACTTATTTATGAAACTAATTTTAATGATGAAAGCACAGGTGTAGATATTGTAGCTAGAGCTCTTAGATCACCATTCAGAACTATATGTGAAAACGCAGGTGTAAGTGCTGATGTAAAAATGGAAAGTGTATTATCAAGAGGTGACGGTTTTGGTTATAATGCTAAAACAGATGAATATGTAGATATGCTTGACGCAGGTATTATTGACCCTAAAAAAGTAACAAGGATTGCATTAGAGAATGCTGCTTCTGTTGCTGGTATGATACTTACTACAGAATGTGCATTAATTCAATCAGGGGAAGATCAAATGGGAGCAATGCCTCCAAGTGGTGGTATGCCAGGTATGCCATTTTAATAAACTAAAAACTAAATTATGGATTATTTTGAATTAGAATGTGCAGTTGAACACTGGGCAGAAGAAAAAGGTATTCTTGCTAAAGCTACACCAATGGCCCAGGCACTGAAAACATTAGAAGAAACAACTGAACTATGCACAGCTATCAATAGTGATGACCGTGAAGAGATCATTGATGCTATGGGTGATATTATGGTTACCCTGATTATTCAAGCTAAAATGCAAGGCTTAAGTCTTGAAAAATGCCTTGAAAGTGCTTATAATGTTATCTCTAAGCGTACAGGTAGAATGATTAATGGACAATTTGTAAAAGATTAGTTTGCTGTGTCAGATTAATTTATTATATTTACACTTTAAAAGTTTAATATTATGGGACATAAAAAACCAACAGAGACCACAAGGTCTTATTTAGAGAATGCACCCTTACCTAATCATGGTAAGACATATACAGTTGTCACACACAAAGAGGTGATAGACAATACGTTAACCCTGCTCAAAAAGAGCGGGTTCACAGTTCAAAGAGAAATATACAGAGCAAATACTAATGCTACAATTGCACAAGGTATTTATCATATCTATCCTAGTAGAAGTGTTGATGATGAAATCATTAATGAAACTGAATTAGGGATGATGTTTGCTTGGACAAATTCATATAATAAACTTGTTAGGTTCCAGTGTGCTATTGGAGCTTACGTTAAGGTTTGTTATAACGGTATGGTTGCCGGGGATATGATGAATTTTAAAAGAAAGCATACCGGGACGGCAAATTTAGATTGTTCTATAAACATTGCTGATCAAGTTAAGAATGCTGAAAAGTATTATAAACGTATTATCCAAGATAGAGATGCAATGAAAATGATCACTCTTACTGATAGAGAACAAGCTGAATTAGTAGGTAGAATGTTTGTACAAGAAGAATTGATTGATTCTCAACAAACATCTATTATTAAAGCTGAGCTAGCTAAACCATCATTTCATTATGGGACAGAATCAAATACCTGTTGGACTTTTTACAATCATGTTACACATGCATTAAAGAAAGCACATCCACGGTACTGGTTACAAGATAGCCAGAACTTTCATGACTTTATTGTTGCAGAGTGTTTAAATAACTCTCAACCGGCCCAAAAGAAAGAGACTATTATTACTGTAGATGCACACAAAGTTGTAGTTATTTCTGAACCAGTAAGTGAAGTTGTTGAAGTTGATGAAGATATAACTGACACACAATTAATAGAAAATGTATTTTTAGATCAGTGAAATTAATAGTTGCACTTTTATTAGCTATACTCTTTTTATACATTAGTAGTCAAAACAAAATGAATAAATAGGAGAAAACCAACCGGGGTCTGAGTTACGCATTCTTAGGCCCTGGCTCCTTATTTAATCACCTTACAAAAGAAAAACACATGAAGAAATTTATAGAGTTTGCTTTAATATGGTATAGTCAGCAGATGGCTATACCTTTTTGGGTTATAGGTCATGTGCACTTATCAATAAATACATATAAAGATATGCATGAAATTATTGCTAGCATAGGATTAAACCTGCTCGTAGCAATAGGCTTTATCATGGACTATCGTAAATCCTCACAACAATGAGCCTTAAATTGTCACAAAGTAAGGGTAAAATTGTACGTTTAAGCATACAAAATAAGGGTAAACCTTTAACACCAAAGAGAAATGAAAAAAGCTGAAACCAGAAAAGCTACTCCAGTATTTACTGGTGTTCTTAGATACTTCCCGGATGCTATTATGGAAATAGCTCGTGTATCCTTACAGGGAAACAAACAACATCATCCAGATAAACCTTTGCATTGGGACCGCACTAAATCTAATGATGACTTTGATGCATTAGCTAGACATCTTATTGATGCAGGTACTATTGATGATGACGGAATACGTCATACTGCAAAGGTAGCTTGGAGGGCATTAGCTTGTTTACAAAAAGAAATAGAGGACAATAAAAAAGCCCAGTATTAACCGGGCTTTTTATTTGATATTTATTATTTAATTTATTTTCTAGTATATAATCTGATTTCAATATTACCTCTATCTACACCTTTAGTACTTCCTGTGAAATCTTCTTCTAAGAAATTTAGAACTACTTTTCCATTATCTACATCTTTAAAGAATATCTGTGCTGGAACACCACCTTCTACAGGTGTACTTTGCCCATTAGCCATTACCCAAATATTTTTTCCTTCTGAACCACTACAAGGATCAAGCGGAGCTCCCGGTGCTGAAGGAGTTACTGTATATAACCCAGCTACTGAAGCTGATAAATCCCAATTCCATTGACAACCTGTATCATTACTAAGAATAGTAACTGCTATTGTAGAACCTTTTGGATGTGACCAAAAAGCTACATATGATGTATAACCAAGACCACCACCAGTTCCACTAGCAGCAGCAATAATTCTACCTTGCTGATCTACTGTAATGTCTGCATTAGTATATGCACCCGGTGATACAGCTGTATTATCTAAGTCAACTGTTAATGTATCTGTTGCAGTTACTGTGGTTGTTAAACCAACACCACCGGTTATTAATGCTGTATTACCTGTAGCTATTGTTTCAGAAGTTCCAGTATCTCCACCTAATAACCAACCATTATAAACTGCTGATTGAGCAAAATTGATCACAGTTGGATTAACAGTGGTATCCATAGTAACTCCTGAGCCCGTAAACTCAAACTGTCCTGATTCAGTTTCACTACCTACTTTAATACTATTTACTACATTAACTGATACTGCACTTATAGTTGTAGTTTTAACACCGCTTCCATCTGTACTAACTGATTGTGATAAACCACTACCAATAGTTACTTTATCAAGCCAATATCCTTCTGCAGTATCTGCTGCGTCTATTTTAAACTTAACATCTGCTGATGCAGGTGGTATAGTAGGGAATGTTTCTAAAGCACCTTCTCCATTTATATACTGTCCAGCTACCCCTTTAAAGTCTATACTTAATTTAGGAGATGTTGTTGGATCAGTTACAAGAAAGTCAATTGAATCTGCTACACCTGGTGTTACACTAGTTGAAACAGAAGTTACAGTTCCTCCTGAAGGAATATCTGCCCAATTACCATCTTGTCTTAAAAACTGACCTACTTTTCCTCCTGTACGGTTTAGTTCTATTACACCATTTGATGTAATAGGAGAACTACCAACTTGGAATGCTGCAATATCTGTACTTAAACCTACACTAGTCACAGTTCCCGGATTACCTCCTGGAATTGCTGACCATACGTTATCTTTACTTAAGAATCTACCTGAAGTATCTGTTCCGTCTACTGCTGAAAGATCTGCTGTAATAACAACAGCTCCACTTGTAGCAGATGCAGGTGTAAGTGCTATAAATGCACCATTTGTAGTATCTACTGTCTCAACTATATTTGCTGGTACACTTGGAATAGCAGGGAAAGCTTGTAAAGCACCTGTTCCATCTATATAATCTGTTGTTGCTCCTGCACCTGTAAGAGTTAACGTTCCATTACTTGTTACAGGACTATTAGTTACAGTGAATGCTGAAGGTGCGGCTAAACCAACACTTGTTACAGTTCCTCCACCTCCTGATGCAATACCGTAAACAGTACCATCTATACTTATTGAAGTTAAATCTAATGTAGGGCTACCTGGGTTTCCAACTACTACAGAACCTGATCCTTCAACCCATGGTACATTTACAACTAGTTGTGATGCATCATTAAATTGAACACCATAAGTTCTTAAAGATTGAGCACTTACTAGTTGAGCATCTTCTACTTGAACAGTATCACTCCAAAGCTTACCTGTTCCGGTAACTGTAGATGTCATTACTGGTGAAGATGATCCTCCTCCACTTGCAGTAATTGTTACACCATTTGATCCATCATCAGTAAGTGTAATATTAGTACCTGCTTTTAATAGGACTTTGTCTAATGTTCCATCTGATCCTGCTAATCCTATTGCAAAATCATCTGCACCAGATACTTGACCTGTTAAATCATAAGTAGTTTCTGTAGGCAAAGTAATTTTACTTGTAGTAATTTCACTTACATGACCATAATCATCTGTTTTTACTCCAAAGACAGCATCAAAAGAATCCCCAAATCCTGGACTAACATTTTGAGAAACCAGATTAAGAGCTGTTTTATCATGATCAAATCTTATACTACTAGTACTATTACCAGTTGTTGTTATCATATCACCACCAACAAAGAATACTACACCATCACAATCAACATCAAATCCACCTTCTCCTCCTACAGTCCATTTACAACCGCCTGCTGCATTGTCTTTCCAAACAACAGTACCATTTGCCTCGGCAACAAGAACTTGACCGGTTGTTCCCAGTGTTTGATTAAAATCTAAAACGGTTGATGCTAACCATATCTTATTTAATGGGTCAGCACTACCTAAAGTAACATTACCTTCTAATGTTGAGTCTTTTTTAACAAAGAGATTACCATTTACAGTAATTGTTGTGTTACCGGCATCTTGAGTTATGATACTATCTTTTAATGCTTTTAGTTCACATACTCCATCTGTCTCAGTATAAACAGGAACAAATCCTATTTTTCCTGATCCATCTATAGTTCTAGTTAACCCTTTAGTTATTTCACATACTAAATCTTGACCCTTTATAACAAAAGGTTCCATCCTTGGTGCATAAGAGGTTCCAGTATTTAATGTACTGTTTCTCTTTTTACCAAACTCAAACCAATCTGTCTGTAGATTAAGAGTTTTCTTGTCTTTGTTTCTTTGCAGTAGGTTTAAAACCTCTTGTATAAATACGCTCATCTTGTTTTTTTTATAAGTACAATGCAGATAGTTTAATACCTGCTTGTACTGTGCATGTTATTGTTATATTTCCATCAGCATCATTAAATGCATCAATTTCAAAAGGTCCTAAAAAACCTTCTTGCCCGGCTGTCAAAGTTATTACAGCGTTTTCCTTAACTAATGTTCCTAATGAAGGATCTATTACTGTTGTTACCACTGGTATTACAGTAGCAGTTACTGATACAGCACTATCATTTTCTAAATGAAAGAATTCTGTTCCTGTATTAGCTAATTTATCACCGGCTGCTGCAGGTGTTGTTGTTGTGGGCTTTAAACCCTCCTGTAATATTCTTTGTGCAATTAATGTTGCCATAATTAATTATTTACAATATCCACTTTTAAAAGCTTCTGATTGAACAGGTTCTGCTGCTCTAGTAGACTTTTGTGGTGGATTTAAGTTTGTTTTTTTAGCCATTCTAATTCTTGCTTCTACAGCCTTTTTATTCTTAGCATTTTGTATTGCTTGAGGAATAGCCGTAGGATTATAAACACCATTAGTTGTAGCTCTTTTATAGTTAGCTCCCTGCATAGGGAATGATATCTTTTTTGCCATGATTACTTCTTTTTAGATTTTGTTCCACCATTTATTTTATAGTCTATCACTGACCCGCCAGACATAAAGCCCATAAGACCATTGTTTTTAGCCATTGATTCCATTCCTGCTTTACCTGGAGTCATATCTCCATCACCAGCACCTTTTGTAAATCCACCGCCATAGTTGTAGTTTTTGCTTTTCATAATTTTTAATTTTTATTATTTTTATTATTTTTTACTTTTTCCATAGACCTTCCACCAAAATAAGCACCAATTACTGTTATTAAAACCAGTTGTAGTAAATCTACCCACTTATCTTCTACTATAAAATCTATAACTCCAGCGTCTATAAATACCAATATTACTGTTGATACAACTAAGAATATAAGGACCATAGGCCTCACATTTTTGCTGAGCCATGAATCTGAATTCATGTCTGAGGCCCATCTAGAAGTTATTTCTGTTTCCATTTCAACTTCATGCTTAGCTATTAACTCTTTTATTTTTAATTCAGCAGCAAGTTTCTCATCTTTTGAAGTAATAAGTTCATCTAAGACACCACCTATTCCTTCAACTAATTTAGTTGCACCGCTTGAAAATAATCTTGTTATAAAGTTTGGCATAATCTTATGGATAAATTCTTATTTCTAATACAGCTCCTAAAAGTTGACTGTTAACCCCAGTACCAGTAGTATCTACAGATGTTACATTAAATCCTGTTGCAAAACTAGCAGTAACATTTACTATTATACCTCCAGATGATGTTTTTGTATTTTGAGATAAACTTACTGCGGTTTTATTTATATCTGCTAAAGATGTAGAATATGTAGCTATATACTGCCCACTTGTATTATACGTCCAGGTAATTGTTATTCCTGCAGTATTTTCTAAAATAGGACCTGTAGGTGGATTTTCACCATTTTGTGATAACAATTGTACATATGAAGTATAAGGAGCTGATCCACTATCGGCTGCAGTTAATCTTCCTTGTGCATCTACAGTAATATTTGCATTAGTGTAAGATCCTGGATTGACAGTTGTATCATCTAAGGCTACAGTTATATCAGAACCAAAGCCATTGTTAAATTGCGTTGTTGTTATAGCTGTACTACCTTTTATATATACCGTATTACCCTCTATAATGTTTACAGGATTAGTTCCAGCATCAGCTGATGTATTAAAATTAGTGCTTCCACCGCTAGCAGCAGAAATAGTTATTTCATCAGCTGCTTCAGTAAATGATATATTACTTCCTGGCTTTAATGATTTAAAGTTAAGTGTCTCACCTACCTTGTTCTTCCATAAACCAGCACCTGTTCCTACATTTGCTGCAGTATTTGGTTCACCTTCTGTTGTGATTTCTACATAGTCATCATCTGAAGATAAATTTAAAGTTAAATTAGAACTTAATGATTTAAGTGTACGGAAATATACTGTACATTCACCTGTATCAGGATCATTAACAGTTTTTTGATAGACTGTAGCTGTATCTCCTTTAGCTACAAGTGGTGTATTTTCATTAGTACATCCCTTACCTTCTATCTTAAAGTCACTAATCTTAATAAGCTTAACCGCTTTATAAGGAATAGGAGATGCTACACCAGTCATGTCTGGAGTTTCATTCCATTTACCTAGTACTAAGACATCATCTTTTTCAGCAACTTTAGAAAACTTGCCTTGTCTAATTAAACTTAATATGTCAGTTAAAATATTCATATCTTATTTGCCGTCATAGGTCCATCCACCCATTTTATATTTTTGCTTTTTTTCTTTGCCGGATCTGTCCTGTACAATTCTTTCTGCATCACCTCCCCTACGCATTTTTTCTGTGTAGGAGCCTTGCATCATATCTTCTAGTTCACCTCCAGTTCTCATAAGCATTTTACTTTTTTGCCTTGATAACTTCTGCTTTGGTAAACACGCTCTGTTCTTTGCCATTTTAATTAAATTTAAATATCCAATGTAAACGTTACAAAGAATAAGTATAATTTCATAGTTGTATAATCATATTCTCCATCTGGTCTCATATAGTCCCACCCTAGGGCAAATCTATCATGCGGCCAATGGAATGCTATTTCTAGTGCCCAATCTCCCATTATATTTTACTTTTGGTTTTATTACATAGTCCTTGACGGCAGTGTCCTAAACAAACCTTACCTCTTGAAACCCACTGAATTAATAAACAAATTTGTCTCATTTTTTTACTGGTCTTTTTTTAGGAGCCCTTTTTCTAGTTTTACCTGCAACAGCTTTAGGAACATGCCCTAGTTGATTACCAACTTCTTTTATTGCTCTACCTACATCAGCTAATTCATCTGCTGTAAGTTTATAGCGTTTTACAATTTCTACTAATGTAGATTTTGCTTTTTCATCTATTGTTGTTCTTGACCATATAGCTATCCAATAGTCTTGTAAACTATAAGTCCAAATAACGTGTATAATTTTCTTAAACATATTTATGTTTTTAAAGTACTATATTAATAATATACAAATTTTGTCAGACTTAAACAACTGATTGAGACATATAAATATTATCTTCGCATTGCTTACTGATATATATAAATAATAAACATTGGTTCTCTTTTATATCTCAGTTGTATTTAGTAAATTAAATATATCTAGTAGCTTCATTTTCTCCTGTAGGAAATGAGGCTTTTTAATCCTTAACAATTAACCTTATGAACAAAGACATCTTTAAACCCAGAGTAAATATATTACCGTATGAGTACCCACAACTATTAGCATATAAAGATGCCATAAGACATTCTTACTGGATTGATACAGAATTCAACTTTACAGAAGACATCCAAGATTTTAAAGTAACTATCACGTCAGAAGAGCGGGATGTTATTAAAAAAACCATGCTTGCAATTGCACAGATAGAGGTCAATGTAAAAACATTCTGGGCTGATCTTTATAAAAGAATGCCAATTACAGAAGTTGGAGATGTTGGGATGACATTTGCAGAATCAGAGGTTAGACATAAAGATGCTTATGCTAGATTGCTAAGGATACTTGGTCTTGAAAAGGAATTTCAAAGTGTCATTGATGTACCTGCAATTGCTGGTAGACTAAAGTACTTAAAGAAGTACCTAAATGGTACACGTTCCAAAGATGATAAGATGTATACTAAGTCTGTATTACTATTTTCATTATTTATAGAACATGTAAGTTTATTCAGTCAGTTTTTAATCATGATGAGCTTCAATAAAGAAAAGAATGTCTTTAAAGGTATATCTAATGTTGTTGAGGCAACATCAAAAGAAGAAGATATCCATGGTAACTTTGGAGCTGAACTTATTAATATCATTAAAAAAGAGAATCCTGAGTGGTTTGATGCAGAGTTTGAAGAGTTAATTTATTCTGCATGTAGAAAAGCTTATAGAGCTGAATGTGGTATACTAGACTGGATCTTTGAAAAAGGTGAGCTTAGCTTTTTACCACAAAATACAATACAACATTTTATTAAGAACAGATTCAACAACTCACTAGAAAAGATAGGTATGAAACCAATCTTTGAAGTTGACTCAGAACTATTAAAGTGTACTGAATGGTTTGATATAGAGATACTAGGAACCAAAGAAGGAGACTTCTTTTACAAGAAGAGTGTAGATTACAACAAGAAGAGCAAGAGCATCACAGAAGATGACTTATTTTAAAATCAACTAATTATGGAATATAATAACTATTACTGGCTGAATGAAGATAGCCGCACATTTTTATCAAGGGGTTACATTACAGAGACCCCGGAACAAAGAATCAAAGACATTGCTATTAAAGCAGAAAAGTATTTGAATATAAAAGGATTTGCAGAAAAGTTTGAACACTACATGGCTAAAGGGTTTTACTCTTTGTCTACCCCGGTGTGGATTAACTTTGGTAAAGCAAAAGGATTACCTATCAGTTGTTACGGATCTAATGTAGATGACAACTTGGACAGTATATTAAATGCTGGCCGTGAAATTGGAATGATGTCTAAGTATGGAGGTGGAACTTCAGCTTACTTAGGAAACATTAGAGAAAGAGGTGCTCCTATTTCTACAGGAGGATTTGCAGATGGACCAATTCATTATGCTAAGATATATGATACTGTAGTAGATGTATGTAAACAATCTGAAGCAAGACGTGGAGCATGTGCAGTGTACTTACCTGTAGAGCATGCGGATATCTTAGAGTTCTTAGATATTGGGACAGATGGTAACCCTATTCAGAATCTTCAATATGGTGTCACAGTTACAGATGCTTGGATGGAAGAAATGAAAGCAGGAGATAAAAGTAAACGTAAAGTTTGGGCCAAGATTATTCAAAATAGAAGTGAGATTGGTTTTCCATACATAATGTTTAAAGATAACTCTAATAATAATTCTCCTTATAAAGAGTTAGGATTGGAGGTCACCGCTTCAAACTTATGTTCTGAAATACAATTACCTACAGATAGTTATAATTCTTTTGTTTGTTGTTTAGGATCTATCAACCTGTTACACTGGGATGAGATTAAAGAAACAGATGCTGTAGAAACATATGTGTATTTTCTTAATGCTGTAATGGATGAGTTTATTATTAAGGCTGAAACAATGCCCGGTATGAAGAGAGCTTATAAATTTGCAAAAGATCACAGAGCTGTTGGTCTAGGTGTTATGGGTTACCATTCATTATTTCAATCAAAGCTTATTGAGTTTGACTCACTACAAGCTAAAGGTTTAAACAGTGAAATATTCAGAACTCTTAAAGACAGAAGTGAAATAGCATCAAGAAAGTTACATACAGAACATGGATACAATTCAATCAGGGATGGTTATGCTAATACAACTTTAATGGCCATTGCACCTACTAAATCAAGTTCGTTCATTCATGGAGCTGTAAGTATGGGTATTGAACCTATTAAGTCTAACTACTTTATTAAAGACCTTGCTAAATCTAAGACAGTATATAAGAATCCTTTCTTAGAAGCTCAATTAGAAAAGCATGGTTTAAATAATCCTAAGACTTGGCAATCTATTCTTAAGAAAGATGGAAGTGTACAACACTTAGATTTTCCTAATAAAGCAGTATTTAAGTCTTTTGTTGAGATATCTCCTAAAGAGATTGTATTGCAAGCAGCTCAAAGGCAAAAGTATATTGACCAGTCTCAGTCATTAAATTTAATGATAGATCCATCTGTCTCAGCTAAAGATATAAATAAACTGTATATGTATGCCTGGGAAGAAGGTGTAAAGACTTTGTATTATCAGTTTAGTAAAAGCAGTGCTCAGGATTTTGCACGTAATATATTAGAATGTTCTAGTTGTGAAGGTTAATAAAAGATTACTTAAATTATTAGCTTATACAAATAAGCTTACATCATATCAGAAAGTTGCATCCCGTATAGGTTATATGGGTGCAGGCTTTTTGATAGCAGGTCAATGGACATTGCATCCTGGTTTATTTATAATGGGTTTTATATGTGTAGTAATACAAACATCATCACGTAAGCAATGGAATTTGGTTGTTCTTAATATAAATGGTTTGATTGCTTGGACAGTGCACTTTATTCAAACACTGATGGAATAAGGTTTATTTTCTTAATCCTTTATGATTATCAATCCTATCTAGAATTTTGTTAAGCTCATCTGTTTTTATAAGCCCTGCCATAGAAGCATTCTTTAAGGCACTTATAATTTGAAGAAGCATAAAGGGAACTACAATTACTTCGGATAGCCAACCTGTACCTGCAAAACCTTTTTCTATCATAAGGATGACTGTTAGAATTGCCAGCCATGTAAAGGTGTTCTTGGTTATTCTTAAGGCTTTATATGTTTTAAAGCCCTCTCTTTTACAGCCTGCCCACACTCCAAAAATGCCATCTAACCATAATACTGAACAAACCGCCAGGTACTGTTCCATGTTTTCCATTGATAAATCAAAAAAGTACGTACATAAGTACGTGCAGAATGCTGTTATGCTCACTAATAAGAGTTTAGTTGTCATTGTTAATTTTATTTTCTTTTGATATTCCAACTGGAGTAACAATTCTAACAGGTTTAACTGAAGGCCTAACAGGTTTAACTATTGGTACAGTTACCGGTCTTGTATGCATTACAGGAGGAGTGTATGTTTCTCTCACATTAATATGAGGAATATGGTAGTTGCTCCAATTTCTATATTGCCAATCTTGTCTATATTGGTATCTAAATGGATCTTCCTGACGCAATATTCTAAATTTAAAGTCTCTAACAGGAACAGCAAGAGTATCACCTTTTTCTGTTATAGTTAAAATACTTTTAATCTTATAGCTCGTAGATATATTATATGTACCACAAGATGAGAACGTTAGGATTATTACTGCTAATACCGTCAATATATTTTTCATAGTTATTCTCAGATGTCTTTATATCCTATATAATAATATACACTTTTTTGGTGTACATATCAAACAAATCCCTAGGAATTACCAGGGAAACTCAATATTTTATTTAATATAGAAATCAGCATTCTTAAGATAAGAATCCCATTTTTGAATAGAATATACTATTGGAAACACATCTTTAAAGTTTTTATATAATTTTAATTCTCCTTTTCTATTACCTCTTTGATATACATAATTTGAATTAGCATAAAAAGCTTCTTCATTTCCAGTTACTTTTGCCATTGAATGTTTGAAACCTCCAATAAACAACATCTCAAAAAACTCAGACATTTCACTAACTGATCTTGATGCAGCAATTGGAGAGTTAAACATTTGTTCAACTTGCTCAAATCCTGCAAAAGACGGCATGAATAATACAAGCTCTTTATAAACTCTATCTGCTTGATACCTTGTTAAATTCTTAAATCTCTTTTCAGTATCACTGTCATCATCATCTCCGGATAGTATATCATCAAATAGTAAAGAAATAAACATGACACTAAACATAATACCTAAATCACCCATACTTCTATAGAAGCCAAACAACCTATTCTTAGCCCTTTGATCTATGTTACCACCTTGACCATAGTCTCTAGCACCTTGCTCACCAAACTTAGCGGTTGTGTATTCTTGAACTTGTTGATCAAGATATTCTTTACCCATTGTTCTAAAGTTCATTTTACCTTGAGCCAATTCTTTTCTTGCAAAATTTAAGAATGATAAAGCAGATCTATATCTACCTTCCATCCATCCTAAATTTTGATCAAAGTACTCTCTCTGGTATCTTGCTCTAATTGCTGGAGCTAACCACTTTTTAAATTGAATAGCTAAAGCGCCTAATGTATGAGATTGCAATACAATTCTATCTTCCTTAGCGTAGTTACCGTGAATTTGTTTATTGACTTCTCTTATCTCATTTCTGATTTCATATCTAACCTCATCAGTATAAGTTGATTCTTGACCATTCCTTCTAATTACTGTATCAAAACCTTCTTTAATTTTATTACCATGTGTTGTTGCATCATATTCAAATGCATCATAAAATGATAACTGTTCTCCTGTTTTACTATTCTTAAGCATTGTATCCATAAGTATAGCCATACCCACTTTAGTTTGGGAATTGTATTCCGCAGCATCTTGCATTATATAACCCCATTCAGTTGCTCTGTCAAACCAACTCTTACCGTCATCAGTAGCTCTACTTTGTTCACGTATGTCAGACATACTATCCATCATTCTAAACATGTCAACAAATCCCTCATACTTACTATTAGGCATTTTTTTATTATAGTCTGCTTTAGCTAAACCTGGTATAATCCCTAATGTTACTACGTCAAGTAAATCTTCTGCACCACCATGTGCCGTTCTTTGAACTAATCCTGGGATAGCTCTTTTATTAAATTCCCAAGTTGCTCTTTTAAATGATTTCTGACTATAAAATCTCCCACCAATAGACTCAATATTATTATTTATTCTACCAATTAAGTAGTTATTAAAATTACCAAACGGGTTAAATGCTACATATGATAAAGATGACAGTTGAATTAAACCATTAGCAATTTTATCTACAGTACCTTTTGTAATGTTTTCATTATCATAATGAATCATAGACATAAACTTCTTAGCTCTACGTACTACATTTTTTTCTTGTGTGCTTGTATTTGCTTTAGTCCCTAGATTTTCAACAACCTTATCTTTTATTTTTGCTGTTAAATTTAATCTCAAGCCTGGAGCTGGAGTATAAGTTCTCTGCTCTATTACTTTTACAAAAGCTTTTAGCGTGTCATCTACAGCACCCATTGTTTCATAGTTTTGAGCCATGGCACTAAACATAAGTAAACTAGATGCCATATCTGTACTAACTTGACCTCTACTTGGTGTAGCTCTTAACCTTACCATTTTACCATTTAATACAGCTATTTCCTTCTTGTATCTCTGATCTTGGATTTCATTCTTTTTATACTTTGATTGCAAGAGATCAATCTCTTTTTGCAAATCAGCCATATCAGTATCAAGCTTAGGTCTACCTGTATAGTAGATAGGCATCTGATCAATGATATAACCTTCATTATCTAGTATAACATTTTTTTGAGTAGAAGTTTGTTGAAACATATTCCATGCTCTACTCTCTGACATACTAGCGTACAACTTAGTAAACAATGTTCCATTGTCTTTTACTTCAGACATTAATTTATTCTGTACTAATGGTACTCTACCAAGCATGTTTGATGCTTGACCAATTGGAATTTTCTTTAATAAGTCTTTCTCATACATATCTACGTATAAGTTATAGAACTCTCTTTGAGCAACAGACTTGGCATCAGTACCAGACATTATAGCATCATACTTTGGATTTGCCATATTACGTCCGTCAAGTGTAGTAAGAAGTATTTCTCTAAACTCTACTTTTGGAACCATCATATCTTGACGGTCTTCTATAATCTGTCCTGTTGCTACACCTTTTACTCTTACTGCTCTAGTATATTCTATTGGCTCATAGTATCTTGCAACATAAGCAGCATACTCTCCATCTGAAACATTCTTTTTCTTTTCCCAGCTTCCTCTAGTATTACTTTCAGCACCTGGTCTCCATACTTCATATTGGTTTCTTATATCTATAAACTTTTGTGTATATTTATGATATTGCCCTGAAGGACGCAGTGATCCATCATCTCTTTTTTCCTCAGCCATATAGAAGTCTCCATATGCTTTTTTCTTGGCAGCTAAATCTTTATTATATTCTATATCCTCTGCACTTGCTTTTTCTAAATCATATACAGGTCTATACTGATAAGGTGTACCTTCATTGTCATATAATTCACTCCTAAGAGAGTTTTGTATAGCCCAGTATTGCTCACCTACTTTTGTTACATATCTACCGTTAAATGTACCGTCTGCATCAAACTCCAACATGAAATCATAAAGCTTATCAAGTTTTAGTTCAGGTGATAGTTTAGCAAGCTTTTGACCTGCCGCTCTAATAACTGTTTCCCTTTGAGCAACCAAATCAAGTAATTTTTGATTTTGTGCTTTTCTTATCTTATCCATTGTTGCCAACAAGATATCAGGAGAAGTAGCCATATCCTTTGTTTGATATTCTGCATCACTTATATCTGCAGCTTTTTCCATTAAAAGTTCTAGATCTTTTTCAGTAAACAAACTATTTTTTCCTCCAAAATCATTACTTGATTTTAACCTAACCATTTCTTTTACATAGTCTTTTAATGCAGTACCTACTATTCCTCCTGTGTCAGTACCAGCACCACTAAGTAAATTAAATTGTTGTTGTAATGATAGGATTAGATTCTTTTGAGATTTGTTTAATCCTTTCAAATCATTAAGTATAAACAAACCTTCAAATGTCTTCATGTACTTATCAAAGTTCAATACATAAGAAACATACTCTGGGGAGTTTATATTTTTAGGATCATCAATGTAATTTCTAAAATCTTTTACTTGTGATAATGCATCTAATAGTACTTCAGATAAAGCTGTGGATTGACCTTTCACACCTCCAGCCATAGCTAAATTTATATATGCTATTGTTTTAGATATTTGATCAATCTCATTCTCTTTTGTTGATTCCATATATATATTGGACTTCAACATAGGAATCATATCTCTTTTTTCAATAAGAGCTTTTTGATATGTATCTAATAAACCTGCGGCTGCATTATATTCATCATAATTTTCTGCTGCCTTTTTATCTGCTTCATTAGTTTCATCTACTTGATCTTTACCATTCCATATTTTATTATATGATCCTTCCTGTTCTTGTTCTAACTTACTTTTTTGATAAGAAGTTATTGCTTCTGGTACAAGTGCATCAACTAAATTAAGGTTCTGGCTTATTGGATGAGGAACCCATCTATCAAAGTTTATTGAACCATCAAATACTTGATCAACTCCCGTGCCTTCTATACCTACTTTAAAATGTATTGTAGATGCTGCCCATTCATCATAAGATACTTCGTACCCCATGTTTTCTGCCATTCTTCTATAAACATTTACCTGTAAATTATGCTGTTGTTCTGTAGAAAGTTCAGTAGATAACCCTTGCTGTTTTAAAACACTATCATTTTCTAAAGCATAGAATCTCTCTTTATACTGATTTCCTAAACGTTTTCCTTTTTTATCATTAAGTGGAACCTCTTTACTCAGTTCATTCTTTGTAGTCTTAAGATCCATGATATTAACTCTACCATGTTGATCTATAATAAAGACATCTGCTGTACCTGCCATCTTAGATGCTTCATCAAACAAAACAACTTGAGATAAAACAATTGCTCCTTTCATTTTTAGACTATCCATAATGCTACCTAAAGTATCATATGTGTCTTTGGCTGCCTCTTTAGATATATTATTTGTTTCTAATGCAGCATATGAATCTTCAAAAGAAAGATTTGCAATAACACCATCTAACAATGTATCTACTTCATTACCAATGTCTAAATTTATTTGATGGGCAATTTGTTTATCTTTTGAAAGCTTTCCTTTTATTGCTGTAGTTACTGATGTATATACTTTTTCAGAATCATTAGAGTTTATATATGTATGGTCTTCTTTATTAAGTGTGACAATAGAATCTCCTTCAGCTGCATCCTTTACTGATGCTGAGAGAGAGTCAACTATACCTGAGTTCTCACTCTGTGCTACATTAAACAACTGCATTATAATAGGCTTCTGTGTATCATTAGCTCTTTCTAATGCATCTTTAATTTGTATTTCTTTAGCTGGAGATAAACTATATCTAAGTTTACCATCCACTCTTTTTTCTAATTTAAACTGTATACCTTCTGTATTAAGTAATTTAGCTACATCACTAAGTGTTGTACCTGGCTTAATAGCTGATACCGGAAGTTCTCTTCCAGTAATGTATTTGTTTAAGTTTTCTATTACACCTTTAAACCATTCAATAACCTCTTTAACTTTTGCTAAAAAGTTTTTTGTTGGTGTAGTTTCATATTCTTTTTTGAAGTGTCTTGATAATGCTTGCGTTACAATTTCAAGATCTCTTTCAGTATCACTGAAATTTCTTGTACTACTGTTGTAAGCATCTTCAATTTGTGCGGTTAACTCAGGAAAATTATTAACTGCTTCATCAAGTAGTGAATTAAACAGTTCTTCATTATCCATCTTTATTGCATCTATAAAAGGATGCAACATTTCTTCAATAGCTATTTCATCTGTAACTCTACCTTTTATTAGATAAGCTACACCATCCATATAAAAAGAATTTACTTCATTGAATGCAACATTATTGGTTTTAGTTTTTGGTAATGATTCATACATTACTTTAGCTTGAGCAACAGACAACATTTTAACTTGTACCTGCGGAAACATTCTCTTAAGATGCATGACTACAGCTCTGGATCTGTTAGTATCCCAAGACCTTGATTTTTCTAGTATATCTCTGGCTGAAAATATATCATTATTAGCTTCTATTCTATAACTCTTTGGTGTTCTTGTTACAGAGAAGGATTCTCTTGGTATATTATTAATGTCTAAATACCTGTAAAATCTTTTTAGATTACTTTCTAAAAAGGCTTCATCATATGATTGAGTATTAGGATTAGAATTATTAATTAAAAACTGACCAGCTAAATTACTTCCTATTCTTTCTCTTCTTAAATTGTCAAGAACACTTTCACCAAAAGCTTGAGTCTTTAGTGAAAATGCAATGTTTTGATCCCTAACCATTGTCTGAGCTTGGACAACACTAGGAAACACATCAGAATCATTAACACGTTGCCAGTCATTAATAACTTTAGACGTTTTGATATCAGAACCATATTCATCCTTTAATGCTTGGTATCCCGGATCATTTCTATTATAACATTTAGCCATTTGATTATTCTTTAATTATATAAGACATTTAAGTCTTTCAATTATATCTTGTTCTCCTTGTTCTGTTTGTGAAAATAAATCACCATATAAAGCTATTGCATCGTCAAGTGTTTTTATATTTTCTCCAGAAAGCTTTTCTAAAGCAACACTATTACCTTCTACATTTGCATCCCACCATTCTACTAAACTTGAAGCTTCTGAAATTTCTTCTGAAGCAAAAAGGTCAAGTTCTAGTTTCTCTTGCTCTTGTTGTTGTACCTCTGTTGCTTCTGGTATGCTCATATCTGTATCTTCTATGATAGCATTACCCGTTTCATCAAAGATAAGACTATCTGAGTTCTTAGACAACTCAGCCATTATTTGTGCCATGTCAGCTATATTTGTTTCTGCTGCATCTACATCCGCTTTAACTGTTACAGAGTCTGTAGTTTGATTTACTATTGCTGACTCAGAGTTCAGTACTTCATTAACGTCTTGTATAGCACCTTGATTAGTGTCAACTGGATACTCAACAAGTGGAGCAAATTCATCTGGTGAAAGTTCAGTATCTAAAATTGGATCTGCTGCTCTTTCTTCAGGTAAACTATTTTGTGTAGTCCCTCTTCCAACTTTTCTTGCTTGGTCATAAGTTAATCTTGGTCCTCCAACAAACCCACCACCAAACTGCTGGTTAGATCCCATTGATGAGACCTGAGAGTATTCAGTAACTTTAGCGCTAGGGTCATCTTTTGCAAGCAGTCTAAACAATTTATAAGTATCTATACCTTTTATTTCTGTTTTAACTCTTACAAATTCTTTTGCATTCACATGATCAAAACTTTCAGTTGTAATAGTAAGTGTATTAGGTGTAGAAATAGGATCAAATTTAACACCATCATCTAAATTACTAGCTTCATACGTGCGGAGCAATGGACCAACAATATTAGATTGTAAGTATCCATATTTAAATTCTTTCATTACATCTTCCTTAGATATACCAAAGACACTTTCAAATTCTACTTGTCCTTTAAGTGCACTCTCTACAGCACCAACATTCTTAAGATATTTATTCATGATAAAAGGACTCATTGCACTCATAAGACTTCCGTACTTAAGTTGCAATCCATCTTTAACCATCATGTAGTGTAGAATATCTTCTGCTACTGCTCTTGTGTCAAGTGAACCATATAGTTTTGCAAATGATGTTTGCAAATCAATTTTATTAGCTTTATTTAATCTTCTCCATGTATCTGCCTTTACAATATTTAATCCTGTATTATTACCATCAGTCCCAGCATACTGTGTACCTATAAAATTATCTAAGAAATAATTAGGCTCTGCACCTTCTTTGGCTCTTTTAAATTGCAGGTCTTCAATTGTTTTTATCAATGATAAGTTTGTGACACCTACAACATTTGGATAGAGCAAAGCATTCTCCACAGAAGAATTACCAGAACTATTATTAAGAAGATGTTGATATGACTTTATTGTTAAGTAAGATAACAAGTCTTGTTCAACACCGTTTTTTGTTTTGTTATCAAACCCTTTGTCATCAGTATTCATTTCTTTATAAGTAGGCTTCAAAATATCATTGAAGTCTTGACTCATAGTTAGAATAGTGTTAGGTAAAAGATCATTATGTATTTGACCAAATATTTGCAAGTACTTACTTTGCCAAGTTTTACTACTCTTTCCATATATAGGTCTAACATCCATAGGTGCATCTTTATCAAACAAAGAAGTGATGGTTTCAATATCATCTTTCATCTCTGGTATAGAGCTTGGTAAACCTTGTGTAAGACTTGTTATTTTATTTATCTTAACTGTAAAATCTGCAACCTTATTAAATCTATCAAGTAAAAATAATATTTGCAGTCTTTCATTAGGTGTTAAATCTTCTGTGCTGTCTACTGCTGATTCTAAAAATTCATCAGTTAGTTTTACAAATGGAGGTTTATTACCGGTCTTTTCTTTTTGTTGTTGAGCTAATGCAGCTACAGAGTTTATACGGTTTGCTAATAATTTATTAAAGCCAGCATCAAATTGATCATCTTTGTTTAATGCTTGATCATAAAGATCTCTTACTTCAGCTGAATTTATTAAAAGAATTGCCGTTCTTAAAGGAACCCCTAAAGATACCATATTACCAACAAGCCCAACAGCTTTTATATTAAGACCAAATTTTGCTATTAAACGTTCTTTTGCATTATCAGTCTCCATTGTAACTAGAGTAGAAATAATATCTTGTATTCTATCTCCGTTTATTTTGTCCTTAGTAAAGCCATCATATGTATTACCATTAAATTTAATAGGTCTATCTAATTTAATATTATACTCACGTAGTAAACTCAATGCTAAATTAGGCTTAACAATAGCGCCAATTGCAGCACCTTTATTTGCTTCAAAAGCTTTTATCATACCATGAAGTGTGTCAATATCTACATCAGAATCCTTTCTACTTGCAAATAATTCTACACCCTCAAGGTTAGAAAGCTCATTAAATAATTCTTCTAGCATTTTTAAGTCAGCTGCTTGATAAGCTACAGGTAAATCTGACTTGCGTTCTCCCTTATCTTGATCAATAGACTTTAATGATTCACCAGTTACACCAGTATTACCAGCTAGAGTATATCTATAGTCTAAAATATTATTGTTTAATACTGCTTCGTTTGGTGACCCGTGTTTTTTAACGTATGATTTGAATTGTGCCTGAGTAACAGGTAAACCCAATATCAACATTGCTCTAAGAGCTTCTTCATTAATCCTATTTACACCTTGGTCATCAGTAACCCTAGTCTGTTCTGCATCACTTAAAGCGTTATCTCTTCTTATAGCAAGTGTTTTATCTTTATATAATGAAGATGCTGTACTAAATATGTTATTTGGTTCAGATGATTTTAAGTTCATGTATTTCACATACTCAAAATAACTATTCCCGTCTCCGTAAGCTTTAAAGTTTTTATTACTATCTAAGTAGTATTCTTTCATTAATGCATAAACCTTATCAATATCAAAATCTGCTCCTGATATTTCTACAAGTTCTTTAGGAAATATAGCTGTAGAACCATAATACACAGGCATAAAATCAACAACTCTAATATTTACAGCAGAGTGTTTATCTTGTGTAGGTATACGTACTCCAAACATTTTGGCTATCACATCTGGTATAAGAGCATCCTTATTTTCTTGAATAAGTTCCATTACATCTCTAGACATAGGAGGCATAATAGTTTCACTATATCTTACTCCTGTTGGCTCACCATTTTTAACATCATTGTTTTTATATTCCATCACCCCAGTTCTAAGTACATCTAGAACAAGAACTCCGTCATGCTTACCATCAACAAGGTTATTTATATCTTCTAGGCTTTCTCCAGCATAAGAACTTTCTCTTACTACTTCAGACCTACTTGGCATACCATTTTCCATTTCATAGACACGTCTATAAATTTTATGACCAAATGAAGATAATAAAGCAACTGATGTTCCAGGCACCTTTTCTCTTATTGTACCTTTACTGAAGTATGTCAAGAACATTTGTTCAAACTTCTTAGCAGTAATTGGACTATTTAAATTATACTTTTGAACTCCATTTTCAACAGCAAAAAATTCAAGTAAGTTTGATGCTGCTCCTGATGCCATCAATCCTTTTTGTGCTTCTAATAAAAATGCAGCAAGGTTAGGCGTTATGGCACCTTTTTGTTTAGATATTTCAAACTCATCCAGAGCTGTGTCAAAACTAAATATTAAGTTCCTTTTATTCTTATACTTTAGGGTTACCCTTTGTCCAACTGCATTATTGTATGCGTCTCTGACATCACCAACTGTTTTAAGTTCAGGGCTTCCTTCTATAAATATTTCTGTAGAAGCATCTTGTTCACCAGTTATAAGCTCTTTGATCTGATTCATATCAGTTACTATAAGCTTATTAGATGGGTTAACAACCTGAAGACCTAGATATGAAGTATCTAAATTTATAGATGTTAAATTTTGTGTTGTATCAAATACACCTGACTCAAGTGGGTTTATACCTTGCTTCAACATTTTTATTGCTGAAACTGGTGCCGCCATAGCAAAGTTTTGATTTGCTTCTTCATTAGCTTCCATTTGTTCACGCAAATAATGAAGCTGCTGCATATTAGGTTTGGCTTCCCATATACCGGTTTCTTTATTTCTATTAGATGTATACTCTTTAGTTAGTACAGTAACAGACATTTTTAAAGCTGTCTTACCATCCATGTATACAAACTTCTTAGAGTTTATAAAGTCTTGTTTTTTTGCTAAATTAATTGAGTCATTTTGAGATCCCCATGCTCTATCTGCATTAATGGTTTGACCCATATCAATATCATCCAACATACTTGCCATTGCAGGACTTAACCTTCCAAATGCAAATGTTGAATAGCGTATACCTTTAGAAGTAATATAAACTTGTGCATCAGCTAATTCAATATCATTTCCTGTAAAATCAGACTTTGCTGTTGGATCCTGGAATGGATATAAATCAAAGTTAGTACTGGCATGTGTTATTCCTTTACTTGGATCAGTGACTTGGCTATATGCACTATAGTATGCTGCATTTTGTAGCTTGGCTCTTTTAACCTTATCAACCATATCTTTTAAAGAAACAGCTTGGTCACCAAGTAATAAATCATTTATTGACTTAGAGTTTATGTAGTTATTAAAAAATATTTGCTTTAAGTTATATGCAACATCATCAGTAAGATTTAGTTTAAGTTGTGATAATTCAACAGCAGATCTTGAAACACCTGATGCAATAGTCAACCCTTGCAATACTTGAGTAGATAAATTATCTTTTGCTTTTAAAGATGTGATTACATCATTAAAGTCTTTAAAACTATCTTCTAAGCTATTGTTAACTTCAGACCTGATAGATGAGTTACTTACTCCAACAGCCAATGAAACAGCTTCTTTAAATGAAACAGTTTCACCCAGTTTAGCTTTGTCTAAAACTACTTTTAGCAATGCTTGCTTAGTTGTTTCAGAAAGTAGTAGACCGTTATTAGTAAATTTAAAAGCTCTTCCTTTATCGGCCCTGTCACTTTTTTCATTATTAAACCCTTCAATATTACCTGGCTCAGTTTCAAATGCTAATGTTTCTCTGCTTATTCTATTAAACTCAGCTTCTATACTATCTATAAATACATTTATAGCTTGAGGCGTAAGAACAACATTACCATTAACGTTTGTCACTGCTTTTATTACAGGTAAAGGAACAAGGTCTCCTGTATTTGCTGCTTCCATTACTCTTAAAAATACTGGAGCTATAGCAATTTCTTGTGCTCCCTGACCAATTACAGTTTCAACCTTACCTGTTCTTCTGTTAAAGTTTGATACATAATTATTTATTAGGGCTATTGCAAACTCTTGTGGGGTAAATTCCCCAAAGCTTTGAGTTGATTTATTCTTTGATACAGATTCATTTAATATATCTTCACTTGCTTGATCAGCTGCACTATTAGAAATCTGCTCTTTAATTTTACTACCAGCAACTCTTATTACCTTAAGTCTATTTGTATTAGATAGATTTAAAAAAGCTTCATTTTTAAGCAAATAATTATTTGATAAAAACTCATCATTGCTTAACTCATCAATTTTTGATTTGTTATTTAATGCAGCAACACTCTTTAAATGATATGTAGGCAATTGATGTGCATATACTATATCACCATTTGGATTTATAAATGTAGATGAACCAATAGATTCATCAAATGCAGCATTAGAAAGACTTAATTTAGTAAGTCTTGATGCCATACCATCTTCTTTAGTAGAGAACAGATCAGCTTTTTTATTCAACCCATCATATAGTTGATCTAGCAAACTGTTTGTAATGCCCTCCTCTGTATATCCATCAGCTAATGCTTTTAACTCAGGGCTATTTTTTAGATCTTCTTCAGTTTTACTTTTAGCAATACTATAAGCAATATAATTAGGACTTAATCTAATACCTATTAGGTCAAACATCTTTTGAGAAAACTCTCTTGACATTTGATATACCATAGATGTATCTTCTGGATATGATGTCATAACTTCCTTCATATCCTTTGTTAATCTTAGAAAGTCTTTTACTCTGTTTGGATTAGCTGTAGCAAGTTTCTTTTTTGTTATGTATGCTTGGGCCCATTCATCTAGTTGAGCATTAATATCATCACGCTCAGAGGCAGTATATATTAATAAGTTTCCATTTGAATCTCTCTCATTAAATATATAATCAACTTTATAGTTTTCAAACCCTTTTAATATTGATATCAGTAAAGAACCATCTTTAACATCTCTGAAAGGTTCAGTAGAAGTTAATGCTTCTATTGTTAAACCAGTATCATTAAATAATTTATCTACAACTGCTTTACCTTGTGGGTTTAATCTAGAATATGAATACATTCTTTTAAGCATAACCACAGGATCACTTTCATTTGAAACTGATTTTAATATAGTAGTGTATGCCTCTAGAAACTTAACCGGTACTATTAAAGGTTCTCCCTCCGTTAACTCTGTCTTTCCAAAAAAGTCAGTGTCAACCATAGTTGTAGTTGCTATATAAGATCTAACTTTATATGACAAAGAATTAAAACCACCTATCTCAGCTGCGTCTTTATTAAAATCACTTGTACTTCTTACACCTGATGTTTCCTCAACGTTTTCTATTTTTAATTGATTAGCCTGATCCATATCAGAAATAACATTAACCAAACCAAAAACTTCTTTTTTAATATCTTCTGGGTAATTTATAAATGCCATATCTATCTGTTCAAGATATAGTTTTTTGGCACCAGAAAATCCTTTATTAGCTTCTCCTTCCGGATCAAGCATTGTCATAAAGTCTGCTTCTAGTTCATTATATATTTCAGTAGGGTTATATGACTTTTCAGTTAATGAAAGTTCATTTACTCTTGTTATAAACATACCCGCCATTGATCTAATCAAAGGGTCTATTACATCTGAGTCAACATATAATTCACCTGATGGCTCACCTGCATCAACTACTTTAGAAGCTGTATCATATCTCACTAATGCATTAGCAATACTTAATGACCCACCTAATGAATCTTCTAATTGAGTAAATTCATTAAGTTGTACAGGTGCATTTTTAAATTTACCAGCATCTATGTTTTCATATAATGTAAGTAACTCTACAGAAGAGTACTTAGAGAAAACACCTTTAATCCATTCTATTAACTTAGTAAAGAATGATTTTATCTCAGTATTAGTTTTAGAAGATCTTGGGTTCTTTTTAAATGCCTCAAACTCATCCGCTAAATATTCTTCAGCAAATTCATTTTCTAATTCAACATCAGTCATTTCCTGATATTGCTCAGCTGAATTTCTAAATCTTTGTAATTCACTCTTATATTTAGATCCGTACTTTGCTTTTACTTCTGCTTTTGCAATGCTTCTATATTTATTAATTTGTTCTTGGGTAAGAACAGTTCTAAAAATACTGTGAAACGCTTCATGATACTTGTATGGACTAAGTGGACTTGTATATATAATACCGCTTACATCTACACCATTAGCTATCCTATCTAAATTCAAAACAAATGCACCTACTCTTTCATATCCGTTAGAAACACCATTATCAGCAAGAACTATTAAATCCTCTACACCAATTATATCCGGCAGGTTTTCACTTGCCCAATCTAAAAATTCATTGTAGTCTTCTACACGTTCAGTCTCTGATGTAGCTTGTACTAATTTGTTAGCACCACGCTCTAATTTTTTTCTTTTAGCTAATAGATCTTGATACTCTTTACTTCCTCTAATAGCTTTTACTTTATCTTTTTTAGTAGTTAGACCTTCTTCTAACTTTTCTTTTAGAGCTATTAGTTCATCTTTAATAGTTTCAAGTTTTGTTTTTCCTGTAGGCTTTTCAATAGCCAATGCACCAGGTCCTCCTTGAACTGCAACAGCATAAGTAACTGATTGACGGAAGACATCATTTTTCATTAACTCTTGTTCACGTGGACTTAGCTCAACACCTCTCAGTATTGCATTTACAATATGATCAAGATTTTTTTGATAGTCTCCAAAGTTATTACTATCAACTCTGTCAACCATTTCTTCAAATTCAGCATCTTCCATATCAGATACAGACTCATCAGCTTCTTCAGATGTAGGTCTTTCTCTACCCATTGCTGATTCCAACTCTATTTCATCACTTCTAGTTGCATTAGGTATGTACGCTATATCACGTGATAGTTGTATAGCATCTGACTCAGCTGAAACTTCTATTGTTTGATTTTGTACTACTTCTGGTAATACATCTGTAGTACTATTATCATATATTTCTTGAGGTGCAACACCTTGAGCAAAAGATTTTCTGAAGTTTTTATCTTTTAAATCTGCACTTAATTTTTCTACAGCCGGATTAGTATTATAATTTGTAAGTAAAGTTTGAATTACATCTTTAGCTGATTGACCTTCTGCATTAACTTCTTCAGGCTTTAAACCTTCGTTCATGCTTGTTTTACTGCTTTTATTATCTAAAGAAATAAAGATAGACCCATCAGGACCCACATTAAGTTCAATCAAGTTACCAGGTTTGCTACTTAAAAATAATTTTTCTGATAATTCTTGATTATACTTTGCAGCTTCCTCCATGCTTTTTTCTGAATCCTTAATGGCACCTATTCTTTTAGCTGCCTCAACTACATCTACATATAGTTCTTCTAATTCAGTATTAGTATATTCAACCGGTTTTAAATTTACTTTTGCATATGTTCCATTTGGCAATCTTACCATAGCAAGATATCTATCTGTGCCTTTACCAGCATCCAATAGACTATCCCATTGATTTTGTTTTTTTAATTGTGTTTCAATTGCATCTTCTAAAGCATCTCTTTCTTTACCTTTTAAATTTGTAGTAAAGTCATAAGTTCTTTTACCAGTTTCTTTATCATATTTTAAATCAAAAATAAATAAGTTACCCGCTTCATCTGCAGTATCATATAACAACGCATCCATTGGTAGAGGATATACTCTTTCTCTTGCTTTAGCATATGCAACTCTTCCTCCTTTAAGATTTAAGTTTATACTAAAAGGTATATCTTTTGAGTCTGCCATAAAGTAAACAACCTCATCTCCCACATTTAAATTATCAAATGTTTGAACAACTAATGCATTCAATGCAAATGCTCTATGTACTTGTTCAAGAGCTTCTGCTTTTTGTTCTTTATTTAAACCTTTTTTTGCTAGAATAACATTGCTTGCTTGTTCCGCAGTCATAGATCTTGGATCTATAGGGGAGCCTGTACGTTGATCTCTAATTAAAAATGATTCATTATTTAAATAAGCAAATACTCCTTCCGGACTATTAGATGGTTCAATACCCATCTCAGCTAACTTTGCATTAATAGTTTCTTGTAATACAGGATTAGCTATACGTATACCAACAACGTACTTACTTACTAATCTATCTATTAATGGATTAGCTTCTTTATATACTTCACCTTCTCTATTTTTAGCAGTGTAAGATCCAGTATTAGTTCCTCCTCTTGAATCAAGAGATACAACCAACTGTAAACCAGCTATTTCTTCTGGAGATAACATACTAAGAATAGCATTATATCTTTCTCTTGCTTTGGCATTATCAGATGATGAACCACCTTCAGTGTAATTAACATGAGGGTAAAGGGTAGTCAAATCATTAGTTTGAATTTTTGTTACCGTATCTGGAATTAAATTAAATGTAGTTTCTTCTAAAGTAAATCTACCTTTAAATTCTCCTTGCGGTATATACAAAAACTTTCTTTCTGCAAAAGGTCCTGTGTTATCAGACTCTTTGATTACTTTAAGTTTTTGGTTTGCACCATACTTTTTAGAAAAGCGTGGATCTTGAACAACAATATATTTTACACCATCTTTATATATAACTTGACCATATGTTAATCCTGTTACTCCATCAAAATCAAAAGTAGTTGATGAATCTACAAGGTTTGCATTTAGTGCCTCTAAAGCATTCTTAGCTATTTTACCTTGGTTTGCTAAGAAAACTCCTTGAACAGATTTAAAGTTGGTATCTATAAACTCAATAATATCATCTGAAAGTTCATTGCCTTTTTTATCTAAAAGCTTGTACATCTCTACAATTTCTCCAGTCTGATTATCTACTACAGATATTTTATATATATCTGCAGTAACACCGCTTTTATAGAATTTTCTTTGTGGTGTGTTTTCTAGAGCTTGACCTTCTTCTAACTTTACATCTGCACTCTCAACTACATCAGCCATATCAACTCCTGATTGGTTTAATATAGATGTTATAACTGGATTATTAATTAATACTTCAGGATCCATTAAAAACTCTTCAAATCCTACATCTTCTTTTATTACATCTGTTCCAAGAGGATTATTAAATTCTAATGTACCTTCTACTCCTACCTCTGATTTTCCTGATGCCCATACTTTTTTAATTGCATTAACAACATTTCTAATGTTAACTGCTTCAGCAGAACTCATCCACTCAGTACTATCTAAAACAGGTAAGCCTAATCTTGCTTGCTTAGCTCTATAATTTTTATAAGCTCTCTCCAATGCCTTAACTAACAAAGGACTATTAGTGCTTACATCAATTTTTATATCTATACCTGCCTTTTCTAAAAGTACATCAAGTGCAGATCTTGTTTCTTCAGTTTCTTCAATTGCAATTTCTTCTTCGGTTTGTGGTGCATCATCCTCTTTAGTATTGTCTGCTCTAGTTTCTTTATATGTAGTTAACAATCTTTGGACTTGACCAAATGCTACTGTATGAATTTCAGGTTGTATTTTACCATTATCATCATAAAAATCTGTCAAGAAAGCTGCATTACCAGTCTTCAAAAACATTTCTGTTTGTGCTATTGCTGGATAAACACCCAACTTACCTAACTGATTTATTAGTTCATTTGCCTCAACTATATCTACATACTGCTTTAACATTTCTTCTGTTATCTTAGCACGTTGATTATATATCTCTTTGTTTACTTCATACTGTCTTTGTTGAATCTCAGAAAACTTTTCTGGATTTTGCATGTACTGAATAGCTTTATCATATACACGTGCTCTTCCTTTTAATGCACCGTAGTCAACAATTTGTTCTAAGGCAGCATCAATTTTTGCTTCATCCGCAAATGAACCAGCAGAAGATGCCATAAATCTTATATAGTTTCTAAACTCATTTCTAAGCTTTCCTTTTAAAAGTTTGTTTCTTTTAAAGGTTCCATTCTTAAATCTATTTTGTGGATCAGAAATGATCTTTTGAATAGCTTTTAATCTTTTGATTTTTTCTCTTTTTGTTTTGTTAGATTCCCCAATACCTTCAGTTGCACCTTCAGTTGCAATTACTTCAAGGTTAAGCATGTCTATCTCATTCTGAATTGATTTCTCATCAAGCAGATTAGTTACATCATTTGCAGACATTTTCTCAAACAAAGGATCAGATTGTAATTTATTATAGATACTATCTGCTCTTTCTAATGCTCTAGTAAATCCATCATTTGTAAACATGTATAAATAACGTACATGTTCATATGCTTCTTCATTAAGCATTTCCTTAATGTATTCTCTTTGCTGTGTCTTAGGATTAAACTTGTTTTTGTCAAATGGGTTTTTAAATTTGTCCTTGTTTTGATTATAAGACTCTTCCATCTTATCAATACCTACAAGCATGTTATTAATACGTCCTCTTAACTTACCATCTTTTTTATCTTTATTAGATACTCCAGGAAATGCCTGAGCTAATTCTACATCACTTAATTCTAAAAATCCTTTTAACTGATCTTTAAAATGCTGTGAACCATTACCTGCAAACATTGTATAATATTGTTGGAACTTAGATCTATCTGCATTGTCAACAAAATTAAATATGTCAAGAGCACTCCTCATATTCTCAGCAGCTTCTTTTTGAACCATAAAGTTCAATCTGTTTAAGTCAAATAAACTAGATGGATCTATAGCTTGTGAATCCCATGATTTGTTATAAGACTCAACAACTTTATTAATCATTGTTTCTCTATTAGTCTTATACTCAGTATATGCTTCTTTCTGAGACTTACTTGCTAAACCAATTCCGGCTTCCTGCAAACCATAATTATATATAGAAGGAACACCTTGAAAGAATAATTTTTGAGGACCACTTACTAAACCACCCATTAAGAAACCAGATAAGAATGTACCTGCTCCTTGTGATGAAAACTGATCACCCATTGCTGATAGTATCATTTGATTCTTAAGAGCTTCTCCCCCTTGCGCAGGGTTATTTAATATTTCTGTATAGTATCCTACAGTTGCAGCTGAGATAGCTTCTTGACCAATCTCTTGTATACCTTCTGCAACATTAGCAGCAAAGTAATCAAGCATTGCTATACCCCCACTACCAGCAAGTCCTTTAAATCCACCGGCTTTAACTTTTGCTACAGTATTTTTAAATCCACCACCTATATATTTGAATGGGCTTTTGATAACTTCACCTGCAGCATTTACAACTTTTTTACCTGCGGTATTAACAATGTTTTTATTAATCCCCTTTTGAAACGTAGCACCAAGAGATCTTTGTATACCTCTTTGAAAACCACCCATTGCATTACCAATAACAAACCAGTTACTAGCATATATAAGAGGTGCATTACCCAACATAGTTTTAAATGCTGCTTGATTAGCTGCAGCACTAACATCTCTATTATCAGTAATACCTTGACCTCCACTAAAATTATTAGCATCTGTAAGGCCCTGCTTCATAACTTTATTATATACCATCCCTGACTCCAACTTACTTTCAGCCATGGCTAAGTTTACTGCTCTAAGATCTCTATAGAAACCTCCAAAGCCAGTACCCATTTTAGCTAGGTTGGTCATGTTTTGTCCAGCATTTTGTGCTGTCTTCATATTTTGGAATGCCTTCAGAGTATTTGGTGTAAAGCCTTTACCTAATGTATTAAGAGTCATTTTTCCACCTGTAACAGCAGCATTATAAAAATCTCTTGCTGTCTCAAGTTCTTTTGCTTTTTGTAGTATCTTTCTTGTTCTATCAAATAGCTTAGTAAAACTATAAAGAGCTTTCCCACCTTTACCAATATTTGAAGCAGTCTTTACAGCTGCAGGTGCAGCTAAAACTCCTCCTGATAATCCTGATGCACCAGCAAGTATAATCTCTTCAATAGCAATAGAACTTAGTATACCAAATGTATATGCAGAGTTAGCTGCTAAATTATTAAAGAAAGCAAGGCCACCACCTCTTGTAGATGATGAAACACCCATAGTGTCTTCAAACTCAGTAGCAGCTTCAAAATCAGGAGCAAGATAATCTCCACCACTAAACAAAGATCCATATACAGAATTTAATCCTGTACCAGCAAGAGACATCCATTGACCTCTCATTCTAGTCATGTCATCCCAGATAGTAGAATTTGCATTATAGTAATTCTCCATATTAGAGTATGGAGAAAATCCTAACTTATCAAACTCAGGATGATTATAATATCTCTCAAATTGACCCTGTCTCATTCCTGAAAATATAGGAGCCATTCTAGTTTCTGAAATTGGTTTTTTTTCTAAAGTTAATGCTTTTTGAATCAGGGAAAAATCATTATCTGCAGGTTGATCTTGAGATCTTGGGTTATATGTATCAGATGCAAAACTAGGTACAGCTACTCCTAATGAGGCCATAGCTCCTATGCCATACTTATCTATTTCAGCTTTGTATTCATTTACACCTGAAACATCATCAGCTGCTAAATCACTACTTAATAGATAGTCATTAAAGTTTTCCTCTGGAGAGTCAAACATTTCTGCAATTGGCTCAAAGCGGAACTGCCCTTCAGGTATTATACTTGGGGCAGGTCTTTCTTGATTCTTAATCTCTTGCGCTAATGGCTTATTAGATTCGTTTTCCATCTACTTTTGATTTATTATTTACCTTGTATTGCCTGATCCTTTTTTCTAAGAGCTTGATTGTTTCTTCTGATTTCCTCTAGTGTTTGTTGTACTTTATTTACTTGGAAATCAATTCCTGGTAAGCCTTGTGAAAAATCCATTTTATGAGTATTTGTTGATGTTGTATACTCTTTCCAATTAGCTTGTAGATCTTTGTCTGTTGGATAAGGATTGTATCTATTGATTTCTGTTATTAAATCATAATCACCCGTACCATTTTTTGAAACTCTATATGTAGCTGTAGGTGTTATACCGTTATCATTAGGAACTGTATATTCAGCATAACTACTATTGTCACCACCAAGAATATCTATTTCTGTTGAAGAAAAATAATCATTCTTTCTTGCTTTAATATTTATATCATCTGACTGTGGGAATACTATAAATATACCTGTACCATCATTGTTTTCTCCTAGTCCTTTTAATCTAGCAATTTCATCTGTAGTTAATGCACCAAACTGTTTTTTAACATCTGCTGTAGATCCTTTTACTTTTGATGCTAACCACTCTGCCATATTACTTACTTCAAAACCAGCATGAGTTTTATCTCCTTTAGAAGCAATATCATAAACTGATTTGTATGCAAGATCAAATATAGGTGCTATTGCAGCTGAGTTAGATCTCTTAGGATTACCAACCCAGGTTTGTGCATCTTTCATTAAAAGATTAAATACCTTCATTGCTAATGGATCTTTCTGCACTAACTGTTCTTCACTAGTTAAGTTACCTATACCAATACCATAAGGTGTACCTGATTTCTTTAATGAACCTATCTGAAGCGCCATGTTTTTTACTTCATTATAGGCATCTGGATCTGGAGCTAATGGATTAAATCCATATTCAAAAGTAATATTATTTGTTACATCAGCATAGCCACCATCAATACCAAACTTAATTGATTCAAATGATGCTGATTTAGTTCCTGCATCCATTCTATCTGTTAGAGCTGCATTTAAATTTTGACTTAAAGCATCATAAACTTTCCCTGCTTCTTCTCTAAGTTCACTCTTTAAAATTCTGTTTGCTCGCTTAGGCATATCTATAGGTCTAGCACCTCTTATTGCTTGAACTGCAGGTATACCAGTATCTTCAGTTGTGAACATTGTTCCATCTTGATCTGGACTATCTACATAAAATAAAGGTGTGGTGTTTCTAAAAGCTGCTCTAACCTTATCCATATCATCCCTACCCAACGTTTCTGTTACCCTGTAATCTTTACCGGCTCTACCATCTACTGTCCAGTCTTGATCAGTATTAGTTAATTGACCAGCTTTAAGTCTTTTTAAAGCTTCTTGATAATGTTCTTCTTTTGTATATGGTATACCGTTCTGATCAAACTTACCTGGCATACCTGCTTCAAGCATACCCCCTATGTTTTCATTAGAAGTTGATCCTGTTGTAGTTGCTTTTAGAATATCATTATTTTCAAAGGCTTCATTATAAACTTCATATGCCTTACTTATAAAAACATCACCCGCCTTTCTCTTTGTTTCAATTCCATTTGGCCCAACCATTTTAGTATATAATGCATCATACCTAGTAGACATGTCTGCATCATCACCCTGAGTTACTCTTATATCTGTCTCTTATACACATCTCCGAGCCCACGAGACCAGAGAGGATCTC
>OJFG01000134.1_pt1 | contig 43391 bp, 40 predicted proteins | sample 1594071 | NCBI WGS metagenome assembly OJFG01 (sample SAMN05416818, study PRJEB24817) | seawater metagenome | isolation source: Sea water | place: Canada:Atlantic | collected 2013-07 | reverse complement strand
CACAGACTTAACGGATAAGCTGTATGGAGATAAAGGATATTTGAGCAAAGCCTTATGGCAACACAGAGTGCCGAGTAAGATAGCCGAAATGTCTCAACCTCTTAAAGGTGTAATACTGTAGTGGTCAAGTCATTTTGGCCACGGGTTTATAGTAATTCCAATACCGACTTTCTGATTCATTTGGTGTCAATCCACCGTTGTAAGAATGCGGCCTGATATTACTGTAATAGCCAACAATATAATCGTTAATTTTATGTTTGGCTTCACTAAAATTGTTGTAGCCAGTAGTGGGTATCCATTCGGTTTTTAAGCTTCTAAAGAAGCGTTCCATTGGGCTATTGTCCCAACAATTTCCTCGGCGACTCATACTTTGCGTTAAACTGTAACGCCAAATTAGTTGTCTAAATTGACGACTCGTGTAGTGACAACCTTGATCAGAATGGAACATCACATTCTTAGGTCTTCCACGGCTTTCAAACGCCATAGTGAGTGCCTGGCATGTTAAATTGCTATCAGGTGAATAGCTGATTGCCCATCCGACTGGTTTTCGGCCAAATAAGTCGATAACCACTGCTAAATAAGCCCAACGATTACCTATCCAGATAAACGTCACATCACCGCACCAGACTTGATTCGGTGACGTTACCGCAAATTGCCTGTCCAATGTATTTGGAATAGCAATATGCTCTTTATTCGCCTTCTTATAAGCATGCTGAGGCAGTTGGCAACTGACTAAATCAAGCCTTTTCATCAGTCGAGTTGCTCTATAGCGTGTCAAGGAAACATCATGCTCATCATCATTAGTAATGATATCCGCAACCGTTCTTGCGCCAGCTGAGCCATTGCTCAAACGATGCGCTTCTTTGACTAAACTATGAGGTTTGCGGCTTCAGGCGATAGCCGCCTATCGCGCTTAACCCAGTATTTGTAAGTGCTGCGGTGGACCCCAAATAACCCACATAGCATATTGATTGAATAACGGCCTTTATCGCTCTGACTCAGCTTCTCGACTAACGCGAGTTGTTCATGGAGTCCGACATCAACAGAGCGGTAGCCTTTTTTAATATTTCCTTTTCGAATTCAAGTCGCTCATTGCGCATTTTCAAATCACGATTTTCAAGCTGCTCTGGCGTCATTGGTGTTTGTTTAACTTTCACACCTTGGCGTTCCTGATTAAGCTGTTTAACCCACTTACCAATCGTTGAAAAGCCCACACCCATAGCCTTCGCAGCCTCTTCATGAGTGTATCCTTGGTCGACTACCAATTGTGCTGTTTCTAATCGAAATTCAGGACTAAAAGTACGTCTCGTTTTTTTACTCATCTTTGACACCTAATCTTGTTATGCTCAAAGCATAACATCTCTTGTTAGGTGGCCAAATTAACTATGCCACTACACTTTTGGCTGACCAAGAGGACTGAGATAAAGAGTAATGTACACGTGCAATTTGATATGGCTTTGAGCGGTGATGGGCGCGGTGCCAAACGAGCGTTATTTACTTCGTTTGAAAACTAGCCTGTCGGTTTTAGCGTTAACAGGCTAGTAGGGTAATTATTGAAAACCAGCTTTATACGTCGGAATATGGCATGCCAACGTACTGAGTTGCGATCACCTGTTGACCTTCTTCATGTGACAGGTAGAAGTCCAGTTCAGATGCCATAAAGCGCTCAAATGTTTTATTGTCCATATTATTAGCATCACCGCCACAATCAGTAAATTCATGAAGCATATTGCTCATCCACCACGAGAAACGTTCGGCGTGCCAGACTCGGCGCAAGGCTATTTCTGAATATTGTTGGGAAGCATTAGTTGCACCTTCGTTGTACTCTTTTGTTAGCAAACGGTATAAGGTCGATACATCTGACGCTGCTAAATTTAGTCCTTTTGCACCCGTTGGGGGCACAATATGTGCTGCATCACCAACCAAAAATAGCTTACCTAGCTGCATCGGCTCACACACAAAGCTGCGCAACGGGGCAATACTCTTTTCGAGGCTTGGCCCGGTAATAAGATTATTCGCTGCTTCTTGAGGCAAGCGTTTTCTCAACTCATCCCAAAACCTTTCATCACTCCACTGCTCAACTTTGTCAGTTAAGGGTACTTGTAGGTAATAGCGAGAGCGTGACGATGAACGCATACTGGCCAGGGCGAATCCACGTTCCGTTTTGCAATAGATTAGCTCATCGCTGACAGGCGGAGTGTCGCTAAGTAAGCCTAACCAGCCAAAGGGATATACCCGTTCAAATTCGTTACGCTTTTCCTCTGGGATACTTTTGCGGGATACGCCATGAAAACCATCGCAACCAGCAATATAATCGCATTCTAGTGTGTAATTAACACCATCTTGGCTAAAGGTAACTGTTGGATGAGCACTTTCGATATCGTGTAAGGAAACATCGCTGGCGCTGTAGTATGTGGTTAATGCTTTCGTTTCTCGGGCTTGCATGAGGTCACGAGTGACCTCGGTTTGTCCATAACACATGACGGTTTTACCATCAGTGAGCTTGTTTAAATCAATTCGATAAGGGGTGCCATAGTAACTAATTTCAAATCCATCGTGCACATGCCCTTCACCATCCATTCGCTCATTGACGTTTGCTTCTCTCAGCAAATCCACTAAGCCTTGTTCCAAAATCCCGGCGCGTATACGGCCTAGCACATACTCACCCGATACGCGTTCAACGATGATGTTGTCGATCCCCTGTTTCGCCAAAAGTTGGCCTAATAATAATCCTGATGGTCCTGCGCCGATAATGGCGACTTTTGTTTTAACGGTCTGCATTATGTTCACTCTTTGACTAACTCAGTGACTTAATCATCGAATAGTTAAACAAATTTTATAATTCAACTCTGTTGCATATTATTGTACTTTTGCGTCATGTTAATTTAATGTCACTACACGTTAAATTATGATTAATAGATATGTCGGCAAGTATTCCTTTTTATGATTTATATGGTGAATCCTTTATTCGCAAGGATGTTGGTTTGGCTCATGTAGAGGACATTGCTTTTCGAAGCCGTGGGTTAGGATGGGAAATTGAGCCTCACAGACATGACAAGCTCACCCAAATAATTTGTACTTTTGATGACTCATGGGTTGTCCAACTTGATGATAAACGATATGAGCTAAGCGGAAACTGGTTAGTTTTAATCCCCGCTGGTGTGGTGCATGGCTTCGTATTTGAACCGAATATTCAGGGCTATGTCGTATCGCTAAACCAAGATGCATTAGAGGGGACTTGCGATGCCGACCCTCAATCGACTTTACCAGAACTTTTGTGGGTGCCTTCGGTGATTGAGTTTCGTGACAGGCAGCAAATTGAGCGCTTCATGACTTATATTAAATTGCTCAAAGATGAACTGGTTAGCGCAGAAGCTGAGCAGGGATTAGCAATCAATCGACTGGTACAAATGATATTACTCACCGTTAAACGACAACAACATTTGCAAGCGGTGAGTGCAGGCTCAAGCGGACGGGAGTCAAAGGTTTTACTGGCGTTTCGGCACTTAATCGAACAGAACTATACAAAGCATCTATCAGTACAAGATTACGCCAAACAACTGCATGTCTCTGTGTCGACCCTTAATCGATTATGTCAAGGGCAACTAAATGAATCACCTAAATCAATTATTCATCAAAGATTGATTAGCGAAGCGAAACGACGGCTGATATATACGCGTCAGAGTGTCGAGGAAATAGCATATACTTTGGGTTACAAAGAGCCTGGCTATTTCAGTCGATTTTTTAAATTAGGTGTGGGTATGAGTGCTGGAATGTACCGTAAAACCAGTGTGATCTCATAGATGGCTTATCTCATCAAACCGTAGCGGTTTGTTCATAGTGAGATTCAATGATTTCTAAGAACCGACGTTGAATATGAGTCGCTTGCCAATTTTTCCGCATACTCAAGCCTATTTCGCGGTTTGTGTCTGCTAATGGCATAGGGCATACCGCCAATAAACCATTTTTAACTTCGACGTCGACTTGTCTGGCTGGCAATAAGGCGGCTCTTTCACTGTTAAGCAGTAATCCACGTATGGCGACCATGGCGCTACACTCTATTATTTGCTCGGGCGGCACTAAGCCTCGGCTGTTAAACAATTCATCAAATACTAGGCGAGCGGGTACACCTTTTCCTGGTACCACCCATTTCAGGCTTTGCAATTCTGTGTTTGACAAGGTTGCACGCTTTGCAAATTTGTGGCCCGCTTTAACCACCATACTCAAGGGATCATCAAATAGTTTATGTTGCTTTATATCATTATGGGGGAGGGGATATCGTAACGCACCGACGATCACGTGTAACTGGCCATGCAATAGGTAATTGACTTGTTCTTCATAAGGCCCATCAATGATACTGACCTGCGCTAGCGGAAATTCATCTAGCAATTGCAGAACGCAGCGAGGCACAATTTCAGTGCGGGCCAAAGGAAGGCTGCCAATGCGAATTGAACCATTCATGCGACCGTTAACCTCGCCAATTTCTTCAAGACCTTGAGATAATTCAGCGAAAAATAAGCTCGCATAACGTGTTAGCTGACGAGCTCGCCATGTGGGCTCTACTCCGGTGGGAGAGCGCTGGAATAAGCACTGCTCACACAGGGATTCTAAATCTTTAATAGAGCGGTGCAGGGTCGGCTGAGTTAATCCCATCTGTATAGCCGCAGCAGTATAGCTTTGTAATTCAGTGATGGTAATGAGGGCTTTTAGCTGCCGGCTACTGACTGAGCGCACAAAGGAGTGCATTTTCGGCTTATCAGCGTTAAACAACATAGCGCCTGCATACTGTAAATGCTTGAAAGCGCGATCTGCTCGGTTTAAGAAGCGAGCACCGTTTTCGGTACAATACATACCTGAGTTAGTACGACTGAAAAGTGTTAGTCCAAGAGTTGCTTCAAGTTTATTAATACCCTGAGTTAGCGCAGATTGGGTTAAATGAATCTGTTTTGCTGCTGCACTAATGGTGCCTGAGTTCTTTATTTCTAACGCGCAAAGCAAATGCCTAAGATTAAATTTCATATCTATTTAACTAGCTTGTTTTTTATTCATTATAGAAAAAACTAATGGTGAGTGTCATCTTTTTAAACAGTTTTTTAACGAACTGTACGCCATACTCATTTCGCAATTTTATTTTAATAGGTGAAGCCATGGCAATCTGTGTAACTGATACTCCTCGTCCTGATAAAGCTCTCGTGGCTAAATACCAAGGGTTTGAAGTCGCCACCGTGCATGAAGCACAAGGTCGTAAAGGTTTACTTGCTGACTATATGCGTCCGATTTACAAACCCGCTAAAGTAGCAGGCCCAGCAGTGACTTGCGAAGTGGCGCCAGGAGACAATTGGATGATCCATGTTGCGGTTGAACAATGTCAACCGGGTGACGTGTTAGTGGTCAAGCCGACAAGTCCAAGTGTGGATGGTTTTTTTGGTGATTTACTGGCTACTTCACTTAAAGCGCGCGGTGTACTCGGGCTGATCATTGAAGGAGGGGTACGTGATACCGCTACCTTAACGGCAATGAATTTTCCGGTGTGGTCAAAATCGATATTCTCACAAGGTTGTGTGAAAGAAACCATTGCCAACGTTAACGTACCCGTCATGTGTGCAGGTGCTTATATTCGTCCAGGTGACATGATAGTGGCAGACGAAGACGGTGTTGTGGTCGTAGCGCTTGAAGAAGCTGATAATGTGCAAACCAAAGTAGAGCAACGCATGGAAAATGAAGAATCTAAGCGTGTCCGTTTTGAAAACGGCGAGCTAGGGCTTGATATTTACAATATGCGCGAGCGGCTTGCAGCTAAAGGCTTGGTGTACGTTAAGTACAACGAGCAATAAGCATGTCTGAAACATATCTTCAAAAAGCAATTCCGTGTTACATCATGCGTGGCGGCACCTCTAAGGGATTATATTTTCTGGCAGAGGACTTGCCAGCTGATCCCATTGAGCGTGATGACGTGTTGCTAAGATTAATGGGCTCCCCCGATGAACGCCAAATCGACGGTTTAGGCGGCGCACATCCGTTGACGAGTAAAGTGGCTATTGTGAGTCAATCAAGCCGTGATGACGCTGACGTTGATTACTTGTTTTTACAAGTGTCTGTGGATAAAGCAGAAGTCAGTGACACGCAAAACTGTGGAAATTTACTCGCAGGTGTTGGCCCTTTCGCCATTGAAAAAAAACTGATTGCAGCCTCTGAACCCTACACCGATGTGCGCATTCATATGCTCAATACTGGGGCTAATGCGGTGACGCGAGTTGACACTGCGCACGGTATCGTTAATTACTCAGGCGAAGCTGCGATCGACGGCGTACCGGGTACTGCAGCACCAGTCTTAATCGATTTTTTAGACATTGCAGGCTCAAGCTGCGGAACACTTTTTCCTACTGGGAACGCCCAGGATGTCATTTTAGATTTTCCCGTCACATGTATTGATAATGGGATGCCTGTGGTACTGCTAAATGCAGAGTCATTTGATTTGAGCGGGGCTGAAACCCCCACTGAATTAGAGGCGAATCAATCACTTAAAGACAGGATTGAGGCCATTAGGCTTGAAGCTGGTAAATTAATGAATCTGGGCGATGTAAGCAAGAAAACCGTACCCAAAATGTCTCTGATATCCCCAGCCTTGAAAGGCGGGGTTTTGAATACCCGGACCTTTATCCCACATCGAGTACATGAGGCGATAGGTGTTTTAGGTTCGGTAAGTGTTGCTACTGCCTGTGTTTTAGAGGGCACCGTGGCCAGTGATTTGATTCAACAAGCATTTGACGACGGCACGATTAGCATTGAAATTGAGCATCCCACTGGGCAGTTTACTGTCGAAATGGAAGTGGTGGGCAGTGTCAGTATTACCGAGTTTACCGTGCAACGGGCAGCGCTTTTACGCACAGCTCGATTGTTGATGCGCGGCGAAGCTATGCTACCAAGCCAATAATCTGGCTGATTAAAACATGTTGTTTTTAGCTCAGACACTTTAGACCCGCAGAATTGAGGAGAGGAATATGATCATCGATTGCCATGGCCACTATACTACCGCGCCAGAGCCTTTACAGTTGTTTCGCCAAGCGCAGATCAAGGCTTATCAGGAAGGTGCAGCCCTACCGGAAGTCCCACATATTAGCGATGATGAAATTCGCGAGAGCATTGAAAAAAATCAAATAAAATTACTAGATGAACGTGGTCTTGATATGACGATTTTTTCTCCACGTGCCTCAGCAATGGCTCATCATGTGGGCGATGAAGCCGTATCGAAACAATGGACTAGTGCCTGCAACGATTTGATAGCTAGGGTTGTCGAGTTATACCCAGAGCGTTTCATTGGCGTGTGCCAGTTACCCCAATCGGTCGGTGTGCCGATTAAAAACTCAATTGAAGAGTTAGAGCGCTGCGTAAAAGAAAAAGGTTTTGTTGGTTGTAACCTGAATCCAGACCCTTCGGGTGGACACTGGAATTCGGCACCATTAACCGACGCTAGTTGGTATCCCTTCTACGAAAAAATGGTTGAGCTAGATGTGCCGGCCATGATCCACGTGTCAGGCTCGTGCAACCCTAATTTTCATGCTACGGGTGCCCACTATATGAACGCTGATACCACGGCTTTCATGCAGTTTTTAGAAGGAAATTTGTTTAAAGACTTTCCTAATTTACGTTTCATTATTCCACATGGCGGCGGGGCAGTACCTTATCACTGGGGGCGCTATCGTGGTTTGGCGGATATGATGAAACAACCACCACTGCGTGAGCATGTAATGAAAAATGTGTATTTTGATACCTGTGTTTATCATCAGCCCGGTATCGATTTGCTGTTTAACGTTATCGATATTGAAAACATACTTTTTGGATCTGAAATGATTGGTGCGGTCCGTGGAATAGACCCAGAAACGGGCCACTATTTCGACGATACAAAGCGCTATGTGGACAGTCTAAATCTGACGGATACAGAGCGTAGTAAAATATATTCGGGCAATGCGCGTCGGGTTTATCCAGGTCTAGATAGAAAATTAAAAGGCATGGGGTTATGAGCGCATTTAACAAAGATGCTGATTGGCTAGATTGGCATCCGTCCCCCTCCAAACCAAAATTTGTTGTGCCTAATGGCGCGGTGGATGCCCATTGCCATGTATTTGGTCCTGGTGCTGAATTTCCGTTTGCTCCTCAGCGCAAATACACCCCTTGCGATGCGTCCAAAAAACAATTATGGGCATTACGAGACTACTTGGGCTTTAGTCGTAACGTAATCGTCCAAGCGACGTGCCACGGGGCAGACAATAGAGCACTCGTAGATGCACTGCTGGCTTCCAATGGTCTAGCTAGAGGTGTGGCCACTGTTTCGGAAGACGTGACAGATACTGAACTCGACGCACTTCACCAAGCCGGCGTAAGAGGCGTGCGATTTAACTTTGTTAAGCGTTTAGTTGATGCTTTACCTTTTGATTCCTTAAAGCGCATTGCTGCGAGAATTAAGGAGCTAAATTGGCACATTGTTATTTATTTTGAAGGTCAGGAACTGCCAGAGCTTTATGACTTCTTTACGAGTTTACCAACTACTGTGGTAGTCGATCATATGGGACGGCCTGACGTTACTAAGCCTCTGGATGGTCCTGAATTTTCGTTGTTTCTAAAATTGATGCGTGAAAACGAAAATTTTTGGTCAAAAGTCAGTTGTCCAGAGCGTATATCAGTTGCCGGACCATCAAAGCATTATATGGATGTTATCCCATTCGCCCGCACCGTAGTGGAGCAGTTTTCACAGCGCGTATTGTGGGGGACTGATTGGCCGCATCCAAATATGAAAACGCACATGCCTGATGATGGTCAATTAGTCGACATTATTCCGCTTATTGCCCCGACAACTGAATTGCAACAGAAGTTGCTTATCAGTAACCCAATGCGCCTTTACTGGCCTGAACAGAGCATTAAATCTTAAGGAATAAAAATGTCTTTAGATAAGCCTTATCAAAAAATCCCTGGTACTACCGTATTTGATGCGGAAATGGGGCGGCGTGGTTATCACCTAAATCAATTTTGTATGTCGTTAATGAAAGCTGAAAATCGGGCTTTATTTAAAGCAGACGAGCGTGCTTATTTAGATAAATGGGATATGACAGAAGAACAAAAGCAAGGTGTCCTTTCTCGTGATTACAATCGCATGATGGCAAGCGGCGGGAACATCTATTTCCTGGCTAAAATATTCTCCAGCGATGGGCTTAGTTTTCAGTTTGCAGCGGCTACCATGACAGGCATGAGTCAACCTGATTATGCACAAATGATGCTTGATGGTGGGCGCGCCCCCGAAGGCAACATGTTCGAAGGAGATAAATAATGGCTAAGATTACAGCTGGTGTGGCTACTTCACACGTGCCCGCTATAGGTGCTGCCATCGATAATGGCAAAACAACCGAACCTTATTGGCAGCCTTTGTTTGCCGGATACGATTTTGCTAAAGAATGGATTAAGCAAGAGAAACCCGACGTAGTGATTTTAGTTTATAACGACCATGCCTCTGCGTTTGACATGAATATTATTCCAACTTTTGCGTTAGGCTGCGCACCGTCGTTTTCCCCTGCCGATGAAGGATGGGGGCCACGGCCTGTGCCTGATGTTGTTGGTTACCCTGAACTTGCAGCACATATTGCCCAATCTGTGATTCAGCAAGATTTCGACTTAACCATAGTGAATAAGATGGATGTGGATCACGGCTTAACGGTGCCACTATCATTGATGTTTGGTCAGCCCGAGGCTTGGCCATGTAAGGTGATACCGCTGGCCGTTAACGTGGTGTTGTATCCAGCACCATCGGGTAAACGATGTTATGCCTTAGGTAAAGCCATTCGTAATGCGGTTGAAAGTTTCGATGAAGATGTAAATGTACAAATCTGGGGCACGGGTGGCATGAGCCATCAGTTGCAAGGCCCTCGAGCAGGCTTGATTAATCAAGAATTTGATAATGCCTTCTTGGATCGTATTGTTGACGATAGCGACAACTTATCCGAGATGCCGCATTTTGATTATTTGAATCAAGCGGGTTCTGAAGGTGTTGAGTTGGTCATGTGGCTAGTGATGCGCGGAGCATTGAATGACAAGGTAAAACTTAAAAAGCGTTTTTACCATGTACCTGCGTCAAACACCGCTGTCGGCCATCTCGTTTTAGAAAATGATTAGGAGTGAATAATGAAAGTAATAATTGTAGGCCCTGGCGCTTTTGGAATTAAACACTTAGATGGCATTAAGAATATTAACGATGTTGAAGTGGTCGCCTTAGTCGGACGTTCCGCTGAAAAAACACAAAAAGTGGCGGATGAATATGGCATCCCACACATTTTCACAGATTTAGCCGAAGCCCTGAAAATCGATGCTGACGCCGTTATTTTATGTACACCGACTCAGCAACATGCTGAGCAATCAATTCAATGTATGCAAGCTGGCAAACATGTGCAGGTTGAAATCCCTTTAGCGGACTCGTGGGCGGATTCTCAAGCGGTAGTTAAAGTACAGGAAGAGACAGGCAAGGTCTGTATGGTCGGTCATACGCGACGCTTTAACCCCTCTCACCAATGGGTTAATCAGCGCATCACGGCTGGCGAACTGAATATTCAACAGATGGACGTGCAAACTTATTTCTTCCGTCGTAAAAATATTAATGCGAAGGGGGAAGCTCGTTCATGGACTGACCATTTATTGTGGCACCATGCTGCCCACACAGTTGATTTATTTGCTTATCAAGCGGGCAGTAAAATAGTTAAAGCCAACGCAGTGCAGGGGCCGATTCACCCTGAACTGGGGATTGCATTGGATATGTCAATTCAGTTACAAGCGGAAAATGGTGCTATTTGCACCTTGTCATTGTCATTTAATAACGATGGTCCTCTTGGTACTTTCTTCCGCTACATCTGTGACAATGGCACTTATATCGCACGTTATGATGACTTATTTGACGGCAAAGAAAACAAAATAGATGTGTCGAATGTCGCTGTGTCAATGAATGGTATAGAGCTACAGGACAGGGAATTCTTTACTGCTATTAAAGAAGACCGAGAGCCAAACTCAAGTATTGGTCAAGTACTAGCTTGCTACAAAGTGCTACATGATTTGGAACAACAACTTAGCTAAATATTCTTTCTAAATGAAAGGCAACTAATAGAGAGTGTCGAGTGAAACAACGTGAAATCGCAGGACAATGGGTATCAGAGATTGGGTTAGGTTGTATGAACTTAAGTCATGCCTACGGTCACCCATTGACTGAACCGGAAGCGGAAAAAGTCTTGAGCGAAGCACTCTCTCTTGGGATTACCCATTTTGACTGTGCTGCCCTTTATGGTTTTGGTCGGAATGAAGTATTACTTGGTAAGTTACTTAAAGCGCATCGCGACAAGATTTTTTTAGTCAGTAAATGTGGCATGACAGGTGTGGATGGCAAGCGCGTGATTGACGGGCGACCTAACACGCTAAGAGCAACCTTAGAGCAAGCGCTAATCAGCTTGCAAACAGATGTTATTGATTTGTACTACCTTCATCGCTGGGACAAATCAGTGCCCATTGAAGACAGTATCGGTGAGCTATCACGGATGGTAAGCGAAGGGAAAATCAAAGCGATAGGACTGTGTGAAGTGTCAGCCAACACTTTGCGCAAAGCCCACTCAGTACACCCTATTGCAGCGCTACAAACTGAATACTCATTGTGGACGCGCAATGCTGAAATATCTGTGCTTGAGACGTGCCGAGAATTAGGTACGGCCTTTGTGGCATTTTCGCCCCTAGCGCGAGGATTTTTAAGTGGTCAGGTAAAAGATAAAGACGAATTAGTTGATGGGGATATCCGTAAAGGCATGCCGCGTTTTCAGCCTGAGCATTTGCAGAAAAATTTAGCTTTGTTGGCTGAGCTGCGCCTAATCAGTGAAGCGCAGCAATGCACTATGGCGCAAGTGAGTTTGGCATGGTTGCTTCATCAAGGTCCGCATATTCATCTGATACCCGGTACGACGCAAATTTCACATTTGCGGGACAATTTAGGGGCATCCGATATTCGCTTAACATCGACCCAATTAGCAAAGCTCCGTCAGGTATTTCATCCTAAGCATATTAGTGGGCCTCGTTATCCATCGGCCACACAATTGGAAATCGATACCGAAGAATTTTAACTAAGGCTGCTAACCAGCGGCGTATTTGATAACTGTGAAAAGCAATACAACGTAATAATAATAATAAAAGCAACATTTACCCTCTGTACCCAACTACATCAAGGAACAAGCCATATGAGCGCTTTGCGAGATATATTAGATTATAATAAAGGCTCCAATATTGATTTGTCTGCTTTAGGCATAATCAATACTAAAGAGATCTTGTACAACCCCAGCTATGAACAATTATTTTTCGAAGAGACAAATCCGAGCTTAAGGGGATTTGAAAAAGGACTTCTGACGGACCTTGGCGCTATTTCAGTTGATACGGGAATATTTACTGGTCGCTCACCTAAAGACAAATATATCGTCTTAGACGAAACTACCCGCAATACGATCTGGTGGGCTGATCAAGGTAAAAATGATAACAAAGCCATGTCGGTGGGGACCTGGTCGCATATAAAAGGTTTAGTCACTAATCAATTGTCAGGGAAACGTTTATATATCATTGATGCTTATTGTGGTGCGAACCAAGATACGCGTCTGAGTGTGCGTTTCGTGACTGAAGTGGCTTGGCAAGCGCACTTCGTCAAAAACATGTTTATTCGTCCTAGCACTGAAGAACTAGCTACTTTTGAACCTGATTTCATCGTGATGAATGGCGCAAAGGTAGTGAATGGCAAATGGCGAGATCAAGGTTTAAACTCAGAGAATTTCATTGCCTTCAATCTAACTGAAAAAGTTCAAATTATTGGCGGCACCTGGTACGGTGGTGAAATGAAAAAAGGTATGTTCTCCATGATGAACTACTTTTTGCCGCTAAAAGGGATTGCATCTATGCACTGCAGCGCAAACGTTGGTGAAAAAGGTGATGTGGCAATATTTTTTGGACTATCTGGTACTGGCAAAACCACTTTATCAACAGATCCTAAACGGGAGTTAATTGGTGATGACGAACATGGTTGGGATGACAATGGTATATTTAACTTTGAAGGTGGTTGTTACGCTAAAACGATTAATCTTAGCAAAGAGAACGAGCCTGATATCTATGAAGCGATCCGCCGTGATGCTTTACTCGAAAATGTAGTCATGGATGATAATGGTAAGATCGATTTTTCCGATAATTCAAAAACCGAAAACACCCGGGTGTCATATCCAATCGATCATATCGATAATATTGTTAAACCGATTTCACGCGCTGGGCATGCTAATAAAGTTATCTTTTTAACCGCAGATGCTTTTGGTGTATTCCCCCCTGTGTCAAAACTAACACCAGAGCAAGCCGAATATTATTTTTTATCGGGTTTCACTGCAAAACTTGCGGGCACTGAGCGCGGTATAACCGAACCTTTACCAACTTTTTCTAGTTGTTTTGGAGCGGCTTTTTTGAGCTTACATCCGACTCAGTATGCTCAAGTACTACGTAAGCGTATGCTCGCTGCTAATTCACAAGCTTATTTAGTGAATACAGGGTGGAATGGCAGCGGAAAGCGCATTTCTATTAGAGATACCCGTGCGATTATTGACGCAATTTTAGATGACTCAATTGAACATCATGCGACCAGTAATTTACCAATATTCAATTTGGCAATTCCAAATGTCATAAAAAATGTAGATCCGCAAGTACTGGACCCTCGATTAACCTATGCAAATCCTGAAGCTTGGGATGTTAAAGCAAAGAACTTAGCTGAACAATTTATAGGTAATTTTGTTAAGTTCACCGATGTTAAAAACGGTGAAGTACTCGTGTCAGCTGGGCCCCAATTATAAGCATCGCAATGCTCATATCTAGTGCTATATAGAGTCGTCTTAGTCTCAAATAGTCGAGGGCTAAGACGGATATACTTAGCAATGTAGTGGTTTAATGATCCGGACATCATTTTAGGTGGTAATGTTACCAACTTATAAGAGGTGTTCGATGAATAGACAAAGACGTACGTTTTCAGCAGAATTCAAGTTAGAAGCAGCAAACCTGGTCTTGCAGCAAGGTTACTCAATCCCTGAGGCGGCAAGAGCATTAGATATTGGCGAAACAGCAGTTCGCCGCTGGGTGACGCAATTGCAAGAAGAGCATAATGGCGGTACACCTAAGTCCAAAGCCCTGACACCTGAACAGCAAAAAATCCAAGAGCTTGAAGCAAGAGTAAGCCGTTTAGAGCGGGAAAAATCTATTTTAAAAAAGGCTACTGTCCGTTACGGAGTAATCTCTTGATGTCGGACGAGCACGAACGTACGCGCTGATAGACCAATTGAGAGAGCATGAGACGGTAGAAAAGGTCTGTGACGTATTTGATATTGCGACTAGCAGCTATTATGACCACCAGCAAAGAAACCGTGTGATTTTATGTCATTCTAGTTTTTTGTTGATGCAGTGTGGAAATAATGACTGTCTCTATAATTTACCTGTACACCTATCAGAAATGAGTCCACCTTCCGAACAATTGGCAAGGAATCATGCAACAAAAGAAGTAAAACTTGTCCGGTATACGCTTTTATTAATTGGATAACTGAGCGATAAATTAAAACGTAGTTTATTTGCTAAGAGAGATCTGAGCCTAGGATTAAATACTTCACTAAACAATTTAAAAACAACAGATGCAAGTTACCACATTTAGTTAATCGAATCCCAGAGAGGCAGATGACGAAATTTAAATCATAAGTCGATACTTAACTTTATCCATTATATCATTGTCTAGTGAGTAATATATTTCGCTTAATTGAGTCTAGTGAAAGCTAGTAATTTGAGAGTTTTCAGTGACAGATCGAAGCTTAAATGGGGGGAGCGGATTGGCATTCTACATATGTCATAGGTCATTTAATCATGGTTTGTTGTATCCAAATTCGGAAATGTGACAATGCATTAATGCATTGCTGTGTGATAATTTTAAACGCTTGTTTTTTTAATGAGCTTATTGGAGGCTGTAATTAATTTTGTGTAACTGCTTATCGCAACATACTCTAATCAGAGTTAAGGATAGACAGATGCAAATGAACAAAAAACAACTAGAAGCTTTCGCTAAGGAAGCGGCCAAAGGCATTAAGACGCCCCAAGATTTTAATGAATTCAGCCAAATGCTAAAGAAGATCACCGTTGAAGCTGCACTAAATGCTGAGATGGATGAGTATTTAGGTTATGAAAAGCATGCTAAATCGGTGGTCCAAAATAGCCGCAATGGCAAAACCAGTAAGCGTATCGAAACGGAAGATGGTGAGTTTGAACTAGACACTCCTCGTGACAGAGATGGGTTGTTTGAGCCTAAGCTGGTTAAGAAAAACCAATCTCGATTTACCTCAATGGACGAGAAGATATTATGGCTATATGCGCAATGCATGAGCACCCGTGAAATCGTTAAAGCCTTTGACGAATGGTATGGTGCAGAAATATCGCCAACGCTCATCTCACGAGTGACCAATGCCGTTATTGACCAAGTTATCGAATGGCAATCACGCCCCCTTGACCCGATTTACCCTGTTATTTATCTCGATTGCTTAGTGGTTAAAATTCGCCAAGACAAACGTGTTATCAACAAATCCATATTCCTAGCCTTGGGTATCAACACAGAGGGGCACAAAGAGCTTCTGGGCATGTGGATAGCTGAAAATGAAGGCGCTAAGTTCTGGCTAAAAGTGCTAACTGAATTGCAGCATCGTGGTGTTGAAGATATCTTGATCGCCTGTGTGGATGGCCTCAAGGGATTTCCTGATGCGATTCACTCAGTGTATCCTCAAGCCCAAATTCGACTGTGTATTGTGCATATGATACGTAATTCGTTAAAGTACGTTTCAGTGAAAGACTACAAGGCTGTCACCACTGATTTGAAGCAGGTATACCGTTCAACCACTGGGGATGAAGCGTTGCTTGAACTCGAACGGTTTGGTGAAAAATGGGATGACCAATATCCGCAGATAAGTAAGTCGTGGCGTGCCCATCGGCAGAACCTCAATACCTTGTTTAATTATCCAGAGGATATCCGCAACGCTATTAACACAACCAATGCAATTGAGTCACTCAACAGCGTTATTCGTAAGGCCATCAAGAAGCGGAAGATATTCCCAAGTGATGACTCTGCCAGGAAAATGGTTTACTTAGCCATCACAGAGGCATCTAAAAAATGGTCGATGCCGATCCACAACTGGCGTCAAGCTATGGTTCGCTTTATTATTGAGTTTGGGGAACTCCTCGAAAAGCACATTAACTAAATGACAGTTACACAGAATCTGTTACAAGCTCGCTTAGACTAAGTCTAATTGGCTCCTTCAACAATAAATTCAGCTCCTTGCATGGCTACCGATAGTGTTATTTGGCAAGATAGACGACTGTATTCATCAACATTTTCTTCGAAATCTAATAAGTCTGCTTCAGAATCATTCGGTGCCCCAACACTGTCTTTCCAGGCCGGTTTTACATGTACATGGCAAGTGGCACATGCGCAGGCTCCACCACAATCAGCGTCGATCCCTTCTATATTATTTTCGATGGCAAGTGCCATTAGAGATTGTCCTACTTGTCCACTAACAACCACGGATTCATTAGAGGAGCTGATAAACTTAATTTCTATCATGACATAAATTTCCTATATCTATATTGGTTCAATTTGAAAGTAGATTATCATAAGTAAGTTCTTGATGGGAACTTATAATTGTAAGCTCCCTCTTTTTACTTTATAAATCGCCTGTGAAAGCCTTGGCAAATTTTTGATTGCACAAGATATTCTTGTCATAAGTCGCTCAAATAAAAACTTTCGCTAAAGGCTTGTTAGATATAACGTCGTTTACTGCTTAGGCAGTGGGCCTGTTTCTGGTTTGATCCCATTTGAACTTGAGTTAGTGTGATATCGCCTGTAAGTTCTGTTGCGGAACTTATTGGAAGTGTGTTAGATTTAAATTAGACCGGTAAGACGGACAAAGTTTTTGTTGGTCATAATATAAATATATGCAAACAAGTTGGAGTCCAGGACATGATTGGTATTACTGCTTACGGTGCTTATGTACCTCGGCTTAGGTTAATTCGCAGTGTCGTTGCGCAAACTAATGCCTGGTATGCGCCAGGGTTAGTGGGAAAAGGAAAAGGCACCAGATCAATGGCTAACTGGGATGAGGACAGCATTACTATGGCTGTCGCCGCGGCGCGTGATTGTTTAGGAAAAGAAGATGACCGAAGTCATATAAATAGCGTGTTTCTCGCATCGACGACACTACCTTTTGCCGATCGTCTAAATTCTGGACTGATGGCCGCTGCACTGACATTGCAAGAAAATGTTGATGCAGTAGATATGACTGGCTCTCCAAGGGCGGCCATGTCGGCATTATCACAAGCACTAACAAAGGCACAAATGGGCGGCAACATTTTAGTGGCGGCTGCTGATAAGCGCAAAACCAGAGCGGCGAGTACTCAGGAGCTGGACTTTGGTGACGGTGCGGCATCTTTGATCGTAGGTAGTGAAGCTGTACTGGCTGAATACTTGTCAAGTGCGGTTATAACCGATGATTTTGTAGATCATTTTCGGGCCACTGACCGAGACGTTGATTATAACTGGGAAGAGCGTTGGATACGTGATGAAGGGGTAAGCAAAATAGTCCCTAAAGCGGTCGCCGCAGCGCTGACAAAAGCTAAAGTTAATGCGAAAGATGTTGATCATTTTATATTTCCAACGGTATTTAAAAAACTGGATTTAAAAATCGCTCAGCTGTGTGGAGTCAACGCCGACGCAGTCGTTGATAACTTGGCTGCGGAAGTCGGCGATACCGGCTCTGCCCATGCTTTACTGATGTTGAGCAAAACTCTTGAAAACGCGAAATCTGGCGACATTATTTTAATCAGTCAGTTCGGACAGGGCGCGGAAACTTTAGTGTTTAAAGTGACTGACGCAATAACTTCTTTTAAACCGCAAAGAGGATTCTCCGGTTGGTTATCTCGTGGTGTTGAAGAATCTAATTATACGCGATTTTTAGCTTATAACGATCAGATTGAATTAGAAAAAGGCATGCGCGGCGAGCAGGATAAGAAGACTGCTTTAAGTACGCTTTATAGACACAAGGATATGATAACGGGTTTTATTGCCGGCCGCTGTAAAGAAACCGGACTCGTCTTTTTTCCACCGACACGCATTTCATACGATACAGAAAATCCTCTGCAAGATACGCAGGTTCCTTATAAGTTAGCTGATCTCACAGCTTCAATTGCCAGTTGGTCTGCAGATTATCTTAGTTTCTCAATGTCCCCCCCTAACCAATACGGCATGGTAGATTTTGACGGCGGTGGTCGTTTGTTAATGGAGTTTACAGATGTAGCGAAGGGTGATGTGGAAAACGATAAGAAAATGGAAATGGTTTTTCGGATAAAAGATTTTGATAGGCAACGCGGATTCAAGCGTTATTTTTGGAAAGCGACGCCTGTAAAGGCTTCCCTTTAGTCATCATCGTTTTAGTTTAAGAGGAATCCACAATGGCTGCAGGTATTAAAGACAAAGTTGCTATCCTGGGAATGGGTTGTACAAAGTTTGGTGAGCGCTGGGATGCCAGCCCAGAAGATTTGATGGTCGAAGCATTTAATGAAGCGATGCAAGACGCAGGCATTGGTCTGGATAGGTTAGACGCCGCATGGTTTTCAACTCATATGGATGATGTAGGTACCGGACGTGGTGGTACACCTATGTCTATCGCGCTGCGCCTGCCCAACATCGGAGTCACACGTGTAGAAAATTTTTGTGCCGGCGGCTCCGAAGCATTTCGAGCAGCAACCTATGCCGTTGCTGCCGGTGCTTGTGATATTGCATTGGCCGTAGGGGTCGAAAAGCTCAAAGACACCGGTTATGGTGGTTTACCGTTACCGAGTATTGGTACCTTGATACCACAGTGGTATCCCACTGTGTCGGCACCCGCAAATTTTGCCCAATTGGCATCGGCTTATCAGGCCCATCATAAAATCGATCCTGCACTGTTAAAAGGCGCTATTGCACATGTGTCGGTAAAGAGTCATGCCAATGGCGCTAAAAATCCAAAAGCGCATTTACAAAAAATCATCACAGAAGAGCAAGTGCTAAAAGCGCCCATCATTGCTGAGCCCTTAGGCTTGTTTGATTGTTGCGGCGTGTCAGATGGTGCAGCAGCGTTAATTGTGACAACACCTGAAATTGCTAGAGCCTTAGGTAAAAAGGATCTTGTTACCTTCAAAGCATTGCAGGTGAGTGTGTCTAATGGCTGGGAAATGCAATCCAATGAATGGAATGGCAGCTATGTGCATACCACTCGTATTGCCGCTGAACGCGCCTATAAAGAAGCTGGAATCACAAAGCCAAGAGACCAAATCAGTATGTTGGAAGTACACGACTGCTTTTCCATTACCGAATTGGTAACCATGGAAGATTTATTTATCTCACCACAAGGTGGCGCGATAAAAGACGTAATGAATGGCTTTTATGATGCGGATGGCAAGATACCCTGTCAGATAGACGGTGGTTTGAAATGTTTTGGTCATCCTATAGGGGCCAGCGGTTTAAGGATGTTGTATGAAATGTATCTGCAACTGGAAGGTCGAGCCGGTAAGCGGCAATTGGCGGATCCAAAAACTGGGTTAATTCATAACCTCGGAGGTCAACCTTCTCAGAATGCTTGCTCAGTTGCGATTGTGGGTAGAGAAGGTACTTAAGCCCAACTGAGTAGTACAGCATAAAAACACGTTTAACATAATAAGTGGGTGCATATGTCTTCTGTTTTAAAGGGTGTTCGGGTTGTTGAAGGTTCAGCTTTTATCGCTGCCCCTATGGCCGGCATGAGCCTGGCTCAATTAGGTGCGGATGTGATCCGTTTCGACCAAATTGGTGGCGGCATAGACTACAATCGTATGCCGCGCGCGAAAAATAATGGCAGCAGCTTATATTGGACAGGGCTAAATAAAGGTAAGCGCTCGTTTGCTGTGGATTTAAAAAATCCACAGGGGCGTGAATTGATTCAGCAACTCATTACCCAACCCGGTGAACAAGCGGGTATCTTCCTGACTAATTTCGCCGGAGTGAAGTGGCTGACATATGATGCCCTCACAGAGCGTCGTAAAGATCTGATTAAAATTGAAATTTCCGGTAACTACGATGGCTCAACTGCAGTTGATTATACCGTTAACTGCGCAGTCGGATTTCCTTTTGTCACTGGACCCGCGAGCAGAGATAAACCGGTAAATCATGTACTTCCCGCCTGGGATGTTGCCTGTTCTTTGCAAGCCGCCTTAGGGGTGACATCAGCATTGATGTACCGTCAACAAAGTGGTCTGGGTCAGGAAGTCAAACTGGCACTGTCTGATATGGCGCTCTCAGTGGTGGGTAGTTTAGGCCATATTGCTGAGGCACAAATAAACGGTGAACAGCGCCCGGTTAACGGTAATTTTGTACATGGTGCTTTTGGTCGTGATTTTGGAACGCGAGATGGCCGCCGTATATCGGCTATGGCGATTTCAGATAAACAATGGCAGGTCCTTTGTAAGGCCTGTGGTTTGACTGAAAAAATGCAACAATTGCAAAGCATAATGGAATTAAATTTCAATATTGATGAGCACCGTTATCAAGCCAGAGGTTCGATTGCTGAATTTTTTGAGCGTTGGTGTCAACAGCATACCCTCGAGGAAATACGCCAAATATTTGATGCTCATGGTGTGTGCTGGGATGTTTACCAAAGTTTTACTGAATTAGTTGCGGATGATCCACGTTGTTCAGAAAAAAATCCGATGTTCCATACTGTTGAACAGCCAGGCGTCGGGTCGCATCTTATCGCCAGTTCACCGCTGAATTTTTCTGAAATGGAGCGTGGCGCTGCTAATCCAGCGCCTGTTATTGGTCAACACACAGATGAAATATTGGCCGATGTAATTGGCTTAAGTTCAGTGGAAATCGGCAAACTTCACGACGCTGGAATTGTTGCAGGTGCACCCTTATGAGTGAGCTAAACTTTCTTGATTGGCTTGGCAAAACTCGCAGCACTACAGCGATCATTAATCCCTGGCCAGCTAATGCACTAGCAGCCGTACTGAACATTCCGCAACTTGAATTAACGGGAAATTTGCCTGGATTATGGCACTGGCTGTACTTTTTAGAGCAAGCGCCACAAAGCCAAATTGGCTTGGACGGTCACCCGGCAAAAGGCGGATTTTGGCCTCCGGTACCTCATCCAAGACGGATGTTTGCTGGTGGACGCACAAATTACAATCAAGCACTCAAACTTGGGCAGGAAGCAACTCTGCTCGAAACGGTCGTGGATATTCAGATAAAAGAAGGCCGCCAGGGCAAAATATATATCGTCACAGTCCAATTTGAATATCGTCAGGACTCAACACTGTGTATCAGTGAAGAGCGGGATTTTGTTTACCTGCCAGCGCTTGCTAAACCCACATCTCCCAAAGAACTGAGCAATGAAATCAATGCTGTTGCAGATGCAAAATGGTCGCTTGATTTGCCGACTGACCTGATTACCTTGTTCCGCTTTTCGGCGCTAACCTTTAACAGTCATAGAATTCACTATGATTTGGAATATGCCAGAGTACAAGAAGGTTATCCGCAACTAGTTGTACACGGGCCTTTGACCGCTATTTTGTTATCAGAAACCGTGCGTCTAAACAGCGAAAGGCCAATGAAGAGTTTCACGTTTAGGGCTATGTCACCACTTTTTTGCGGACAGACCATTCGAGCCCGCGCCGATAGGATTGCCGAGGATAATGTCTCCTTGGTGGCCTATACCCCCTCAGGGGAGACTGCAGTTAAAGCAACGGTTATTCTCGCTTAGCGATTAAATTGATTGTCAGTAGCATTTTGTGAAAACAGGCGATAAAAATTTAATTTCGCCCCACTTAAAGAGTTAAAACTATGTCAAGCACTACACTTATAAAATTAAATTCACTGGCGACCTATAGCGAGGCAGTAGCTGCCGTTGATGTTTATTACGTGGCTGTGCGGGAAAAACTGCGCAGTAGATTAATTGCTGAAAATGGCAAGTTCGACCCTAAGAAAATCGAAAAAGAGCAACACAGTGTGCATGGCTTTGCTTGGCTAGCCTGCTATAAAGATGCATTAAAAGCAACCTGTCACTGGGCAGAATCATTGCAGCAAGAAAATAAGTTTGGTTACTTTGAGCAACTTATTCTGGCATTGGCCTTTGCCGAATATCTCTCACAGATAGGCGCTGGAATTGCGATGAGTCAGGACGAAGTTATCCGCCCCAGACATTTCGATGCAGACAAAGAAGCGCAGAGCCTACTGGCATCATCTGCTGTCACTAGCATTATCAATATCACGCTTGAGCATGACTTGAAGCGCGCCATTATTGAACTAGTGAGTGAACGTGGCTTGCTGCAGGGGGTGGGAGACGATGGGCTTGATGAAACCTGCAGTATGGTTCGTGAGCAGTTTCGTCGCTTTGCCGAAGAAGAAGTTGTGCCCTATGCCCCTAGCTGGCATGACAATAACCAATTGATCCCTGAAGCCGTGATCCAACAAATGGCTGATCTGGGGGTGTTCGGTGTCACGGTACCTGAAGAGTACGGTGGTATGGGTATGGGCATAGACGTGATGTGTGTTATTACTGAAGAATTATCCCGCGGTTATATCGGAGTCGGCTCTTTGGGTACACGGACTGAAATAGCCTGTGAATTGATTAAGCAAGGGGGAACCGAGCAACAGAAAAGTCACTATTTACCAAAGTTGGCATCGGGACAAATGTTACCTACCGCGGTGTTTACTGAGCCTAATACAGGTTCCGATTTAGCATCGCTGAAAACCCGCGCGGTGAAAGAAGACGGTGCCTACCAGGTTACCGGTAATAAAACCTGGATCACCCATGCGGCCAGAACCGATGTGATGACGATGTTGGTCCGCACCGATCCTAATGAACCGGGTTATAAGGGATTGACTATGTTAATCGCTGAAAAACCACGTGCTACTAATGACGATCTGTTTCCGGCTGAGGGAATGTCTGGCGGCGAAATCCATGTGTTAGGGTATCGCGGAATGCGTGAATATGAGCTGGGTTTCGATAATTTTTCTGTACCCGTTGAAAACGCCTTGGGTGGCAGTGAAGGCAATGGTTTTAAACAGTTAATGGCAACCTTTGAATCTGCGCGAATACAAACCGCCGCTCGTGCGGTTGGCGTGGCTCAAAATGCCTTTGAATTAGGCTTTAACTACGCTAACGACAGAGAGCAATTTGGTAAGCCGATCCTTGCCTTTCCACGTGTGTACGGCAAGTTGGCTTGGATGGTGGCAGAATTAACACTCGTAAGGCAATTGACCTACCGAGCGGCTCGAACCAAAGAAGCGGGTCAACGCACCGATGTTGAAGCGGGCATGGCAAAATTATTGGGCGCGCGCGTGGCTTGGTCATGTGCTGATAATTCCTTGCAGATCCACGGCGGTAACGGCTATGCCCTTGAATATCCTATTAGCCGGGTATTATGTGATGCGCGGATTTTAAATGTATTTGAAGGGGCGGCTGAAATTCAAGCTCAGGTGATAGCTCGTAGTTTGTTGGCCTGATGGCCGTAATAGAAACAAGGTGAATCTATGTCCACTGTATTAATTGATTATCCGGCCCTTTATGTGGCCCGAATACGCATCAACCGCCCTGAAAAGCGCAATGCTCTGGATCATGCTACTCGACAACTACTGATAGATGGTTTACAGGCCATATTCAGTGATAAGTCCATTCGTGCTCTAGTGTTTGGGGGAGTTGATGGGATTTTATCCGCTGGCGGCGATATTGGCAGCATGGTTGATTTAAGCGCAGAACAAGCTCGGGCAAGAATGCTACATGGACGTTTATTAAGCCTTACCTTTGCTGAAGCCCCGATCCCGGTGGTGACCGCCATTGAAGGCATGGGCGTAGGTAATAGTGTTGGTTTAGCCATGTTGGGCGACTACATCGTAATGGGCGAAAGCGCTTTTGTGCTGTTTCCCTTTTTAAAAATTGGTCTGGTACCGGATTGGGCCATTCTGCGTTCATTGCCACGCCGAGTTGGTTTTGCTTTTGCCAAAAGAGTATTGATGAGCTGCGAAAAAATTCCCTCAGCCACGGCACTATCAAGGGGTTTAGTGGATGAAGTAGTCGCCAATGACTTGGTCATGTCGAGTGCGATTGAAAAAGCCAGTCAATTTGCCGAGTTACCGCTTGCTGCATTTGGGCGCATGAAAGCCCGCTTGAATATTATTACCACCACCCTAGATGAAGAACTAGCCAGTGATGAAGATACCCAGTCAGCCTGTTTATTACATGCTGAATTTGCCGAAGGTTTTAGTGCATTTTCGGAAAAACGTAAGTCGAATTTTGCTGATCTCAAGGACCAATAGCTTGTAATCCTTAAGCCCTGTCAGTAAATGACCGTTTGCAGCCAATTAGCCTTATATATGTGATGGATCAATTGAGCTAGCTTGCCACCTGCGCCAGAAAATTATGGATTTACCTGAACGGGTAGGTAACAGTTAAATCAGGGATTTATGCACTAAACATATTGTTTAGACTTGGCTATCCACCTTAGGCTTACACTTATTGAAAAGGGCAATAAAATGCACAATTCGGACACTACTTCATTGTTGACTAATACAGAAAAAAAGGGCGCCATTGGGCTAATAAGTTTTAACCGGCCCGACAAGCTAAATGCATTAGATTTAGCCATGCGCGACAGTATTGCTAAAGCGGTGAGTCTCTTCAGCGCCGATGAGGAAGTCGCGGTTATTGTTATTACTGGCGGAGATAAGGTATTTGCTGCAGGCGCTGATTTAAACTTACTGGTGAATAAAGGCGCTCAGCAAGTTGCAGATATCGATCTAGGCCAATATTGGGCACCTTTGCTCAATTGTTCAAAGCCCGTTATTGCGGCAGTAAGCGGCTATGCCTTGGGCGCTGGCTGCGAGTTGGTTATGATGTGTGACATGGTTGTTGCCGATAGCAGTGCCAGATTTGGCCAGACAGAATGTAATGTGGGCATTATGCCTGGTGCTGGCGGAACCCAAAGGTTAGTGCGAGCGGTAGGCAAAGCGGTCGCCAGCATGATGTTGATGACGGGCGAAATGTTGACTGGCGAGCAAGCCTATCAACTTGGTTTGGTTAGCGATGTTGTGGCAGATGGCGAAGCACTAAACCGAGCCATGGCACTGGCAAAAAAGGTCAGCCAAAAACCCCCTAAAGCAATTAAAGCGATAAAACGTGTACTGCGTCAAGGCGCTGATTTACCCCTAGATATGTCATTAGCCTTGGAAAATCGAGAATTTTTATTGTTATTTGACACCCAAGATAAGACCGAAGGAATGCAAGCCTTTTTAGATAAACGCAAGCCTAATTTCATTGGCAAATAATCGTAATGCAACAATATAGTGGAGTAGGTATGTCATCCAGAAAAAAAGTTGGTGTAGTGGGTGCAGGAGCGATGGGACGCGGTGTCATTCAGCTTTTTGCACAGTCAGATCATGACGTCTATTTCTATGATGCAGGTCAAGGTGCGGTTCAAGAAGCCAATCGCTTTGTGCTTGGCATGCTGAGTCGTATGGTGGAAAAAGGCAGACTTAGCGCAGAAAAGGGCAAAGCGGCGAGCAGTAGGTTGCATCCTTGTGAAACCTTAGAAGGGCTTAAGTCCTGCGACCTAGTTATCGAAGCTATTGTTGAAAATATCGATATTAAACAAAAAGTCTTTGCTGAGTTGGAGGCCCTAGTCTCGCCAAGCTGCATGTTGACCTCAAACACCTCATCCTTGTTAATTGCAGAGATTGCAGCAAAATGTCTTTATCCTGACAGAGTAGCAGGTTTGCATTTTTTTAATCCTGTCCCATTGATGAAAGTGGTCGAAGTTATTTCGGCGGTAAAGACCAGTGAGGCAACCGTTAACGCGCTGACCTCGATTATAGCAACTACCGGACATCGCGCCGTTGTTGCCACTGATCAACCCGGTTTTTTGGTCAATCACGCTGGTCGTGGTTTGTATACAGAGGGCCTGCGTATTGTTGAAGAGCACGTTGCGTCGCCTGCCGATGTTGATGTGGTACTGCGCGATGCCGCTGGTTTTAAAATGGGTCCCTTTGAATTGATGGATCTAACAGGGCTTGATGTGTCTGGAAAAGTCATGGAAAGCATATTTTCGCAGTTTTTTCAGGAGCCACGATTCAGGCCTTCTCCCCTTGTGTCGCCCCGAATTGCCGCAGGTCTATTTGGAAGAAAGTCCAAAAAGGGCTGGTATGCCTATGACCAAGATGGCAAAAAAATATCCTCTGTGCTTGAAACTCCGGTAACAAAGGTGCACGATTTTTCGGTTTGGATCGAGCCCACGGCCACCCAATACCATGAACTTTGCCAACAAGTACGTTCTGCTGGAGGAAGGCTAAGTGATAGTGCAGATACCGAGGGCACGTTGATTGTTGTTCAACCATGGGGCTTAGATATCTCCGAAGTATGTGCTCGAGAGGGTTTTGCCGCACATAGAACAGTCGGAATCGATCCCCTAACGCCAGAGGGAAAACGCCATACTTTGATGCTGAGTCCCTTAACCAGCAAGCTAATGAAAGACAACGCCATTGCGCTGTTTAGTTCATCACAGCAGGCCATTACGGTGATTGATGACAGTCCTGGGTTTATTTTACAAAGGGTATTGGCAACCATTGTTAATATCGCCACAAATATCGCCCAGCAAGGTATTGCCACGGTTGAAGATATAGAAGATGCAGTTATTCTTGGTTTGGGCTATCCAAAAGGACCACTCAGTTGGGGTGATGAAATTGGTGGTCAGCGAATATTAGACATTTTGCAGAATATGTATGCCATCACGGGTGATCCACGTTACAGACCAAGCTTATGGTTGCGTCGCAGAGTACAGTTAAATGTATCTATTAAAACCAAGATTGCCAGTAAGTCTTAGTTAATATAGCGTAATCAAATTATCAAAAAAAATGTTTCACCTCTAGCCATTAGGTAAACAGTAAAATGGCCATGATACGATTAAGGTATTTACATCTCGGATCCACGTGAGTGCCCAAGACTGACATGCTATACCCAAAATTATTGGAATTGCACGGAGGCGCTAAATGAGTGAGACCCCATGAGCTTAGCGGTATGATTGGGGCGAATGAGTACAGCCAATAAACGTGCAGTTTCACCTAAGAAGGGGATCTACCCAGCTAAGGTGAGCCGTTGGTAACAAGGTGGCCCTTGTTTATGCAGGAATTGTAAGTATGCAAGGCTTTGCACATATAGTTAATTTACAACAAGTGGAAACTAAACGGAGTAACAATGCATCTAGTTAGCCCATGGCGGTCCTTATTATTTTTGCCAGCCCATAACGATAAGTTTGTAAAAAAAGCACACACCAGAGGTGCCGATGCTTACATTCTTGATTTAGAAGACAGCGTACCTTTCGAGTTAAAAGAACAAGCTAGGCAAGAAGTCAAAGAGGCAGCCTCCTGGGTTTCGAAAGACGGTGCCGATGTTTTGGTGCGAGTTAATTATCCACTGCGCTTGGCCATACGGGATCTTGAAGCTGTTATAGATCAGTCAATCAGTGCAATTGTTTTACCTAAAGTCACCTCGGCGGCGCAAGTTTGTTTATTGGCAGAGGTTATCAATGAGCTCGAAGTAGAGCGTAATATTACAGTAGGACATACCGGCATCATTGCGCAAATAGAGGATGTTAATGCCCTTCCATATATCGACGAAATCGCCACAAGTTCACCACGTTTGCTGGGCATGACCATTGGCTCAGAAGACTTTTCAGCCTCCGCTGGCATGGAGCCAATCCCGGAAGCTTTATTTGCACCCAACCAACAAGTATTAATGGCCTGTCGTCGTGCCAATATTATGCCATTGGGTTTTCCGGCATCCATAGCGGATTTTAGCGATACAGATGAGTTTAGTAAGACTATTGCCTTTGCCAGACAGTTAGGATTCATTGGGGCTTTTTGCATACATCCAGCACAAGTCGCGATACTCAACCAATTTTTTGTTCCTTCGGCTGAAGAAATTGAACATGCGCAGGGTTTGGTGGAAGCATTTAAGGAACAATCCAAGTTAGGAAAAGCCGCCATAGAGTATCGCGGTAAAATGATTGATCCGCCCGTCGTTCTGCGGGCTGAAAACTTGCTCAAACGCGCACGGCGATAGCTGACGGAGTACGAAGTACAGTCAGGTGTGCAGCTCTAAAGAGAGACTAATATGAACTTGCACGATGTTGTTTCCAGTATCGACGTCCCTATGACTAATTACAATGCTATTAGTTATTCCCGGGGCATTGCTCGTCTCATGAAACTGCAGGAAAAAGACCTGCACTGCCTGTTACGTGGGACACGTTTGACTGTAGATCGTTTTATCTACGATGACATTCCAATATCTGATAGCGATCAATTGCAAATCTTTAAAAATGTTTTATCTACCACTAATGATCCATCATTTGGCCTGCAACTAGGTGCTCAATTGTCACCTGCGTCGCACGGTTCAATGGGCTTTCTGGCTAACTCTAGTCCAACTTTACGTGGCGCAATAGATGACTTTACTAAGTTTTTACCCATTAGAGTTAGCTTTGGCAGACTTAACTTAATACCTAGTGAAACATATACAGAACGATAGTGACTTACCATGCAAACCCCGATGTTTATAAAATGATTACTGAGGCCTTTGCCTTGTCGTTATCACTGCTTATCGAACAGGTATTGGGCGAGGCTTTTACTTCTGGCATTGTGAAACTAGATTATGCCAAACCAGCATAAGCACATAAATATAAAGAGCTTTTTAATAGTGAAATTGACCCTATGGGAACCACGTAAAAACCTATGCTTTTAATCATTTCACCAATAAATCCTCCTGTCTTTTTAAATTACAAATGCCTATTTTAAGCATATAAATAAATGGGTTTCTATATACAAAATATTTACCTCCTTCGGTAGAAAGGCAGTGTATTTAACATTTCCATAATGCATTCGCACACTAGTTAACACTGTAACCGATTGAATTATAAGCGAATAATTTAAATTATTACAGAAAGTTAATAAAATATTAATATTTCGTGTCAAATGATATATGATATATGATATATGGCTGGCGCGTGAGATGGTTTTTAAGTGTGATGTTTTAGCTCTTTCGAACTGTCTCTAAATAAAAAATCCTTTCATGGAGAGTACAAAAAATGATTGAGAGTTTTACTCGATCTACGTTTGCTATTGCATTGATGGCTTCCTCTGGTTTTTATGCTAGTTCAGTTTCAGCGCAACCAACTGAAGAAGCCAAAAGCCCTAAAAATTCAAACTCAGAATTTGAAGTTATAACAGTTTCTGCGAGAAAAAAAGGATCAGCTGAATCGGCTCAAAAAGTGCCTATTGCGGTTACCGCCATGAATGGTGAAATCATTGAAAGGCGTTTTGTAAAAGATTTAACTGATGTTGGAAATATTGCTCCCAATGTTAAATTAACACCTGTAGGCAGCTTGCCAGGAACAGCGGGTTTTTTTATCCGTGGTATGGGCGTATTTAGTTCAATTCCCTCTGACGAGTCAGCAGTAGGGGTGATTGTTGATGGTGTTTATTTAGGCGTAAACGCAGGCTCATTAACCAATCTATTTGATGTGGACGCTGTAGAAATATTGCGTGGGCCACAAGGTACATTGTTTGGTCGAAATGTTACTGGTGGAGCCGTTGTTGTCAAGAACCGGCGCCCAAGTGAAGAATTGGATTTTAAGGCCCGTGCTCGTGTAGGCACTGACGGTGAGAGAAGTGTTGATTTCGCCAGCGGAAACACCTTAAGTGAAGGTATTTTAGGGCGTGTGGCTGCGGGGTATCAAACTAATGGCGACTATTTTGAGAATGTTGCTGGACCCAACCGCGGAGAGGCCACTAGTCGTTATATACGTCCAAGTATTACCTTTAAACCAAATGAAAATTTGGATATTACCTTTATCGCTGAATACTCTGATTTTGAAGGTGATGGTGTGGTCAGTCGAAATGCCAATTCGGATCTTACCGGACCCCTTGATGATCATCAGGTAATCTCAGACCTCGACTCTCAGGCTGAATATGAAATAAAACAACTTATAAGCGATGTCGATTGGAAGTTGGGTGACGGCACGGTCAAGTTGATTACCTCATGGCGAAGTGCCGAGGTTGGTGCTGAACTGGACGCTGATGGTACAAATTTGGCTAACTTTAAAGTTCATTCAAATGACCCATGGTTTATTGATCAAGAACAAACCAGTTTAGAGCTTCGTTACTTCACCCCTATAGGTGACGATGCGGAAATAACCGTGGGTGCATTTTATTTTACCCAGGATATAGATTACTCAGAATCAAGAACTATCAATACGCCGGCCACTCCTGATTTTGATATCTATCAAGGCGCGGGCGGAATACTAGACCATAGCTCGTGGGCTCTTTTTGCTCAAGGTGACATTTCTCTGGCTGATTCCCTTACCCTAACCTTAGGTTCACGTTATACCTATGAGGAAAAAGATGCAGACGTCGCTAGTTTCGGTTCTTGTGACGACTTTGGTAAGAATTGTGACTACGATTTTAGTGATAAAGATGATTGGAGCTTTATTAGTGCCTATACGGGTCTTGAATGGGCAATTGCTAAAGACATAAATGCTTATACAAGTTGGACACGAAGTTTCCGGAGCGGAGGATACAATCTTAGAAATACCCTTCCAAATAGTCCCGGCCCATATGATGAAGAACAACTTGACGCTTATGAAATAGGCTTTAAAACAGAATGGCCTGAGTATGCAATTCGATTTAATTCATCTTTATTCCATAATGATTATGCTGATCTTCAGCGCACTATCCAAACATCAGGAAGTTCTGGTGTTATTCAAACAAAGTTAAACGCCGCTGACGCTACCATTAATGGACTAGAGCTAGAATTTTCAATTCTTTTACTTGATGGACTGCGGATTGATCTTTCCGGTGGGCTCCTTGATGCCGAATATGACCGTTTTGAGGGGGGCGATGTCAACTTAAAACTTCCGAATGTTCCAGAGAAAAGTGCCAACATTTCAATTACCTATAATGTTTTTGTGGGAGATGGCGAGCTTGAAGGACGGTGGTCTACTACTTATACCTCCAGTCAAGCTGGTGATGTGGCTAATACTGCTGCCATTGATTTGGATGCTTACACTTTTAGCGATGCATCTTTAGCTTACCTTTTACCCAGTGGTAATACCCGAGTTTCCCTATACGTTAAAAATGTTACTGATGAAGAATACGTTAATTTCGCACTAGGTGGGCTTAATACCTATTGGGGACTGTCAAAACCTAGGCAGGTTGGCATTGAAGTGAGCTATCAGTACTAAATAGAGTTTTAAGCTAGGTATCTATACCCAGTATGGATATCGACTTATATCAAAAAATTAGAGAGAACCGCATGGTATTAGTAAGAGATTTAATTAGGCGTAGTGCGGCGAATAAACCGCAGAATGTGGCCTACCTTTGTGGTCAGCGTCGAGCCAGTTTCAGTGAAATGGATGTGCGCTCAGATAAGGCGGCGCTTGCGCTGGCTAAGTTGGGTTTAAAACCGGGCCAAGCGACTGGCATATTGGCACCAGAGAGCATAGAGGTTTACGAGCACTTTTATGCCTGTTTTAAGATGGGCGCGATACGCACGGGGTTGAACCGCCGCTTTAGCAGCAGTGAGTTGTTGCATGTGGTGAAGGATGCGGGGGTGAAGATGATATTAGCCCACGCGGATTGTGAAGGCTTACTGGCGAGTGTGGCAGAAGAGCTGTCAGGGTTGGGGGTAAAGCTAATCGGTTACGGCGGGGAGCACAGTCTGAGTTATGACTATGAGAGCTTGTTATCAGAGGCAATAGGGGCCTTTAGTTTGCCGCAGATAGCACCAGATTCAGCGGCGATGTACACCTATACCTCGGGCACAACGGGTAACCCCAAAGGGGTAGTGATATCAGATAGAGCGGTGCGCACGGTAATAGAAGGTGCGCCGGCGAACTTTGGTTTTACGTCAGATGATATATTTTACTGTCCGCTAGGTAATGCGTGGGCGGCGGTGGTGGCCAACTTGTTGGGTTTGTGTAACGGCATGACCACGGCGATACCGGATAAGGAATATGAGACGAAGCGTTTCATTGAAGAAGTGGACGAGTTGCAGGTGACGATATTCCTGCTTGCCCCAACAATGTTGCAATGGTTGATGGATGCACTGGATGAGAGTCCAAGTGACATGAGTTGCGTGCGTTTAGTGATGTATGGCTCGGCACCGGCCTCGCCGAAATTAATCGACACGGTCTCAAAGCGATTGCAGTGTGGTTTGTTACAGGCCTATGGGGTGTCGGAGACATGTGCCGGCTGGATAACCAGTTTGAGTCCGCATGACCATGTAAGAGGCTTGCATGAGAAACCCGCGTTATTGCAATCAGCAGGACAGGTGCCTTCGTATTTTGATATTTCGATTCGGGATGATGACGGGCATGAAGTGGCTCAGGGAGAGATAGGCGAGGTGTGGGTGCGCAGTGAAGCGGTGATGAATGGCTATCTGAACCTGCCGGAGCAAACAGAAGAAGTGCTGAAAGCCGGAGGGTGGTTACTCACAAATGACATGGGAATGCAGGACGAAGAAGGGTACCTGTACCTGAAGGACCGACGTAAATTTATGATAGTGAGCGGGGGAATAAATGTATTCCCGGCACATGTTGAGGCGGTGATGTCGAGTCATGCGAGTATAGGCGAGATAGCGGTCGTGGGCGCGCCGCATAGGGTCTGGGGCGAAGCGGTGGTGGCGGTGGTATATCCACGTCCTGGGTTTGAGGGCGTCACCCAAGCCGAGTTACTGGCCTATTGCAAGGACAAGTTGGGCAAAGTGATGATGCCGAAGTATGTACACATGGTGCAGGCGCCGTTACCCAAATCGGTGAATTTAAAGATACAGAAACACATAATTCGAGACTGGTTTAAAGATGACCCTACCTTGCTGCCTGAGTCGTTTTGACGTATCGGCAAGATTGGCTGGCCCACATGATTAAAACTGGCGTAAATTGCCCCCTTGATGGCTAAAAATGTCCTATTGCTGGGTGGGAAAAGTAATCCGATCATTAGTTAAATATTTTGGTAAAACTCAATGAATGTTTCTGAAGCCTTAAGAAAAAGACGCTCTGTGCGGGGATTTACCAAGCAGGTAGTGTCAGAAAGTATAATTAAAGACATTTTGCACCTTGCTCAGTTAGCCCCATCAAATTGCAATACCCAGCCTTGGCATGTAGCAGTTATATCCGGGAATGCTCGTGTTCAATTGGAAAAAGATTTGATGAGTGAGATAACTGCCGGTAAGTCTGTTGAACCGGGATTTAAGCCAGGTGATGCTCGGTTAGAAGGAGTCTATAAATCTCGTCAATATCAGTGCGCCGCCGATTATTATGGCGCCGTAGGGATTGAACGTTCAAATAAAGCAGCGCGCAATCAATTATTACTAAAAAATTGGCAATTATTTGGTGCACCTCACGTGGCAATTATATCAATGCCGCAATGGATGACTGAACTTAATGCTTTGGATGTAGGGATTTATTTGCAATCGTTGATGCTGCTCATGATTGAATACGGATTGGCATCTTGCCCGCAGGGTGCATTAGCTTATTACCCCGAACCTATTTTTAAAATAGCTGAGATCCCGGCAGGTAATGCTATTTTATGTGGTTTGTCTTTTGGTTATGAAGATACAGAGGCGCAAATTAATAAAGTTCCTCAGACACGAGTGACTCTAGATGATTCAGTTAGTTTCACCCGTTAAAAGTAGCAAGGTAGGTCAACAAAATTGACCAGTCATTTTTTGATTAATAAATAAACCGACAAGACGGTTAAAGGATAAGGCATGAAAAAACAACAAGCAGTACAAGATAATTACGATGCAGTGATCATTGGCGCGGGGGCTGGAGGTTTAGCGACTGCCGCTTGGCTTACATCGAAAGGTAAACGAGTTTTACTGGTTGACGATAAAGACAAAGTAGGTGGTAGAGCAACAAGTTATCAAATTGAAGGATTTACCGTCAATGAAGGTGCGATAGCCATAGAGTTGGGAAGTACCTTTGAAGAAATCATGAATGCGGTGGGTATGCAGGTAGATGTTCGAGAACCTTCACCTGCTACAGTATTTATGGTTGACGGCAAGATTGTTAATCCAGCAAAAGGGGGCTGGGGCTTTTTGCTTGGCGGGATGACAAAAGCGGCCTCTAAAATTGGAGCGAAGTTTGCTGATGCACGAAAAGGTGAGTTGCCCGATGGCAATATCTCTACCGAAGCGTGGTTGAAAGGGTTTACTAAAAACAAAACAGTACATAACTTGTTTCGTAATTTTTGTGCCGCCATCTGGGCAGCGAATGCCGATGAATTACCAGCTAGAGCTTTTCTTACCTATTTTGGACAAAAAGGGGCGTTCAAACGTTTTGGATTTTGTCCAAGAGGAACCCTAGGGATTTGGCAAGATATGGCAACAGGCATACGTAATAATGGCGGTGAAGTTTGGCTTAATGCGCAAGTGCAGAAACTTACCCTGGAAAATGGCAAATGCACTGGTGTTGAGCTGACAAAAGACGGTGAATCTGTCTTTATTCAAGCCAGCTGTGTTGTGAGTAATGCTGGGCCAAAAATTACTTCTCAGCTTGTTGGCCAACACAACCTAGATGCTGAATACATGACACAAGTTCATCATCGATTAAGACCCGCTGCCAACATAGTGTATAACTTTGCTACTCAGGAAAGGCTTATTGATGTACCCGGCTTGGTTACTTTTGCCAATACTGAATATCTTTGTAATTTAGGCGAGCTTACCGCTACCTGTCCTGAATTAGCACCACCTGGCTGGTATCTGTATGTTGCTTATGCAGTACCAAGACCGTCTTTGTCAGACTTTGATGAAAAGTCACAAATTGAGGCTGGCTTAAATGATTTACGCCAAGAATTTGCTGGTTTTGATGATAAGGCCAAACTACTCAACATACGTGTAATGCGTGGAGAATGGCCAGCACAACGAAGCTGCTCTGGCTATGACATGGCCATAGAAACGCCTATTTCAAACCTATGGAATGTTGGCGATGGTGTTAAAGAGTATGGCGATGGTGGTACCCAAGCGTGTGCCATTGTAGGTAAAGCAGTTGCCGAGCAAGTCATTGACTACTTAGATGCATGATCCTATTTATTCAGCGCTGTTCAAGGTTGCAGTACTGAAACAAAGTTTGGATAGAGCCGCAGATAATTAAGCGCCGCCGAAACACTGTTTTGTTGTTGACGGCTGTTCGCTCTGAAAATCTCCCAAAATAAGTCGTTTAATATTGCTGACTTTTTGTTGTGGAGTAAACCAATACGCAAAGGGATAAATAATGGAAAAACTTTTTTGGGAAGACTTCCCCATTGGCAAGTTATTTAGGTTTGGACATTACCAAGTAAGAGCGGCAGAAATTATTGCCTTTGGTAAGCAATTTGATCCGCTGCCTCATCACATCGGCGCAGAGGAAGCGGCTAATTCACCCCTCGGAGTATTGTGCGCCAGTGGTGTGCACTCATTGGGTATGGCACAGCGCATGTTTTGCGACCATATTTTTAGTCAATCAGGATTAATCGCAGGTAGTGGTATAGAAAAATACGCACTACATATACCAGTTATTGCGGGTTACACATTAACGGTGAATGCCTTGGTGGTGGCAAGCGAAGCGCATTGGAAGAAACATGACAGGGGCTGGGTGAAGTTTGAAGTTCAAGTGTTTCAACAAGATAACATAAAAGTATTTAGTTATGACTCACGGATTTTGTTTCTTAAAAAGACGAATAGTGAAGTAAAACAAACACTCCTTTGAAATAGAGGAACTTTAGACTTTTTGCCTGAACCTGGGCAATGCGCTAGAGGATATCAAGGTACTGCGGATTAACTTTTTTATTGGAGGTGAACATGGGGCCGTTACAGGGTATTCGTGTGATTGAACTTGTAGGACTCGGGCCTGGGCCATTTGTGGGGATGTTGCTGGCAGATATGGGCGCAGAAGTAATAGCCGTTGACCGTATTGCTAAGTCAGAAGTGCCACAACTTAAAGTGGATATACACCGACGTGGTAAAAAATCCATTGTATTAGACTTAAAACAAAAAAGGGACAAAGAAATATTGTTGACCCTGTGCAAAAGTGCGGATGCTATTTATGAAGGATTCCGCCCCGGCGTCGTGGAGAAACTTGGCATAGGGCCCGAGGTTTGTATGGCGGTTAATCCTAAATTAGTCTATGGCAGAATGACTGGCTGGGGACAGGACGGTCCACTGTCTAACGTTGCAGGTCACGATATTAATTACATTGCCTTAACTGGCGCTCTGCACGCAATCGGACTCAATGGACAAGTACCCACGCCACCGTTAAATCTGGTGGGTGACTATGGCGGAGGTATGTTTCTAGCCTTTGGTTTGGTATGTGCCATTCTTAATGCTCGTCAGACGGGAAAGGGGCAAGTTGTTGATGCCGCCATGGTGGATGGGGTAAATATTTTGATGAGCCTTTTTCATTCTCTGCAAGCCAGCGGCATGTGGCAAAAAAAGCGCAACAGCAACTTTTTGGACGGCGGTGCGCCCTATTATCGTACTTATGAGACAAGTGATGGTAAGTATATTTCACTTGGCGCAATCGAAAAGCCGTTTATGCGAGTCTTTGTAGCCAAAGCTAACTTGCCGGAAGAAGTATTAGAAGCCCATCAAGATCCTCAAAAATGGCCCGCTGTAAATAAAACGCTAACCGAGGCTTTTTTAAGTAAGACTCAGCAGCAATGGTGCGACTTATTAGAAGGCAGCGATGCGTGTTTTGCACCAGTATTACCCTTTTGGGAAGCGCATGAACATCCGGCCAGCTTGGCAAGAGAAGGATTCATAAAAATTGATGATGTTGTACAACCCGCTCCCGCACCGCGCTTTTCAAATACCCAGTGTGAAGTTGAATCAATTCCTAAGAAACCGGGTGAACATACAGAGAGCATTTTGCGTTCATTAGGGTATGACGACAATTTTATAAAGGCTTTTCAAATTTGCCAAAACGCTGATGTTGCATAACGTATTTATTGATAGGAAATTAACATGTTTGAAAATTTAGACGATCTTTACTTAAATGAAGATCTGAAAATGATTCGTCATACACTTCGCCGCTTTGTGGATACCGAAATTAAGCCCTTTGGTGAGCAATGGGAAGAACAAGGTATGGTACCTCGCGCTATCTTTAAAAAATTGGGAGAGTTGGGATTACTGGCAATGTCTTTTCCTCATGACAGTGGAGGGATGAACTTAGGGGCTTTAGCCTCAATGCTTTTGTCAGAAGAATTAGGTCGTTCTACCTTCGGGGGAGTGATGGCCTCAATCTCGGTTCATACCGATATGTCGGCTTCACATATCGCTCGCCACGGCAATGACTATCTTCAACAAAAGTATATGCCTGACATTATTTCGGGCGATAAAATATGCGGCGTGGCCGTGACTGAACCCGATGCAGGTTCAGACGTCGCAGGCCTGAAAACATCAGCTAAAAAATTAGGCGGAAATTATAGTCTGTCTGGCTCAAAAATGTTTATCACCAATGGCATTCATGGTGATCTCTACGTAGTCGCCGCACGAACTGATCCAGACGCCAAAGGTAGTAGAGGGATTTCCTTATTTTTGTTAGAAAAAGGCATGCCTGGCTTTTCAGTTAGTCAACCCTTAAAAAAGACCGGTTGGTTAAGCTCAGATACCGCACAACTATTTTTTGATGATGTACTTGTTCCTGCTGAAAACCTGATTGGTGAAGTGAATAAAGGTTTCTATTATATTATGCAAGGATTCCAGTTGGAGCGCATTTGTGTTGGAGGCCAATGTATTGGACAAAGCGAAACCGCTTTGACGTTAACCTTAGACTGGCTCAAAAGTCGCAATGCATTTGGTCGCACACTGTGGGATTTACAAAGTATCAAACAAGAGATGGCGAAAATGCTGTCTGAATTATCAGCTGCAAAACAGCTTGCCTACTATACCGCTTACAGAGATAGTCAGGGCAAAGACGCATTAATGTTAGCGTGTCAGGTTAAATCTCACTTACCAGAGTTGATGAACGAAATCATGTACAAGTGTGTTCAATTCCATGGAGGTATGGGGTATATGCGAGAAACTGCGGTGGAACGTATGTCACGGGATGCACGAATTTTGGCTATCGGCGGTGGGGCAACGGAAGTGATGTTGCAGGAAGTCGCTAAAAGAATGTAGGTGAGCAAATGCAAAATTGGGTTGAAACAACAATAGAGAATAGCGTCGCTCACCTGCGTTTTGTACGTGGTGGAAGTAATGCCTTGGATCCCTCCTACATCACACAAATCAATCAAGCGCTACTATCCATAGTTAGCAATAATGCTCTGCAAGCCTTGGTGATCACAAGTAAAGGTAAGGCTTTTAGTGTGGGTGGTGACTTGTCATTTTTTGCGGCAAATCTCAATACTTTTACTGATGATTTGGACTATGCCATACGTCAATTAAATGAAGCTATTGAATTGCTTGCTGGCTTGCCGATACCGGTGGTGGTTGGCATACATGGCGGAGTTGGCGGTGGTAGTCTTGGTTTTCTCGGTGTAGCAGACTTTGTTATCGCCGCACCAAATACGCGTTTTGCAACTGGTTATGCGGACATCGGCCTATGTAGTGATGGTGGCAATAGTTGGTTTTTGCCGCATCTTGTGGGCATGCGCAGAGCTAAAGAATTACTGCTGGATAACCGCAGTTTAGATGTAGATACAGCCTTGGAATGGGGCTTAATTAATCGTATTGAATGCATAGATAATCTTGAAGAGGCTTGCTTAGAAAAAGCCCAGCAGATGGTGGCTCGTTCAGCGTACGGCCTAGGTCAAATGAAACAATTATTGACCTGCTCTGTTGGTCAATCACTTTCTGCACAATTACAAGCCGAACGTCAAGCGATGGTGAGTTGTGCCGTACAAGCAAATATAAAAGCCAAAATTAGTGTTTTTTCAGCGTTAAAAAATAAGCAAGCTAATAAACTCATTTTATGAATGAGTGACTTGGCTAGAAACGGCAAGTGTTATGCCGTTTCTAGTGAATTTTCACGAGCAATTGTTGTACTTTTGGGGCTTACCCTTGCAGAAATTTGTTATCAAGCCAGATTTCTAAACGGGTAAGTTTCACACTTATGCCTTAGTCAACAGGCAAGATTTGCCAATCAATGTTTATTTTTTACATTGTTTGAGCAAAACAATAAAGGATATAAGATCTCAGAACCATATTATGCTTTGTGTCGCGGGGCAGATGCACTAATATATCAACAAATAAAAGTTATAATATTAAATGAGTTCTGCCAATTGAATACCGTGCCTTCTGATCTTGTCAGTTATATTTTTGACAAACTTCAAGAAAAAATTATCAACGGTTATTATGAGTCTGACGAAAAATTGGTTATCTCACAGATAGCCAAAGAATTTGACATCAGTATTATTCCGGTAAGAGAAGCACTGGCAAAACTGAGCACGGTGGGACTAGTTGTATTTACCCCTAATCATGGCTATAGAGTGTCGGCAAATTTGTCGCAAAAAGAATTTGTCGACCTGTTCTACACCAGACTCATCATCGATATCGCTGCCATCCCTGGGATGATAAGTAATATCACTAGTAAAGACATTGAAAAGCTAAAATTACTCAATTCAACAATGGCTACTAATGATTATGGTAGCGATCACTATAAACAATTTAAAAAATTCATGGTATTAAATGCTGAGTTTCATCGTATTTTAATTGTCATATCAGGCAATAAATTTTTGCAAAAATTGTATTCTGACCTTTATATAGAAATGTTTATTTCCCGCCATATAATCAATTCAGATATAGCCTTTGCAGAGTTAGTCAATGGCCATGATAAAATTATTCAAGCTTTAGAAAATCGAGATGCAACTGCATTGAAACAAGAATATATTGACCATTTGAATGAAGGTATTAATTTGATTTTTGGCTATCAATTCAACATCACCTTAGATACTACTTTTCTATAATATATTGTTTTTAAATAACTTTATTTTATTTGTAGCCTTTTGGCCTATGACAGCGCGTTTAATTATTAATACCAAACGCTGATTGGATAATCTGTCAGCGATGAAGATACCAAACCTGCCTGTATTTCATGTTGAATTTATCCAAGGACCTAGTGCCTTTTATCAAAAAACGCCCCACCAATTTTAGCCACTTTATACGTAATTTTATAGTCAAACGATAAGTGGCATTCCAGTCTTTAGCGCTCAGTATAGTGATGAAGTTGCCCGATAAATTCAGCCTGTTAATGTGGTGCAGGCCATATGGTTTAATTATAAACTTCCTCATTTAAAAACTTAAAAACTTAAAAACCCTGAACTGAATTTAGTAAAAGTGGTGGACTTGGGCTGTAAATTGAACTATTGTTAGTTTCATATGAGAACTGACATGGGTTTGATATTATGAACAACAACAATCTGGCGTCTAAATGGGGTGAGCTTATTCATACCGATGGTGTGAGTGGCCGTCTGTATAATGATCCCGACATTTACCAAGAAGAACTTAAAAAGATTTGGTACACCACTTGGGTATATGTAGGTCACGAAAGTGAAGTACCCAATAAAAATGATTTTATAATGAAATCAATTGGGCCAGAGCCCGTGATCATGACCCGTGATAGAGCGGGCGAAATCAATTTGTTGCTTAACCGTTGTACCCATCGTGGTAATCAAGTGTGTGTTAAAAACAAAGGCAATACAAAGTCTTTTACTTGTCCCTATCATTCATGGACTTTTGCCACTGATGGCCGACTTATGGGCCAGGCCTTTCCAGATGGTTTCCAAAATGCAGATAAAAGCAAACTGGGTTTAGGCAGGGTGACGCGGGTTGCCAGTTACGGTGGTTTTGTATTTGGCAGTTTTGCCGAAACTGGCCCCAGCTTGGAAGAACACCTAGGCGGCGCCAAAGAAACCATTGACCGGCTGTTGGCTAATTCACCTTCTGGTGAAATCGAAATTACCGCTGGTTATTTGCAACACAAAGTGGCGGCTAACTGGAAGTTAATGGTTGAAAATGAAACCGATGGTTACCATCCCGGTTTTGTACATGCTTCGGTATTTCAGGCCATGGACAGTCGTATCAACGAGCTTTATGGGGATAAATCTACTTCATTAAGCCGCGATTATGGAAATGGCCATACTGAAATTGATTTACGACCCGAATTTCGCAAGCGTGACGAAGAGCTTAGTTGGTTTAATACCAAAGCCAGTCGTTTACCTGCCTATGTTAAACAAATGCAAGAAAAACACGGTGTACAAAAAGCCCGAGAAATCATGATCGACGGCACCCCTCATGTGATGATTTTCCCTAATTTATTTATTGCTGAAATTCAGATTTTTGTGATCCAGCCGCTGTCAGTTAACGAAAGCATTCAGCATGTCACCGCCGTTCAGTTTAAAGGTTCGCCCGACATTAATCGTCGATTACGTCAGCAAACCATGGGCTCAGTGGGCCCGGCTGGTTTTTTACTCGCCGATGATTCAGAGATGTACGAACGCAACCAACTAGGCTTACAGGTCCAATCTCCAGAGTTTACCTACAACGGTCGTGGTGATCACCGTGAACGTTTAGATGAAGACGGCTTTCTGGTAGGGGATTCAACGGATGATTTGCCATCACGTGGAATTTGGAAACATTACCGAAAAATGATGGAGGCCGTATAATGTCAGTGGCAAAAAAATTGGATTATGAATTGCTCAGAGAAGTTGAACAATTCCTGTATCGCGAAGCCCGATTGGCCGATGAGCGTAAATATAACGACTGGGAAGCCCTATGGACTGACGATGGCGTTTATTGGGTGCCAGCCAATGGTGCTGATATTGATCCCGAAACAGAAATGTCGATAATCTACGATCATCGATCCAGAATCGCCTTGCGCGTAAGGCAGTTTTATACTGGCAAACGCTTTGTGGTCGAACCGGCCTCCAGTTTGCGCCGTGTGGTGTCAAATATCGAATTACTCGATAGCGACAATGATGATATTAAGGTCGCCAGTAATGCCATCATTTTTGATTCAGCGACACGAGGCGATTCAATCTGGGCATGCAGTAACGTACATACTTTACGCAGAGTGGATGGTGAACTAAAGATGGCCTTCAAGAAGGTGGTTTTGGTGAACAATGACAAAGCGCTAAATACCATCTCATTTTTGATATAAGTCTAAGGTGTCAGTTATTACTGCATATTCATACCAAAAATACAGTGCGGTTCTGATTTCGCTCAGAACTGTATTGAAATAATCCAATTTTAGTCGCAGCTTTGTTTTACAGCATCCAGGAGATGGTTAGAACCTAACAGCAGCTCAGTTAATGCGCAATAATTTTATATGAGCAGATTTTGCAATATCTAACCTTGCTCCACACCCAAAGTGGATATGTTCCGTCGATTGATAGACTGTAATAGGCTTGTATGAATAATAACTCAGGTAAATCATCCTGATTTTAATCGGGGTGAGGTAAAGTGAGACCCAAGCTTTAGCAGCAACTAAAGCCTTCTTTTGTGGTAGTTCGATTGATTGATGGCTCCTCAGTTGAGAGACCGATAACAAGAAAGAACACCACAAAGGACTCCAAGCAAAACACTCGAATAGTCTACTGGGTTTTCATTGCACCGGTCACCGGACCGCATTATGCAAGCAAGAGTTAGCTTATTATGAATCCAAAAACAAATCAAAACGTTAACGTCGGTGTCGATACGGGCAAGTTTCAATTGGATATTTATATCCGCCCTCACGATATTTATTTCACTGTTTCTAACGATGAAAAGGGTATCAAAGAAGCCATTAAAAAAATCCAACAGCATTCGCCTGGGCGTATCGTCATTGAAGCAACTGGCCGATTAGAAATGCCGTTTATTATCGCGTGTGCAAATGCTAATTTACCCTTCTTTGTCGCCAATCCCATTCACATTAAACGCTTTGCTGGGGCGATAGGTCAGCGAGCTAAAACAGACAAACTAGATGCTCAATTGATTGCTCATTATGGTGAAGCTATTCAGCCTAAGTTATCTCAACTAAAACCAGATACTATGCAGGCTATGAGTGATTTAGTTGCAAGGCGAAATCAATTGCTCGTCATGCAAACAATGGAAAAAAACCGTCTACAAATTCTGCCAAAAGAACTCGCTATGACCATCAAACCTATTCTCACTGTCTTTAAAACCAGATAACCAAAATCGAGAATAAAATTGTCGCGCTCATTGAATCTTGTCCTGATTATCAAGCGAAGAATTGCATCTTACAGAGCATGAAAGGAA
>OJFG01000131.1_pt1 | contig 44218 bp, 47 predicted proteins | sample 1594071 | NCBI WGS metagenome assembly OJFG01 (sample SAMN05416818, study PRJEB24817) | seawater metagenome | isolation source: Sea water | place: Canada:Atlantic | collected 2013-07 | reverse complement strand
TAATTCGCGTTTCTAGTGGTGCTGAGCGCCGTTTCTTAAACAGGATTCAGGTTACCTACTCCGAGGATCATTAGATGGCGAAAGTCGCGATTGTAATGGGTTCAACTTCAGACTGGCCTACCATGCAGCAGGCTGCAAAAATGCTGAAGTCGTTCAACGTCGAATTTGACGCGAAAGTCGTGTCGGCGCACAGAACACCAAACTTACTAGTGGAGTTCGCAGAGAGCGCTGCAGATGAAGGCTTTAGCGCCATTATTGCAGGTGCCGGCGGTGCTGCTCATTTGCCTGGCATGATTGCGGCGCATACTCATCTGCCAGTATTTGGGTGTCCGGTAAAATCAAAAGCACTTAGCGGTTTAGACTCATTGTTATCAATTGTGCAAATGCCTAAGGGCGTTGCCGTTGGTACGCTCGCCATTGGCGAAGCTGGCGCAGCTAATGCTGGGCTATTGGCCGCTCAAGTTGTTGCGTTGCAAGACGAGACAGTACGAGACGCGATTATTGCCTTTAGAAAAACTCAAACCGAGACAGTGCTAGCGTCAAGTAACACATTGGAGCTAGATGAATGAGAGTCGTCGTTTACGGTGCAGGTCAATTAGCACAAATGATGTATCTTGCGGGTAGCCCGTTAGGTATTGATGTTCAGGCCGTTGACGTAAACAACGACACGGTTGTTCATCCGGTAAGTAAAACTCCTCTAGATATCCCTCTTGATGAAGCGTTAGACGGTGCTGATGCGCTAACCGTTGAATTTGAGCACGTTCCCGAGCGCCTGCTTGAAGTTGCCGCGCAAACCAATAAGTTAATGCCGAATATTCAAAGTATTTTGGTGGGTGCAGATCGGGTTCGTGAAAAGCACTTGTTGCAGACTATGGGTGTGGCAAATTGCGAGCACAAAATTGTTACGCACTTAGACCAATTAGATGAATGTGTTGATGCGCTTGGCAGCAAGTTAATTTTAAAAGCCAGTCGCGATGGTTACGATGGTTACGGCCAATGGCGTTTGTCAGACGACGCTGAATTACCAGAGTTAAAGCAGTCTCTTCAGGGCCTAGATTTAGAAAATGTGCCTTTAGTTGTTGAGAAAATGGTTGCCTTCGACCGCGAGCTTTCACTCATTGGTGTGAGGAATGCCAAAGGTGATATTCGCACCTATCCACTTGCGGAAAACTTGCACCATCAGGGCCAGTTACATGTGTCTGTTGCGCCTGCAACAAACGTCGATGAGGCGCTACAACAACAAGCACACGATATCTTTACCACCTTGGCCGACGGTATGGATTATGTGGGTGTACTTGCCGTGGAGCTATTCCAAGTAAACGATACCTTATTGGTGAATGAATTAGCGCCGAGGGTTCACAACTCAGGTCACTGGAGTCAATCTGGCGCGGTCACCAGTCAGTTCGAGAATCATCTCAGAGCGGTGTGCGGATTGCCGTTAGGCGACACATCAGCGTTAGGGCCCAGTGCCATGGTGAATATTATTGGGTGCAGTAGTTTTTCTCGAGAGCTTTTGAGTATCGATGGCAGTCATCTGCATTGGTACGGTAAATCGGTAAGAGATAAGCGTAAGATGGGCCACATCAATGTGACTACTGATAGCTACCATCAGCTTGGTGAAAAGTTGATGGCACTTAGTCAGTACCTCCCCCTTGAGTACTTCCCAAAATTAGTTGCTGAGGCAACGCGATTAAAAGGTTGACAGTAACCATTTAATCGCTAGAATACGCATCCGCTGTCTAGGCAGCGGTTTTAAATAGTGTGCCGACTTAGCTCAGTTGGTAGAGCAACTGACTTGTAATCAGTAGGTCGCCAGTTCGATTCCGGCAGTCGGCACCATTTATCTTTGTTATTACGCATTTCTTACGTAATATAGTTCCGTTAACCACAACGGAGCTACTTCTCAATGTCATTATCTTCCTATGTTCGCCAGTTTCATGGTAAAGCGTTTAGCTGTCTGCTAGCCCTAACGTGTTTTACTTCGGCTACTGTTTTTGCTCACGGCGAGGACAGCCTTGAGCGTGAAATAAGCCATGAGCATGAGCACGGCAAAAACCATGAGCACGACAAGAGCCATGAGCATCATAAAAAACATGGACACATGACAGACTCCCAATCGCCCGTTGTCCTTAAAGATGGCTATGCCCGAGCAACCTTCCCAATGGCTAAAACGGCAGCTGTTTATTTTACATTGCACAATCATGGCGAAGACGACCTTCAACTAAGCGGTGTTACTGTTGACGCCAAAGTGGCAGACGAAGCGCAAATTCACACCACGAAAATGGAAGGCGACGTTATGCGCATGCGTCACTTAACTGATGGTGTGACCATAGGCGCTCACGAACATGTCACTTTCACATCTGGTGGTTACCACGTAATGCTTTTAGGTTTAAAAAATGGTTTAAGCGAGGGAGGAGAAGTGCAACTCACTCTTCACTTTGATGGGCAAGAGCCATTGCATACGGTTCTACCTGTAAAAGCCGATACACAAGCTGTGCATAAACACGGGCATTAAGCACAGGCATTAAGCACAGTGACGTATTTTTTGATGCCGGACAATATCTGTATCTTTCACGTTGAAACTTAAGGGTCTAGCATCTATAAAATAGATGGCTGCAATCAACTTAATGCGAGTTCTATCTGCATTAAGCTGATGTATAGTATTTTGATTCGTTAGCGTTACTGCTAATTAGTTCTAACATTATGTTGAGGAGCGAAACATGAGTAAGATTGATATTGGAATTTCAGAAAGCGATCGTGGTGAAGTAGCACATGGTTTAAAGAAACTATTGGCAGACTCGTACACGTTATACCTTCAAACTCATAATTTTCACTGGAATGTTGAAGGCCCGCAGTTTCGCGAACTACACTTGATGTTTGAAGAGCACTACACCGAGCTTGCAGAAGCTGTTGATGAAATTGCAGAGCGTATTCGTACATTAGGCGTGGCGGCTCCAGGAACGTATAAAGCGTTTGCCGAGTTAAGTGCTATCGATGAAGTCGACGGTGTGCCAGAAGCTACTGAAATGGTGCGTTTACTTACCCATGCCCACGAGCAAGTAGTGAAAACGTGCAGAGAGTCATTGAAATTAGCCCAGGGTGCAGATGATGAATCTTCAGCTGCGCTTATTGGCGATAGAATGCGCGTTCACGAAAAAACGGCTTGGATGCTTCGCGCGACGCTACCAAAGTAGACGTTAAAAGACCGCTCTGTAAAAAGAGGCCTTTGCCCGATATCTCGGGACGAATAAAATAAAGGGTACAGCTATGCTGTACCCTTTTTTGTATAATTGTTACTTCACTAAGTTATATTCGCCCTATTTAGATATAGAAGGCTAAATACAGAAAGCTGGATGCAGAAAACCAGGTACACAGCAAAAGATGTAACTGAGATAGCGCATTAAAAAATGCGGCAGTCAAAAAACGACATCGATAAGAGCAATAGCGAACATTGAGGCACAGATGAAAAAATTTACAGCGGGGTTACTTGGCCTTTGTAGTATCAGTTTGGCAGTCAGCCAAGGCGTGATGGCAAATAGTCACAACGACACAGACAAGGCCATTAGCACCAAAGATAACGGGATAAAAGTAACGACACTCGCGCAGGGGCTCGAGCACCCATGGGGAATGGCGTTTCTACCTAACGGAGATATGCTAGTAACTGAACGCTCTGGTGGTATTCGTAGGTTGTCACAAAGCGGCGAGTTATCAGACAGGCTTGCAAACGTGCCAGAGGTTGTTGCAAACAATCAAGGCGGAATGCTGGATATTACTATCGACCCTGATTTCAGCGAAAATAATACGGTGTATTTTTGCTACAGCAAACCCTCTGATGATGGTAAGCCTGGCAGTAGCAGCAGTGTGGCGAAGGCGACACTAATAGACAATGCGCTCGAAAATGTAGAGGTAATATTCAGTGCTTCACCTGTTATCGACAATGGTTTCCACTTTGGGTGCCGATTAGTATTTGATGCTGAAAAGTCTCTGTACGTCACCCTTGGCGATCGCTACAAATACATGAAGGAAGCACAAAATACGGATAATCATTTCGGTACTATAGTGCGCATAAATCGCGATGGCAGCGTACCTGAAAGTAACCCTTTCAATGGCGGTGATGCGCCGGAAGTATTCAGTTTTGGTCATCGAAACGTTCAGGGCGTAACGGTTCACCCCGATACTGGTGTAGTGTGGGCAATGGAGCATGGGCCTAAAGGTGGTGATGAAATAAACCTTATCAAAAATGGCGCTAACTATGGCTGGCCTGAAATCACCTATGGCATTGATTACAGTGGCGAGATCATCAGCGATAAAACTCACATGGAAGGCATGGAGCAACCTTGGCTCTATTGGGACCCTTCTATCGCTCCTAGTGGACTCGTGTTTTATACCGGTGACATGTTTAAAGAATGGCAGGGCGACATTCTTGTGGGGTCGTTGAAGTTTACTCATCTTCGTCGTATCGATGTGGTAGATGGAAAACCCACAGAGCAGCACGAATACCTACGAGATAACGGCGCTCGCATCAGAGATGTTGAGGTTGACGAAGCAGGTGCAATTTATCTGTTAACGGATGCGCCAAATGGCAAGGTGCTAAAGCTGACCAAATAGTGCCAATGCCAACGGCAGTGTTAAGGTCAGTGCCAATACGAGTGACTCAATAGGTCAGTCGACGCTCTTATCATCACGAGTAAGACAGGGCTTGGCAAAAAAAAAAGCAAAAAAGGCAAGCAAAAAAGCCGAGCTAGCGAAGTGCGCTAGCTCGGCTTTTTATTTGAAGCGCTTAGTTTATTTATCTTCACCTTCGGATGTGGTTTTGTAGCGCTCGAACCACGCAAGAATATTTCCCACCTTTTGAATAAGGCGAGATGGCTTGCTTGCTATCCCGTGTGAGGCACCAGGTATTCTCACCATGGCTGCATCAATATCCTGAAGCTTTAACGCCTGGTAATACTGTTCAGACTCACTAATCGGCGTGCGGTAATCAGACTCACCGGTTAACAGCATAGTGGGCGTCGTCACGTTGCCAACTAATGAAAGTGGGCTGCGTTTCCACAGTTTGTCGGCAATATTCCACGGCATATCAGACATCCAATATTGACTGAAAAACGGATATGCATCGGCGGTCAAAGCAAAGCTCATCCAGTTAATCACAGGCTTAGCAACCACGGCCGCAGCGAAGCGGTCAGTCTTTCCGATTGACCAAGCAGTGAGCACACCACCCCCCGAACCACCTGTAATAAATAGGTTGTCGGTATCAACATAACCCTTGTCGATGACAGCATCGACGACATCCATAAGGTCGTTATAATCCTCAGATGGGTAGTTATGGTGAATAAGGTTGCCAAAATCTTCGCCATAAGAGCTACTGCCTCTTGGGTTAGACCAAGCCACTACATAACCTTGTGCCGCCATTAATTGTATTTCCATGGCGAAGTGGGGGCCGTAGGCAGCGTGCGGACCACCGTGAATTTCTAAGATAAACGGGTATTCTTTACTGCTATCAAAACCTGGTGGTAGTGCTATCCAAGCATCGATGTTTCGCTCATCAACGCTAGAAGTTACCGATAAATCAATCACCTCTGCAAGTGCCTTATGACCCAGTGTATCGTCGTTGAGGTGTGTTAACGCTCTATCGTCATCGCGGGTGCGATACAAAGTGAGATCCCCCGGCATGTTTCGAGCTGCGCTGGTATACACAATGGTACCTTCATCGCTCATGGCGAAGGCCCCCGATGTATACGGTCTACCTAGTGATTGACCACCTATGGCAACGTCCAATGGTTTCACGTCGCCTTTGAGGTTCACTGCTGCTAGCTTATTGTCACTTTCATCGAGGTATGAAAAGAGAAGCCCTCGACTATTCTTACGCCAAGTAAAGTCGCCAATAGCACGGTCAAGGGAAGAGGTGAGACGGGTAATTTCGCCGTCACTTAGCTTCATCACAAGCAGGTCGTTGTTTTGATAAGACAGTTTTCTATCGTTAACATGGGTAAACGCGAGGTATTTACCATCTGGGCTTAGGGCGGGTGAGCCCTCAGGTCCTTCCATACTGGTCACTTGCTCACTTTCAGCGGTAGCGACGTTGACTCTGTAGATATCACTAAAGTAAGGATGCAGGGCATAGTCCTCTCGATGAGGCGTGGCAAAGTATATCCAATCTCCATCCCGTGAAAATGAAAGCGAACCACCGCTGGGAAACTTTCCATCCGTCAATTGTCTTGGCGTGCCGCCTTCAACAGGAAGAACATAGATTTGGTTATATCCTTCCCGTAAATAGCCTCGTCCGTCGCCGCGGTATTGCGTGGTATCAATATAGGTGGCTTGTTCTGCCCATTTGGCTCCTTCTGGCTTTGCCGGCATGCCGGTAAATATTGGGGCGTTTTTTTCTTCGGTAAAAAGGCTAAAGGCAAGCGACTTGCCATCAGGAGACCACGTTAAGTTAGATGGCGCTTCGTCGCTATTGGTAAGGCGTACAGATTGCTTTGAATCAAGGTAATACAAGTGCAGCTGAGCGCGTCCATCAACGGCTTTGGTATAGGCGATAGCAGTGCCGTCGGGGGACAGTGTGGCTTGAGAAATATTTTCATCTTGCGCAATGAATGGACGATGTTTACCTGAGCTTATATCAACCTGCCACAGCCTGCTTTGCCTGCTGTCAGACATAATGTCTAAGCTCTGACGGCTATAAATAACGGTGTCATCATTGATGAACTGCGGATTAGAAACAAACTCTAAATTGAATGTGTCGTTGTAGGTTAGCACGTTGGGTGCGTTATCAGTTGGGCTTGCAACACCAACGCTATCAGCAGCAGATACTGGCGTTAGGGCAGCGCATATAGCCGTCATCGCAGCACATAACGCGAAGTTACGTTTACGATTTACCAAGCGGTAAGCAGACATAGGTTTTCCTTTTTATTTTTAATGCAGAGAATGATTCGGTAACGATCATTTCTCTTACCATAGCCTGTTGCTTTAAATTGTGTAAAGCCTGTGCGGCAAACTTGCCCATTAGTGTGACAAACAGCTCAATGCCTTTGTATTGGGGCGCGCGCAGAAACTGCTTATTGAGGCTAATTGTTAAGGCTAATTATTTTGGCTAGTTCCTAAGGCTAATCCGGCCTACCAAAATATCTTTAAACATTACCCAGTCGCCTATAAAGCTGTATAGGGGGTATTTAAAGGTAGCGGGTTTATTTTTTTCAAAGAAAAAATGACCCACCCAGGCAAATCCATATCCCACTAGGGGAATCAACCAAAGGTAAACCAACACGTTAGTGAATATGGCCGTGGCGACAATACCCAGAACAAGCCATGAGCCAATAAAGTGCAGCGTGCGGCAAGTGGCGTCGCTGTGTTCTTTTAAGTAAAACGGATAAAACTCTGCAAAAGAGCTAAAGCGGGGATCAGACGATATTTCATTGCTCATAATTTTCTGCCTTATTTATACACGTCATCGCTTACTAAGGCGAAGCGCTTATTCTTACTATTTACACTAATTTAACATGGTGCTTTGTCAAATAATGTCATAAATACGACAATGTTTTTTCTACTTTGTCTGTCATTACTGCCTATAAATAGGATATGCGCTTAGCCTTGTATTTTGTGTCTAACTACCCCATATTCCTTTGCATATAATGATTTAACAAAAGGCACCCGTTATGGAAAATATGATTGCTAATACTCAGGCAACCATTGTTGATATTACCGTCGAAAACTTTCAACAAATTATAGTTGAAGCGTCGCAAGAGAAAGTGGTGCTTATCGATTTTTGGGCTCCGTGGTGCGAGCCATGCAAAGACTTACAGCCAATTTTAGAGAAACTTGCCGGTGAATACAGTGAGCACATGATACTGGCGAAAGTTGATTGTGAAGCGCAACAAGAGGTAGCTGCTCAGTTTGGTATTCGCAATCTGCCCACGGTGATGGTAGTGCAAAACGGTCAACCTGTAGATGGTTTTGCCGGTGTGCAGGGCGAGCCGCAAATACGCGAAATGTTGGGTAAATACTTGCCTAACCCTGAAGACGAACTGCTTGCCACCGCGGGTAAAGCAATTCAGCAGGGTGACTATGCCGCAGCATTACCTGCTGCAAAAGAGGCGCTGGCACTTAACGAAAGTAATGTGAACGCTAAGTACATGCTTATCGACTGTTTTATAGAAACAGGCTCAATCGATGTAGCTAAGCAGCTATTGTCAGAAATTAAGCTAGTGGATCAAGACTCCCGCTACCAAACTTTAAATGGAAAAATAGAGCTGGCGGAGCAAGCGGCCGATACTCCAGAAATACGACAGCTGCAGTCGGTGGTTGAATCGAACCCAGATGATTTACAAGCAAAGGTGGATTTGGCCGTTCAGTTACAGCAGGCCAATAAGGCGCAAGATGCACTTGCACTGCTGTATGCGGTGTTAAAGAAAGAGCTTGGTTTTGGCAATGCTCGCAAACTGATGATGGACATGATGAACGCGCTACCAGACGGCGACCCGCTTAAATCTGAATACCGCAGAAAGGTATACAGCCTGCTTTACTAAACGGCACAAGGCATAGTCTTAACCGCGGCTGTTAAGGCTATGCTTTTCCAAAACCAAGTCTTTGAGACATTGGTATCTCACGGCTTTGTTAGAATGGGTGAAAACCCTTCCTGGTTGAGCCAGTTAAGCGCTTCAAAATACTTTTTAAAATATTGGCGTTCGTATTGAGGAAATTCTGAATCTCTTTGTTTAGACGGGTGAGTTCGCTCAAGGTGGGCCTTTTTAACCATGCCACTGTCTAGTACGTAGGCCGAACGGCACAGCCCCATAGCAATGTTGGTCTTAATGGCTTCTGAAAGGTACGCCTGACAATCTGGTGTAGCGAGCACCCAACGCCTACCATCCATTAACGCTGCCCAAGGTTCACCATCAAAGCGTTTAATCAACGAATGCATCTCTTCAACAAATAGCTGGGTGGTCTTTAAATTCCACGCGCCTAAGGCAAACACTTCTAACACATTGCCAGAAATGTCCACAGAGTAATTGCCGTAAGGAGGGAACTGCATTTCTTTTTTATTACCACCCTGTTTTTGAAAGTGTGTGCCTAACGAGAGTTAATGTGAAGCGTATGATATTTTATACTGTTACCTCATTTTATAGCATATATTCTGGGTTTTAAAACTTACATAGGTATAAATATTCATACTATGGATTAAACTTTTTACACTTAGGGAGAGTTTAGTTTGCTCTTTTCATGTCAGCGCTGATAGGTTTTGGTAAGTTAAGTGTTGTCAAAACAAGAGTATTTCATCATGTCCTATCAGCATTTTTATACCAGATTCCTCGAGGCAAATGAGGGCAAGCAACATTACGCGTGCCACAGTCATTACTTTTGGCCAGACTGTACTCGCGAGGCCATGCTTCAATACTGGGATGATAGCGCCCGCTACGTTGATGCAAAATGGGGCTATTTTTTTGAAACACTCGTTCCCGAATTACAAAGCAAGATAAGTGAGATCATCGGTACTAGCGCACCAGAACAGCTGGTGTTTGCATCTAATACCCATGAGTTACTGTATCGCATAATGAGCTGCTTAGATTACTCTCGCGAAGTAACCATAGTATCCACAGATAGCGAATTTCATAGCTTTCAGCGGCAAGTCACCCGCATGAATGAACAAGACAATATTAATCTTATCAGCGTGCCCACCCAGCCGTTCGATACCTTTAGCGCGCGTTTTAAAGCTGCTATTAATGAGCATCAGCCAGATCTGGTGTTTTTTAGTCATGTGTTTTTCAATTCAGGCTACGTGGTAGATGATGTAGACAGTATCGTTGCTAGTGTAACGAACGACGATACGCTAATCGTGGTAGACGGTTATCATGGGTTTATGGCAAAGCCTACAAATCTTAAACATATAGAAGACAGAGTTTTTTATTTATCGGGAAGCTACAAATACGCGCAGGCAGGAGAGGGGGCGTGTTTTGCTCATATTCCTACAGGCTGTAAGTTGCGCCCTGTCTACACCGGGTGGTTTGCCGAATTTGGTACGTTAGATAAGCCTCGTTCGGGGGAGGTCCAATACAGTACCGACGGCATGCGGTTTGCCGGCGCCACGATGGACTTTACTGCGCTGTACCGTCTGCGTGCAGTACTAGAGTTATTTGAAGCGCATCACCTCAGTGTCGAGAAAATTGACGAGCACGTAATGGGCATGCAGCGTCACTTTTTAGCTCAGCTAGATGCAAGCGGCCACACGCAGATTAACCGACAAGCGTTAGTGGTTAAAGATGACAACGTACGGGGGCATTTTCTCACCTTTGAATTTGACAGTGCTGATGAAACCCAGCAGTTAGCGAATGCTTTAAAAGCGCAGAACATACTCACCGATTACCGAGGAAATCGATTGCGCTTTGGATTTGGCCTATACCATACGCCAGACTATGTAGATTTGAGTGCTCTTAGCAAGGTGTAACGCACTATTTAATAGCGTCCTTCTCCCTCAACGGTTACCCTTGTAAACTTATTCATAGCTTGTTAACTAAGGCTGCTAGCTGAATTCGCTAATAAAAGGAGAGGGAAATGTCATGGTTTATACCTGCACTGGCGATTGTGCTTATTATTGAGGGAATAGGACCATTGCTATTTCCCAACAAATGGCGCAATTACTTGCTGCAAATAAGCCAGCAGCCCAGTAATCAACTTCGTCAAATAGGTGGTGTGTTGGTTATTTTTGGTACACTGTTACTCCTGTTTTTTTCGTAGATCAATGAGCACTTTAATAAAAGCATAAGAAAGACGGTTTTAATTCTATTGACCGTTTGTTCAGTTTATCCCGCTTGCGAGTAAAAAACGTTACCCGTTAACCCTTTATAAAATATAGGGTTAGTGGGGTTTGTACCTTGCTTTATGAGTGTATTGACAAAATATCTTCACACCAAAGGACGTTCTGTGGCGCATTTTTGTTCGAAAAATAGATGATCCTTTGCGTAGAATTTTGTAGAATCCCCGCCTAATTTTTTAACACATATGATTCATGGCAAAGAACGTTGTGGTACTCGGCACTCAATGGGGTGACGAGGGTAAAGGAAAGGTCGTAGACCTACTCACTGATCGCGCAAAATATGTTGTTCGCTACCAAGGCGGACACAACGCAGGTCACACTCTAGTAATCGACGGTGAAAAAACCGTTCTTCACTTAATCCCATCAGGCATCTTACGTGACAACGTTACCTGCATAATTGGTAATGGTGTTGTGTTAAGCCCAGACGCACTTATGAAAGAAGTCACTATGCTAGAAGAGCGTGGTGTTCCTGTGCGTGAGCGTTTGAAAATTAGTGAAGCTTGTCCTCTGATTCTTCCTTATCACGTAGCACTTGATGTTGCTCGTGAAAAGGCGCGAGGCGCTAAAGCCATCGGTACAACCGGTCGCGGCATTGGTCCAGCTTACGAAGACAAAGTGGCTCGTCGCGGTCTTCGCGTGGGTGATTTGTTTAATGCTGAAGACTTTGCTGCCAAGCTAAAAGAAGTGCTAGATGTGCATAACTTTACGCTGACTCAATATTACGGTGAAGAAGCGGTCGATTTTGACGAAACGTTGAAAGGCGCGATGGAAGTTGCCGATATTCTTAAAGCAATGGTTATTGATGTTACCGACGAACTTGATAAAGCCGACAAAAGAGGTTTGCCAATCATGTTTGAAGGCGCTCAAGGTACGCTGCTTGATATTGACCACGGTACCTATCCTTATGTTACTTCGTCGAACACCACAGTAGGCGGTGTGGCAACAGGTGCAGGCTTTGGTCCATTGAAGCTTGATTACGTGCTAGGTATTGTAAAAGCCTACACAACCCGAGTTGGTTCTGGTCCATTCCCTACAGAGCTAGATTGTGAAGTAGGTCAGCACTTAGGTGTTAAAGGTCATGAGTTCGGTGCAACGACAGGTCGTAAGCGTCGCACAGGTTGGTTTGACGCTGTGGCCATGAAACGCGCGGTGCAGATTAACTCTATCACAGGCTTTTGCTTGACCAAGCTTGATGTACTTGACGGTTTGGAGTCGCTTCAAATTTGTGTAGGCTACAAAGACGCTGACGGTAATGTGAAAGACGTACCGCCTATGGCTGCTGATGGCTACGATAAGATAACGCCGGTATACGAAGAAATGCCGGGTTGGTCTGACAACACCTATGGTGTTACAGAGTTTGAAGGCTTACCGCAAGCAGCGAAAAACTACATCAAACGCTTAGAAGCGTTAACAGGTGTGCCAATCGATATCGTATCAACAGGCCCAGACAGAAACGAGACTATCGTGCTACGTCATCCTTATGATGCCTAATGCAACGAAACGTTAGCTTAAGTATGCAGCCGCCGCTGTATTCTTAAGCCGATACATCAAAAAAACCTAGCCTGTGCTAGGTTTTTTTATGCGCGAAACAAAGTAGATAGCATCGACATAGTTGTCTAAGCAGCCCTAAAACCGCCGTAAAAATACGCTGCAAAGGGCAATAAGCGCTGATCACGCGCTAATAAAATACGGCAACGAGCGAATATTAATAAACAATTTAGTTGCGTTGCAGCAGAACATACCTATTAATAGAGTATAGAAAGTCGAATTTTTTTAGAGCTGACAACGCCAGCGGAGCCTTCATATGCCAACTAGACCTACTCTTCATGCTATCGAACCGGATATTTGTTTTATCGACAATGTTAAAAAGCTAAACGCTAGCTATCGCACCACAAAGACACAGTCTCTCGACTGGCGGAAAAATCAGTTGTTGGCATTAAAGCGCATGTTAGAAGACAACCAAGAGGCGTTGTTAGAGGCTCTTAAAGCGGATTTGGGTAAATGTGAAACCGAGGCCATGGTTGCCGAGCAAGGTTTTTTATTATCCGATATCGACCACACCCTCAAGCATTTAGATAAATGGGTTAAGCCTCGCAAGGTGTCAACTCCCATGGTAGCGTGGCCAGGAAAAAGCTTTCAGCAGCCTGAGTCGTTAGGTACAGTGCTAATCATTGGTGCCTGGAACTACCCTTTACAGCTATTGCTAGCGCCTTATATTGCCGCACTAGCGGCGGGCAACTGCGCCGTATTAAAGCCCTCAGAGCTCTCAGCACAAACCTCGGCGCTGGTGGCAAAGCTTATCCCTCAATACATGGATGTGTCTTGTGTAGAGGTGATAGAAGGCGGTAAAGAAGAGGCAACTGCGTTACTTGCTTGCAAATGGGATCATATCTTCTACACCGGCGGTGAGGCCGTTGGCAAAATTGTGATGAGCGCAGCGGCCCGTTATCTTACTCCGGTTACCCTTGAACTTGGCGGTAAAAGTCCGTGCTTTGTCGATAAAAATACAAATTTGAAAGTTACTGCTAGGCGCATTGTCTGGGGTAAGTGGATGAACGCAGGGCAAACCTGTGTAGCCCCAGACTACATCATTGTAGAAAAGGGCTTTGAGCAGCCCCTCATCGATGCCATTAGAAAAGAGCTTAAAAAGCAATATGGTAAATCGGCACTCGCCTCGCCAGATTACGGCAACATTATCAACAAACGCCATTTAAGTCGTTTACGCAGTTATTTAGATAACGTGAATGTGGTTTATGGCGGCGAGTTTGATGAAGAGCGCCCGGCAATGGTGCCCACCTTAGTGCTCGAACCGGGTCTTGATAGCGCTATAATGCAAGAAGAGATCTTTGGGCCTATTTTACCCATAGTCACGGTACCGTCGTTAGATGATGGTATTGCGTTTGTGAATGACGGTGCTAAACCCCTTGCGCTCTATGCTTTTAGCGACAGCGACGAGGTGCTCGACCGAATTATAAGTGCCACTAGCTCCGGTAGCGTTTGTACAAACGACACCATGTTATTTATGACCAACCCCGAACTTCCCTTTGGCGGTGTTGGTAATAGCGGTATGGGCAGTTATCATGGTCGTGCAGGGTTCGATACCTTTAGCCATTTGAAGACAGTAATGAAGCGGTCATTTGCGCTAGATGTCCCCTTTAGATACGCGCCGTTTTCCAAATTTAAACTGTCGCTACTCAAGAAATTTTTATAATAGGACGTTTGATGACACAGCCTTTTCACTTAGCTATTCCAGTAACAAACTTAGACGATGCCAATCAATTTTATGGCGAACTGCTTGGCTGTGAGAAGGGGCGTAGCGATACCCAGTGGATAGATTGGAATTTCTTTGGCCATCAGCTAGTCACCCACTGCGTAAATGAAATGCCCTCGCCACCTTCCTATAATGGCGTAGACGATCACGCAGTGCCGGTGCCTCATTTTGGCGTAGTGCTAACAATGGGGGTATGGCAGGAACTAGCAGAAAAGGTAGAGGCGGCTAATATTGAGTTTATTGTTGCTCCTTACATCCGTTTTAAGGGAAAGCCTGGAGAGCAGGCCACTATGTTTTTCAAAGACCCTTTCGGCAATGCGTTAGAATTTAAAGCGTTTGCCGACATCAATCAGCTGTTTGCCTCGTAGCTTAAAGTTCAGGCTCGTGGCTTGACGCTCAAAGCGCTACACCTAACGCTTTAGCAGCACACCCTCAGTGTAGTGACATTACCTGGGTAATGTCACTCTCATTTCATTTTCTCAAAGCCAGTGAAAATCAGGCAAGCCTAAACCAGACGAGTAAAAAACAAGCGAGTATAAATCAAGTGGGTAAAAATAATTTGCAGAAAGTTCTTATTTTAGTCGATGTGCAAAATGTCTATTACACCTGCCGTCAGGCGTACAAACGCAACTTTAACTACAACCGCTTTTGGCAGCGAATTAACGCCAATAGCGATATTGTCAATGCATTCGCCTATGCAATAGATAAGGGCGATAACAAACAGCGGGAATTTCAAAATATACTTCGGGCTATTGGCTTTGATGTAAAGCTAAAGCCTTTTATTCAACGTGCCGATGGATCAGCAAAAGGTGATTGGGATGTTGGCATTACCGTTGATGCACTGCAATACGCCAACAATGCCGATGAAGTGGTGCTGGTATCTGGCGATGGCGACTTCGATATACTCGTGGAGGCACTGAAGGCAAAAGGCAAAAAAGTCTCTGTATATGGTGTACCGGCGCTAACGGCAGAAAGCCTGCAAAAAGCGGCATCGGAGTATATACCCATTGATGCCGCACTTTTACTTTAGCACTCTCGCTATTTCAACGCGCTCCTAATACTGGATTTACATGCCTTAGTTAGGGGCAGCAACAATGCTTTTTCCTCTGCCGCTGGCCTCTGATGCTGCATCAATACCTGCGTCAGTTCGCTTAATAAGGTGTACATCACCAAAGCGTCGGTTATCAATGATATACCCCATGCTTTCAAGGTTTTTCAATGTGTCGTTGTTGAAACCATCGTGCATTCTAATGGTGTCTTTCGGAAATAGTTGATGATGAAAACGGGGCGCATTAACGGCATCTTCGGCGCTCATGTCGTACAGCAACACATTTAATAACGACTGCGCTACCGATGAAATAATGGTGGTTCCCCCTGGAGAGCCGGTCACCAGCACCACGTCATTGTCTTTTTTCACCAAGGTTGGCGTCATCGAAGACAGCATACGCTTGTAAGGTTCAATAGCATTAGCCTCGCCGCCTATCGCGCCAAAAAAGTTGGGCACGCCTGGCTTGGCGCTGAAGTCATCCATTTCGTCGTTAAGTAAGAAGCCTGCGCCGCTAACCACTACACCGCTACCAAAAGTTAGGTTAATAGTGGTGGTATTGGCAATAGCATTGCCCCATTTATCCATAATAGAAAAATGGGTAGTATCTTCGCTTTCAGGAAGTCCAGGCTTAATCGCGATGGTTTCTGAAATGGTATCTGGTTGAATATCCTTTGCCCGCGCCGCAATATACTGTGGCTGGGTAAGGGCGGCAACAGGCACGCTTACAAAGTCTGGGTCGCCCAGGTATTCAGCTCTATCGGCAAATACACGCTTACCAATTTCCGACATTATATGAATGTATTCGCTGCTGTTGTGGGCTGGCACTTCGTGTTGCGCCGTGTAGGCCTCAAGCATACCAATCCACTGTGCTACAGCGACACCGCCTGAGCTTGGCGGCGGGGCAGTCACTAACTCATATCCCTGCCAGCTCAATTGCAGTGGCTTTCTCCACACTGCTTTATAGGCCGCTAGGTCGTCGTGGGTAATTAAGCCCTTATTCTGCTTCATAAAGTCCACAATAAGGTTAGCCACTTCGCCTGAGTAAAAGCCCTCTTTGCCTTTTAATTGTATGGTTTTTAACGTGGCCGCTAATTCCGGTTGTTTAAATACGGTATTGGCTTTAGCCTGTTGAAAATAGTCTGCAAAGTTGCTGTTAATACCCTTATTTTGAGTTCGGCGTATGTAGTTTGAAATATTATTAGCTAGCTTGTCGTGCACAACAAAACCGTCTTCAGCTAATTGCACTGCAGGGGCGAGTAAGCGTTCCCAGCTCAGCGTGCCATACTTTTTATGGGCGGCCCACATTCCTGCAACCGTGCCCGGAATTCCGGAGGCTTTTGCACCAAAGAGCGATTCGTAAGGTTTTACGTCACCGTTATCGTCTAAATACATATCGCGGTGAGCCTGTTGAGGCGCCATTTCCCGATAGTCGAGAAAGTCGGTAGTGTCTTCAAACTTAATAGTCATAAAGCCACCGCCACCAATGTTGCCTGCCTCAGGCAAGGTGACTGCCAATACAAATTGTGCAGTAATCGCGGCGTCAATGGCGTTACCGCCTTCTTGTAATACTGCCATTGCAGCATCGGCACTGTAGCTATCTGGCATGGCAACTGCCTGCTGCGCCATTAGGCTTTTAACATTATCATTTTCATACAGACCAGCATCAGAAGAAGCCGTATAAGTGCAGCCTGCTCCTAATGCTATGACGCCAAAAAGCATTGCCGCTTTTAGCATCCAGGCATTAAATATTATCCGTCCAGTCATGTATATCTCCTTTGTAATGCAAAAGTGGGGGTTACCCAATCATAATGACGCTAGCAATGAAGTATGCAATTAGCGTAAGTACACCGGCGAAAAGCGCGTAGGGTATTTGTGTTTTAACATGGGTAAGTACATCGCACCCTGCTGCCAGAGAAGAAACCGCTGTTGTATCTGAAATAGGCGAGCAATGATCGCCAAATATACCGCCTCCCAAAATAGCCGCAATAACCAGCGATGGGGGGAGCCCTAAACTTTGTATTAGCGGTACGCCAATAGGAATAAGAATAGCAAAAGTGCCCCACGAGGTGCCCGTGGTAAAAGACATCACGCCACCGGCAATAAATAGCATTGGCACAATAAACACAATAGGAAGGTATTCGCCCACTACGCCAGCAACAAACACCCCTGTTCCTAAGTCTTTTAAGCTATTACCAAGGGTAAGAGAAAGCAATACAATGGTAACCAAGGGCAGAAGCTCGCCCATGCCTTTAAAGCCAATCTCTACCGCTTCTTTGTGGGTGAATCGTTTGTGAAACAACAGCAAGAAATACGCAACGGCAGTAGCGAGCGCTGTGGCGTAAAGTACAGATTTACTGCCGCTTCCTTGTGAAAGCGTGCCGTTACCAGTCCAGAACATAAAGCCCACCATGCTAAATACCATTACCAGTAGAGGCGCTATCATAAAGCGCGCTTTGGTAGCCGGTTCAGAGTGCTGCGTAACGTCGGTGTGAGAAAGCGCGTTTTCTTCTTCTAGCATTGGGCCGTGTACTTTGTCGGCAGATATGGTGTAGGCGACAATAAGAAGAGTAAAAATGGCGTAAAAATTAAATACAACGCTGCCCCATAAAATGGAGGCAGAAGAGGCGGGCAGTTCGTAGGCGTCTAGCAAACTTAGTATAAACGCGCCCCAACCGTTAAGGAGTATTAGTATACAAACTGGCGCACTGGTAGAGTCGATAATGTAGGCAAGGCGAGCACGGCTCATCCCAAACCTATCGTATAAACCTCTGGCAAATATACCCGCAGTCAGCACGCTTAAATTTGATTCGATAAACACCGCAATACCGGTAAACATAGTCAGTCCGCCTACCTGTTTACGAGTTTTGGCTACGCCTTTGCCAATCAGAAAGTTAACGGTAGCGGTAACACCGCCAGAATCGCGAATAAAGGCTAGTAGTGCACCAACTAATACTGAAAATAATAATACCCTTGTGTTACCTGGGCTAGAGGCTGTGCCAACAACTCTTTCAATCGCATTAATCGGCGCAAGGTAAGTGCCGCTTAAATCCGTATTGAGCAATATCAGCGTTTCCGCGCAAAGCACAGCAAGGGCCAGTGCGAGAATGACTTCTTTTTTCCAAAATACAACGGCAATAGCCACAATTGGGGGGATGACTGACATCCAATCCATACTACTTTCCAAATTTTAACGTATTGACTTAGCGCCAGGGGAGCGCTCATTAACGTGACTAACTCGCAGAGAAACTGCGGGTTTAGCGGTGATCAGAGCAGTTCGCGTTCTGCTAGCTTCCTAATTAATAGTAGCGTACCGTATTGTGTGCGTTGTTACCAAGGATTAGATAAACATTGTCGTTCTTCACATTTAAGAAAACTAAAACCCCCGTTATAACATCATTTCGTTCAGCGCTCTTTGCGTTAACGTTTTTTAGAAAAAGCCTATTCATTGCTGGTTTTATTACGGCAGTAGCTGTGCCTTGTTTCGCATCTGATTTTAGCGCTAGTTTTACACCTAGCAGCGCCAACACCGAAGCCAGTGACGCCCAGCTTACAAAAGCCAAGTTGATGATAGGGCAAAAAATGATGTTGGACTTCCGTTATTTTTGCCAAGACGATACCTTATCCAAGCAATGCAGAACGCCTGTTAGGTCCATGCCGCAGCCATTACTAAATTTACTCAGTAGTGAAAATATTGGCGGCGTAATACTCTTTAGTGAAAATATTCATAGCGCTAAGCAGCTTGTAACAATGAATTACGAGCTACAGGCCAACATGCGACAGGCGGGAAAAGAAGCCCTTTTTATTGCTGTTGACCAAGAAGGTGGGCGGGTGGCTCGATTACCTACCACTATATTACCTGCTTTTGCCGGCAATCTGGCTATTGGGGCGTCTGCGCATCAACATGGTAATGCGTTTGCTAGCAATATTGGTGAGCACATAGGCAGAACATTGCTGCCGCTGGGCATAAACACCAACTTCGCCCCTTCGGTTGATATTAATAGTGAACCTAACAACCCCGTTATTAACGTTCGTAGCTTTGGTGAAAGTCCTGAACAAACCGCAGAACTTGGTGAAGCCTTTGTGTCGGCTATGCAAAAAGCTGGGGTATTAAGCGCGCTTAAACATTTTCCTGGTCATGGGGATACTCGCGTAGACAGTCATTCGGGGCTACCGCGAGTTGATCATTCGCTTAAACAAGCACAGTCTGGCGACTTGCTTCCATTCGCTAATATTATTAATAGCGACACACCGCCAGCCATGGTGATGAGCGCGCATATTCAATATCCATCCCTAGATAATACCACCATCAAAAACAAACAAGGCGAACTGCAAATTGTGCCGGCCACCTTATCTAAGCGCATCTTAACCGACATGTTGCGCAACCGTTTAGGCTTCGATGGACTCATTGTAACCGACGCGTTGGATATGGCGGGTATATCACAGTTTTTTACACAAGAAGAGGCGGTGATGATGGCCTTTGACGCGGGGGCAGACATTGCACTTATGCCCTATACCATTCGCAATCCACGAGACATAGAAGCGTTTAAAGCTATGCTAGATAGCCTTGCAAGGCGAACGGTGAAAGATAAACAAAAGATGGAACGGTTAACAGCGTCACACCAACGGGTGTTGCGCATGAAGTTACATCATCAATTAGGCCGGTACGTGAGTAAACCTATGTCGTGGTGGCTTAATGAAGCACAGGCGAACACAGGTAAGGCTACTCCACGCAGTGACAAGGTTATCCCAAAATCGAAAGGTAAATCAGCAGGCTATTTAGAAGAGAATGCCAATGCACTGTATTTAAAAGGAAAACAAATCGAGAAAGCGCTTTCTGAATCGTCTGTTACCTTACTGTTTGGAAAAAATAAACTTCCCGTGAAAGCAGTGAAGTGGGTAGCGCTTATGCCAGATGCAGCGCGATGCTTAGCCCTTGAAGACGCCGTACTTGCTGTCGACACTAATGCTCAGTACGCGTGTTTGCCGCTCATCGAGCTGCCGAATAAAGGGTTAGTATCGCGGTTAATCAAGCAATCTGATGCACTCATTGTGGGTGATATTACGCCGCTTCACGCCAACTATGAGCTTGGTGGGTTAGACCAAGCCTCGCAACTCGCAAGTAGGGCGAGTGGAGCGCAGTTAAACGCCTTTGGCGCATATGCAATGAAGCTGGCAAGGTCGCACGGCAAAACAGTAATTTTTGCTGCAATGAGAATGCCTTACACCGCTAAGGCGGCAATGGACTATGCAGACATTGGTATTGCAACTTATGACTATGCAGTAACCGTTTTACCAGAGTCGAAACAGTCGAATGCTTCACAAGACAATTCATTGGAGAAAAGTGCGCTAATCGAGATCAACAGCGATGAACCTGGCCCAAGGGTGTCTAGTCAGAGTCTTAAAACCTTAATGAAAGTGCTAAGCGGAAAACTTGTTCCAAAGGGGAAATCTCCAGTTAGCTGGCAACAATAGTTACGCTAATATTTTTAATGATATGTGCCAAAGTAATAAAAGTGCTGGGGCTAGTATTAAGGTTGATAGAGGGTTAATACAGGGGCAAAACAGTGTAAAAAAGAGGTAGGGGGGCAAGGTGAAAACGAGGTCAAAACTAGGCGAGTGTTAGTTCAAATACGCGGAATATAGACCTGTAAATTGCAACCCAAACATTGAGCTAAGTACTAGGCCAAACAGGAAGTAAAATACATAAAAAAACGCGCTGAAAATTGGTAAGAATAAGCGGTGTGTTAGTACTCACTAATCAGGTTTTTGAAAAGTCTAAAATGTTATCTCAAACTGAAATGTTAGCAGGTTTTTTGTAAAAACTTTATCAGCAATTTACGCTAATTTTTGTTTACTTTTTTTGTGATGATAGGCAACGAATAAAGCTACAAATAAGACAATAAACGAAGGAATAAACTAAGCTTTCACTGTCAGTTTATGTCACCTAATAGCGTGTGTTGTTATGTACCAACCTGCTAATAATCGTGGACTGTAAAACATTAGATAAGTGCTGAACCTCTCAAGCTGTTCCTTAAGTTAAGCCCCAGCTCATACTGTAAATATACGTCAACAATTCTCAAGAATACACAGGTAATATTTAGAATATCCCTTTAGCCAGCATTTTAATAAACACTCTTTAAAAAAATGTGAGTGCTCACTAATCTCTATGCGTCGATCTAGCAGGCTTGCTCGTTGCCGATTTATACACGGCGTTAACCGCCCGCGCTTTTACAGGCGCTCACGCTGTAGCAGATGTAAATTCATGCTGCTGAAAATAGCCGCTTGTCATAAATGGTTTGGTGGGCAATATCTAAGTGAAACCATTAATAGTTTGTAAGTGATTACTAACTTTATTTTGAAGTGTGTTGAGTCTGCTCTGAATACAGTAGATAGGGTGCTCGCTGCGCTTTAAATTTTACAATGTCTGCTTGCCAAGACTCATAAATTTCATCTGCGTTCTTGCCTGCCACTATGTCTTCTCTCAAAGACGAACTTCCGGCTAATTTATCGAAGAAATCTGGGCGAGTAAAAAAAGTCTCATCAGCCAGTTTTACCGCGTTAAATGTGTTTAGCAACGTTTGAATATTTAGCCCGCTTATTGAGCTTACTATTGCATTTTTGGCCACGTGTTTTTCTGCCGCTTTTTCTTTTGGTTTTTGTGCTTTTGAACTTGTATTTGGTCTTACATTTGGTGTTGTCGAACCCCCTATAATTCGCGGCTCTAATATTTGCCTCTGTGCTTGAGAATATTGTGCACTAGAAAGCTCAGGAGCATAAGAGTCTGCCACAAGAGTTTGAGCAAACAATGTTGTGCCTTTGTGCTTTGGGTTTGATGCTCCATGGTTTGCATTTACCTTAATTCGACTGTTGCCCAACTTGGCAACGGGGTGACCAATAAGTTGAAAAGGAAGGTCAGTTCCGCGACCAATGCTTACCGATGTTCCCTCAAAAAAGCACAGCGTAGGGTAAAGCCGAATAGCATTATCATTGGGAAGGTTTGGACTCGGCGCTATGGGAAGCGAATAGGGAGTGGTTCGGGTATAGTTTGCTACTGGCACCACCGTTAGCGTTGCGCGTTTATCTGTGTCTAGCCAACCTTCTCCCACTATCATTTTCGCAAGTTCACCTAGCGTCATACCATGAAGTACGGGAATGGGATGCATGCCTATAAATGATTTAAAGGGTGGCGTAAGTAACGGCCCATCAACATAGGCGATATTAGGGTTCGGCCTATCAAGCACAATCACATCAACACCTTGTTCAAACGCGGCTTCAATAACGTAATGCAGGGTACTCAGGTAGGTATAAAAGCGCACACCCACATCCTGTATGTCGAAAATAACGGTGTCGATATTTTCTAACATCGCCACAGAGGGCTTTTTTGTTTTACCGTAAAGAGAGTGAATGGGTAAGCCCGTTTGAATGTCGATGTTGCTGTCTATCTTTTCTCCGGCGTCTTTATCTCCTCGAAAACCATGCTCGGGAGACATAATGCTGACCACATTGATATTGTGAGCGAGCAATGCGTCAAGCAGATGCTGTTTAGTTGCTGACGGAGCGCCAGTTGACTTATCACCATCACCATCACTCTGAATGCTAGGCTCCGGTTCGCTATTCGTAACCAGAGCACTTTGGTTAACAACCAGAGCAACACGTTTTCCTGATAACAAAGGCAAATAAGTGTCAAACTGCTCAGCGCCAACTTTAATCTGTGTGGCACTAGCGGGTGGTGTATTTGACGCTGCCATAGCCTCTAAAGGAATAGCCCCTAGAGGATTAGCCCCTAAAAGAATAGCTCCTAGAGGAATAGCCCCTAATGGAATGACCAATCCTAAGCTAAATCTCAGGCACAATCTCGAGAATAATCCCAAGAACAATTTCAGGCACAATCCCAAGCTTTGCCTCAAACTTAATGTAAAGAACATTAAGCTGTATCGCACTGCCGTGGTAACAATCGGTAAAAGGCATTTTGATGATCTATGTGTTGTCATATTGCTTCCCTTGTTAAGGCTTTGCTGCATGCCTTTTACCAACATATTGCACCCTTGTTGACCCTTATAACCTTTTATAGCCAGGGGCTCATCTCTTTCGTCTGTATTTTCTAGTTATCTATTCGCTAGTTATTTATTCGCTAGTTATCAGCCTTTGGCGTTGGCTTGTCCGCGGTGTCGGTTTTTACTGCTTTTCTTAAGTATCCGTTATGATGGCTCAGGCTTTTAGCTGCCTGCTCTGCATTGGTGTTAGTCAGTACCATCAATATGGCGACCTTTGCCTTATTTTCGCAGGCGTCGAGGGCCTCTATGGCGGTGGCTTCATCACACTCGGTGGCTTGCATTACAATGCGACATGCACGGGCTTTCAATTTCTCATTTGTGGCGTTCACGTCTACCATCAGGTTTTCGTAGGTTTTACCTAATTTCACCATGGTGGTGGTACTTATCATATTGAGGATCATTTTTTGCGCTGTGCCCGACTTCATTCGGGTACTGCCTGTTAATGCTTCTGGGCCAACTACTGGGCATATTGTAATAGCGGCGGGTTCAAATATGGCTGCGTCAGGACTACAGGCAATAGCGGCGGTGGTGCAGCCTAGCTCACTTGCATAGGTTAACGCGCCACTGACATAGGGTGTGCGGCCACTTGCTGAAATGCCCACTACGGTGTCGTTTTTAGTCAGTGATAGGGCAACCAAATCATCTTTGCCGGCCGCACGGTTATCTTCAGCGCCTTCTACTGCGTGCACTATGGCATCGTCACCTCCTGCAATAACTCCCACTACCAGTGAATCGGGCACGCTAAAAGTGGGTCTGCACTCCACCGCGTCTAAAATACCTAACCTGCCGCTGGTACCGGCTCCAATATAAATAAGTCTACCGCCTGCTTTAATGCTTTGCGTTGCTGCATCCACGGTTTGTGCAATTGCTTTAATCTGCGTGGCTACGCTCGCTGCCACTTTTGCATCTTCGGCATTAATTTTTGAGAGTACGTCTACAGTGGAAAGTGTATCAATGTCGAGTGTGTCTGGGTTTCTGCCCTCCGATACGATACGCGCTAAATCGTTGATAAGAGAATGAGATGATGAAGGCTGTGACAATGGCATGAGAGATACTCTAATGAACGGTGAAAAACAAGCTAATCGTAAGGTACTATTAGCGAAGCGCTAAGAATAACGGCATTTGCCTAAAGGTGAAAGGCCACAAACCACAGGTAAAGACAAACGCGGTCAGGTTTAACTCATGATATAATCTACGTTATTAGATATGGTCACACAGTGATTGTATTGTGATTAGCAACTTTTTCATGCAGTGAGAGTTAATCTGTGAGCCGTCAAACTCAAGCCATCATCCACGCAGATGCCGTACTTCAAAATTTCAGAACATTGTCGTCTATGGCAAAGCACAGCCAGTCTATGGCAGTGATTAAAGCCGATGCCTATGGTCACGGTGCTATTAATGTTGCGCGCATACTTCAGCATGTGTCGCCGCGCTTTGCAGTGGCTATTATTGAAGAAGCGGTGGCATTAAGAGAAGCGGGCATAACGGTGCCAATAGTGGTACTTGAAGGGGCGCATCAAGCCAAAGAGTGCGCAATGGCGGCGCAATACGACTGTATATTGGTAATGCATTCTTATGAACAGCTACAGTGGATGCAAAAGTGTGAAGTATCTAAACGCCCCCACATTTGGTTAAAAGTAGATAGTGGTATGCATCGACTGGGTTTTTCTACCGACGACATTGAAGAGGTTGTGGCTCAAAACCAAAGCCTGCTTACTAATGAAACTACTCTAGTAACGCATTTCGCCAGCGCCGACAATCCAGATAACGATTTTACAGCCACTCAAATAGCCGCCTTTGAAACCAAGGTAGCGTCTTTGTCGTTACCAGTTAGCCTAGCGAACTCGCCAGCAAGCGTAAATTGGCCACAATCTCAAGCACAGTGGAATCGGTTAGGGCTCGGTGTTTATGGTGGACAGGTTTCTACTCAATCTATCACCAGCTCGGCAGTACAGTTGTTCCCTGCAATGACCTTGCGCTCTAGCGTTATTGCGCTTAGAGACATCGCTGAGGGTGAAGGGGTTGGCTACGGACAAACCTGGCGCGCTCAAAAGCCAAGTAAAATTGCGACAGTGGGAATAGGTTATGCCGATGGTTATCCACGACACTGTCCTAACGGCACGCCCGTAATGATAAGGGGGCAGCGCGCGTCGCTTGTAGGTCGGGTGTCTATGGACATGATAACTATTGACGTAACTCACATTAATAATGTGACCACTGGCGATACGGTAGAGCTGTGGGGAGAAAACATCTCCATCAGCGAAGTGGCCTCTTGTGCGGGCACTATCGATTATGAACTGATGACACGGGTTTCCAGTCGCGTCCCTCGTATCGTGAGATACGCCTAAACTTTTATGTAGAGTGATTCCCACTCAGAAACTGCACTACACGGCGAATAGCTAAAATTATATTAATAACTATTCGACAAAAGAATGAGGCGATTTAGCCTACCTTGTGTCTATACTGTTTCGTGCAATATGTGTGTGAGGTGAATGTTTCATCATCGACAGTGTTGCCAATACTCATAAGTGAGGTTTGTATGCGTACTTCGTTTTCAAGACCGAGAGTCAACCGTGGCGCAGTAAGCCGTCCACCTACGCCTGTTAAAAAAGAAGCAGTAGCTAAAGTCGACGCCAACGTACTTAAGCGGTAAAAATACAAATAAGCAATTCAAAAAAGCCCGATTGATGTGAGTCAATCGGGCTTTTCTTTTGCGCGCCACGTCAATTTGGCTGGAATTGTGTCGCCAAAGCATAGGCACATCAGGCTTTCAAAATGGCATCAGCTATTTTGAGGGTGTAACCCGTTGTCTAAATGCTCGTTCTGTTCGCCTGTGAGTGTGGTGTTGTTAGCGTCAGCACTACTCACGCTTTTACTGTTGTTCTTGCTTTTTGATACCGGCGCGTAACGCTCGGGGCGGTGATTAAGCGATATCACCATGTTAAGGCAAAGTGCTGCAAGAATAGAAATTAACACAAGGTGCCATTCTATAAACTGTAACGCACATAACAATATGACGCTATCTACCGATAGCTGGAAAAAACCGGCTCGTATATTAAAGCGCTGTTGTAAAAAGAACGCCATAATGCCGATACCACCTAAGCTAGAGCTATGACGAAACATCATTAGCATACCCACACCAATGAGAATGCCGCCAAATACCGCGGCAAAAAATGGGTTCACGTGGCTTATATCAACAAAGGCTGGTATTTGTTCGGTAAGCACAGATACCGTGGTAACAGAGATAAAAGTATTAATAGTGAAACGCTTACTAATTTGCGTCCACGCTAAGGCGTAAAAGGGAATGTTAATTAGAAAGAAGAGCACGCCAAAGTCTATATCCACTGCGTAGGTGCCAAGCAATGCTAAACCTGCAGCACCACCTACCATTAAGTCTTGAGACTGGAATAAGAACACGCCAAACGCAACAAATAAACCCGCACTAACTAAAGCGAATACATCTTCGATGACACTGTGATTTGGTTTTTGCATGATAAAGAGCTTGCGTTAAGAATACACAATGTAATTGTACGTTTACAACATGATGGAATATAGGGGGGAGCGGCCAACTTAAAGTCGGCAAACCAGCGAATGGTATGCATGCCTTTACAACTCTTATCTCTTCCGTAAACAGGGTGTTGCGGCCATGTAAACGTTGCACCAAATTGTGACAATTACTTCAGTACTAGGCATAAAATAACCGCATTAAATCACGCACTAAAAGATTGTTGCCTAATCGAGTGTGGCACGCCAAACGATGTCTTGTTTATTAAAACTAATATTGCACTGCATAATGCCAAAATGGAGCGGACTGGACGCTTCTATTTTGCTGCCGTTAGCGACAAATTCCGTATGCCACGTTAAAAGCTCAGCGGTGTTCAACTGACGCTCTACATTTGCTTTTGATATACCAGGATAGAAATTGTCGCATAAAATGATGACTTCTCTTCGCGCTTCAATCCAGTAAAAAGTCACGGCAATGAGCGCTGCAATAGCAGCGATTGCAGCAATATCCGCAAGAATTGAACGTTTCATAGCATGCATTGTTTTACCTCTATCATTGCGCGGTGGCAGACTACATCGAGAAGTTTCAGACACTATATTGAGTTAAAAGTGCGTTTACAGATTAATAAAAAAGAAACGGCTTCTACTGAATCGCATAAACATACCACGACCACGTGCGGGATATAAAGAATGCAAAATAGGGAAATGTGCTCTCGTAGCGCGGTTGTTTTCTAGTTAGAAAACCTGTTGGGAGCTGATATAGCAAAACGCCGCACTGCACAAGCCTGTGTTGTATACGTAAAGGCGAACGTAAGCATTAAATGCGTTATACGTTATATTTTTGTAAGGTTTACGCAGGGCTGATACCATGAATGCAAATCTCTCGGCGTAGAATTATTTTTTTGAAAGCTAGGTAATCAAACACCTTTCGTAAGCCTTCTTCTTCTCTTGTTTCGCCAATTTACTTGTAGGAACTGCAATGAAAAAACTCCCCATCGCGCTATCGTTGGTTGTCGGTAGTGGCATCTGTTGCTCTATCGGCATTAGCAAATCAGCGATAGCTGACGAATTACCTTTTACTCTTTCTGGTCATGCACGTGTTAACTACGGGCATCAAGACTGGCTTATCCCTGATTTTAGAGACGGCTTTGAGTTTGAATCGTTTAAACTAGGAGTGGCTGGCGAATTTGATAAATTTAGCTATAAAGCGGAGTACCGCTGGTATGAAAATGTCGACTTTAATACGGTTCGTTTTGCTGATTTAACGTATCATTTTAACGATCGCACTGAAATTACCGGCGGTATTACGCAAACGCCTTTTGGCTTACAGCCCTTTGCGAGTAATAGCTTTTGGTTTTCGGTCAATTACTACCTAGGGTTTGAAGACGACTATGATGCCGGCGTTAAAATAAATCATACGCGAGGCAACTGGGATTTTCAGGCGGCCTATTTTATGAATGATGAATATAACGACGCTGCAAAGTTTAGTCGTTATTCATTTGATGTTGCCGACGACGGTGAATTTAGAAACTCAGAAGACGGCCAGTATAATATCCGGGCAAATTATACTGGCCGTTTTATTAGAGGTGCTACCACCGAGATTGGGGCGTCTTATCAATATGGCAATATCCTCAACCTAGATACCTCTAGCAGTGGCGATATGAATGCTTATGCCCTGCATATGCGTCATACCCAAAATGACTTTAAAGTAGAACTTCAATATATCAACTACGAATACAATTTAGCTGCGCCAGAAGGTCAGGCTGACGATCGTTTAGCGCTATCTTCGTTTACCTTTCCCTTTTTAGCTGCGGCAGACGGACAAACCTATTCGGCCAATCTCATCTACTCGGTGCCATACGACTTTGACAATATATCGTCAATGACATGCTACTCAGAGTTCAGTCTTGCTAAGGGGGATGATGCGTCAGGAAAAAATTCATCTCAGTGGGTGAATGGCTGTAGCGTGGGATGGGACAAGTTATTCATGTATGTGGATAGTATTCGAGGTAAAAATATGTGGTTTTCCGGTGGTCCAGGTATTGGCCTAGACATCGGCGGCCTGCAAGACACCACGCACAGACTCAATATTAACGTTGGAATTTATTTCTAAGCGCTTAGGGGAATTATTATGAGAACAGTATTTACCATTATATTTTTACTCGCTTTTATACCGTCGGCGAGTCACGGTCATGCGTGGTTGAAGTTAAAAATAGCAACCGCTGAGTATGCGCCTTATACCTCAACAGATATGCAGCACGGCGGCTATATTAATCACATCATTACCGATGCGCTGTTAGAAACTGGGGTGCAGGTTGAGTATGTATCAATGCCATGGGAAGAAGCGTTAGAAGCTACCTTAGCAGGTGAATACGATGCTCTTTCTTACGGCAATTTTGTTCGCTCCAGAGAAAGTGAGTTTTTTCACAGCAAGCCAATTAGCGCTGAAAGTTTAGTCTTTTATGTGAATAGTGAAAAAGAAATACGCACCTGGTCTGAGCTAAGCGATATCGCCGATTTGAAAATGGGCATAACAGAAGGGTATCTCTACAACGACGAAATTGCCGCTTTTATTGAAGGCAATGAAAACGTGGTAAGGCGAGGTAGCGATCAGGAGAACTTAGAAGCACTTATTAATGGCGATATTGATATCTTCCCCATTGATGAGCTTACCGGCTGGTATTTGTTAGAGCGTGAATTCACTGACGCTGAGCGAGATAGCGTGGCCCTTATTTCTCCTAATATTTCTACCGTAACTACCCATCTTATTGTGCCAAAGGGTAGGCAAAACAGTCAGCTAGTGCTGTCGCTGTTTAATAAAGGTATTGATGAGCTAACCCTTGAAGGTAAGTTAACAAGGTTCAAGCGCCTGTTAAAAGAGGGCTACTACCAGCATCCTCAGAAAAAAGTGCACTACGATAGACGATAGCTCAATATAAATAACGCGCTATAAGTAAACAGATAGTGCGTTATGCGCAGCCCTGCGTATAATCACAACCCATAATTTTTTAGGTCTTTATGGGTTGTTAATGAGATCGTTTTTTAGTCGGTTACCTTTACTCTTCGCTTTTCCTTTCTTTCTTTTCTCTATAGCGCTAATTATATTGTCGCCACTTGCGGCTGATAATGCGTTAGCGGAAACAGCGATACACAACGACAACCAAGTGCATGTGGACGTATCAGGCTCACTAAGAGTGCGCTATGAGTCGCTGCATAACCCTATTTTTCCTACTACGCGTGAGCAGCGCGAGCAAAACAATGAGCGTATTTCTACCCGAGTCATTGTTAACACCACGGTAAGCTACAACAATATTAGCGCAACTCTGGATGTAAGAGACTCCAGAGCGTTTCTTGATAATAACGACCCTACCTTGGGCGCCAATCAGGTCAATACACTTGAGCCCGTGCAGTTCTATGTTTCTTATGCGCCCACATCCTTAGCTACTATAAACGCCATCAAAGTAGGGCGTATGGAACTTGATTACGGCAGCCGTCGCCTGCTGGCAAAAACCGTCTATCGCAATGCTACAAACAGTTACGACGGAGTAGTGGTAGACGCTACATTCTCACAGTGGAATGTCAGTGGGATATATATTCAGCCTGTGGTGCGTTTTCCTTCCGATGCAGCAAGTGTTGATGCAAACGAGCGAGCATTTGATAAAAGCTATAGCGAGAGGCGTTTATTCGGGGCATACATCACCTCTCCCGATGACAATATAAAGCTACAAAGCTACTGGCTAAAAGAAGATGACGGCGACGAGTTGGCCACGAATAACAGAGACTTGGTTACCTTATCCATAGACTATACCAAAGCATTTAGTCATGGTTGGAAGGGTAACGTAGAGGTTGTCGGTCAAACTGGAACCGCAAGAGAAACCAGAGCCGCTGACGACACTTTAGATAAAGACGTTCGCGCCTACATGCTATTTGGCTACCTAGGTAAAAAGATTACTGCCAACACTTTTTTACGCGCCGAGGTAGATTACATCAGTGGTGATAACGATACGTCGGACAACAGAATTGAAAATTTCGACAGTTTATTTGGTGTTAGGCGTTTTGATTTTGGGCCAACGGATGTGTATCAAGCCATGCCCCGCAGAAACTTGAAAACGGTAGGATTGCGCAGCATTAGCAAACCTGCAAGCGCCCACCATGTGTTGCTTGGCTATAAAGCCATGTGGTACCAAAAAGCCCCTGAAAGTGTGGATGATTTTATCGGGCATCAAGTAGAGGCAAGATGGCGCTATAACGTATTGCCTAATTTGCGCTTGGCTATTGGCGGTGCGTATTTGTTTAAAGGGCGGGGCTTTGAGCGCGGCGACTATAGCGATAACAGTGCGTTTGTTTTCACAGGCGCAATGTACAGCTTTTAAACGCCGTTTACTGATACCTGATGCGCCTAGCTAATAGAAATTAGTTAACCTTTTCCCTGTTTAATTAACCTGTTATCTTTGCTCATCGTTTGCTAATAGTTAAGAGAGCACCTTGCCATTTATGTCGCTAATTTCCCGTTTCCGGGCACTCTTATCGCTCCTTGGGCCCGGAGTGCTCATGGCCACAGCGGCCGTTGGAGGAAGTCACCTTGTAGCGTCAACGCAGGCAGGGGCTAAGTTTGGCTGGCAGCTCGCCATACTCATTCTTGTGGTTAATATACTGAAGTACCCTTTTTTTAGGGCCGGGGTTAGCTACACCATAAGTACTCAGAACACCCTGCAGCAGGGGTATCTTAGTATGGGTAAGCGCTATTTAGCGTCGGCGCTGTGCTTAAATATGCTCGCCTCTGTGGTGAATGCAGCCGCACTGTTACTGTTCGCCGCCAGTTTACTCTCGTACTTTGTGCCTTTCGATATCGCGATCACGCTCTCCTCATCCTTGGTATTGGGCCTTATTTTAGTCATTTTGTTAGCCGGGCATTTTGAAGGCTTAGACAATATTGCTAAGGGCATAATGGGCGTCTTGGTGGTAGCGACTATTGTGGTATTTGTTGTTGCCCTAGTGGGGTACGCCCCGGTTGCGCCCAAAGAGACGCCTCCTTCTCCATGGACGTTAGCTACCCTCGGATTTTTAGTTGTTACCATGGGCTGGATGCCTGCGCCTATTGAAATATCGTCAATTACATCGCTGTGGCTAAAGCGCCAGTGTAAAGACAAAGCGGTTACTCCTAAAAGCGCGCTGTTCGATTTCAACCTTGGCTACGGCGTAACGGTGTTGCTTGCCATGCTGTTTTTAGGGCTAGGTGCACTGGTACTCTATTCAAGCGGCACGCCTCTGGCCACAAGCGGCATAGGGTTTTCTCATCAGCTAATTAGCATGTATTCTGCCACTATTGGTGAATGGGCCCATGGGCTTATAGCGCTGGTAGCCTTTCTGTGTATTTTCGGATCGGCGCTGACCGTTTACGATGGTTATGCGCGAGTGGTCGCAGAAGGTATTTCGCTGCTTTTACAGAAAAAAGCGGGCGAAGCAGCGAACAGCGAAAAAGGCCCTCAGAACGCTCTGGTTACAATAGTGCTGCTTGTCATGGCAGCGATAAGTTTTGCTATAGTGTTATTTTTTAAATCAGCGCTGTTAGCCATGCTGGGGTTTGCGATGACCCTCGCTTTTGTGACAACCCCCGTTTTTGCGTGGCTTAACCATAGATTAGTGGCCCGCAGTCAGCTGCATGAAGACGCCGCGCCAAGCAAATGGGTTACGGCGATAAGCTATTTAGGACTTATTTATTTATTCGGATTTTTGTTGGTCTTTGTTTGGTGGAAATGGTTGGCATAATGCGAACTAACACACGTATTAGTCTCTAAAGCGAATAATATCGCCCACGGAGCAAATAAATTTCACCAGCTTATCGTGCTCATATAATTCGCTCATTAAGGTAATGGGTTTTTGCCGTAATGAGTCGCTTGCAATAATGTTTTGCCAATTAAGCGGCGTTACCGATTCATTGGGCCGGGCGTTTTGTATTTCTTTGAGAAATGCGTCGGCAATGATCCCTTGTCCTATCGCTGTAGGGTGCACCCCGTCTAGGCTAAAAATACCGCCAGATAAAATGTCGCCTTCGGTCGATGTATCGTAGTACTTGGTGTCGATGGGAGGATAAACAAACTGTAAAGCTTCAGGCAGAGGGTAGGTTGGCCCACCAAAATTCCGCTTCCACGCCATTTCAGTTAAGTCGTTGCCAATATCGACAATATGAAAGCGCTCGCTGCCTAAGGCTTCATTTTTAGCAGACACCAACGCTTTAATACTGCGATTAAACTCGACGATAGTTTTATCGATGAATACCGCATCTCTAAACGGGAGGTATTTACCACACCCCTTGGCAGCCGATTCCGACAGCGGAAAATAAGAATAAAACTCATAATAAAGGGCCTTTTTATCAGGCCGAGATGGATCGGTTATTACCCGCTTTTCGCCCATCCCTTTGGCAATAGGCGCAATAGTGACCAAAGGAACCGTGCCAACGAAAATCTTCCAGTCACTTTTCTTATTGTCTGCCATAGCGTCAACAACCTTGTTTAACAGCATGTCGTATTCGGCGTGAAAGTCGTTGGGGTGCCATAAATTCCATTGGCTACGCTCTTTGCGCGAAGCCTGTAGCACTCGTTCGGGGTCGTTTGGTGTTTGGACTACATTGAGGCTTAACACCGTGCCTAGCGCGTTATTGGCGCCAAGCCACAAGCAGAGGTTTTCAACGCCTTCTTCACTCGCGCAATGCTTAAGCCAGTCAACGGCGGTATAGTTGCCGAAGGTGTCTAACCCCTCATCGCCTAATGGGTTAAGTACGCGATACGCATTTCTCGAAAAGGGCGTACTCACGGCTTGAAGGTAGCCATCGCCGGTGGCGGTGCTGTTTGCTATAACATCAAGGCATGAGCGGGGAGTGACCATAAAGGCATCGCCCACATCCATCCCCTCAACGGCCACATTGTGAAAACCTAGCGAGTCGAAATTGCTACCCACGGGTTTACCCGGCATGCCGTCACCACGCTCGTAAAAGTCTTCAGCCTGATCAAGCACGCTATTAATCACTGAAAATGCATTTAGCCATTCAAGGCCACGAATGTTAGCGCCAAACTTTCTTTCCAGTGCCCTAAAAATGCGTTCTAAATCGATTTTAGTTTTATAGCGCTCATCCCAGCGAAGGTAGCGGTAGTTGGGTTCGCCAAGCGCGTCGGCAAGCAGTGTGCTGTAACTAAGTCGCGTGTTAGCCGCACTGCCTGACATAAAGCCTTGGGAAATGCTGTCGCCTATAGTAAATATTTTGGTCATTGAGGTACGTCCATGCTAGGTAAGTGAGGACCCCACTCCAATAACATCAGCGCAATGACACCAGCGCAGTAGAATTCGTGTCCGTTTACTTAATTCAAGAGTGGTTAATGTAAAATAGGTTGGTTAAATTTTCAACAGATAAAGCCTCAAGCAGCTTATACCCTCGAACAGCCAAGACCTCAAACAGCTGTGAGCCAATCTGCAATCTAAACTGCTATTGAACTCGAGATAAAATCTCTGACTAAGCCTACGATCAAACTATTGCCCAAGCTGTTGATCATGCTGGCGAGCACACCGGTGACCACAGAGTGATGCACTAGAATTTTTGCTTTCTTCTTTTTATTGGGAAAAGGCCAAGCCAAAGCCCTGCCTCAAAGATAAAACCGAGCAAGACAAGAGCAAACAGACCCGTTTCAAAGCCCATGCTGTACGAAAATAACGCAGCAAATAGACATAATAACGCAATGGTAATACGAATAAATGGGGGCATCAGAATACTCCATGTTTGTAGGCCGAAGCTTAATTATAGTGCATAGAGTAAAGCCATTAACTAAAACATCGTAAGCGTATGTGTCTGAACTTATCTGAGCGCCTATGTGAGGAGATAGTTGAACGATTATCTGAGAACATATTTAAGCACGTGTGTAAGTCTAAGTAAGCTCGTGTTTAAGCAGGTTTGAGCCGTAATTTTCATTGTTGTGAGAGCCATCGAGCCTTTGCTTGGTTCGACTCAAACATACGCTTGTTGCCCTTAAAGCTATTAAATAAGTGTTCATGAGCCGCTTTTGAAAATGTGTCTGTGCGTTCGGTGTACTGCGAAATCCATTGTATAAGCATATCTAAGTTGGCGTCTTGGGCTTCCTTACTCTCGTACTTATGTGGCTCCCACGGCCTGTTTTTGGCATTTTGGATACAGTCATTAACTGATAAATTGAGAAAAAGCACGTTACTGGCTAAAGGCATAACAAGCGCCAATAAATCAGAATAGCACCCTTCAATAACCCAGTGAGTGTGTGTATTTACAAACGCATCTATCAACGCTTTAGACTCTGCCATAGGCATTCGCGCTGGTGGCGATTGCGGTTGCCAGGCTATGGTGTCTAAGTCTAAATGGGCGACACCGTATGTATTCGCTAGCTCTTTTGCGAGGGTGGACTTTCCAGACGCAGAGTTTCCAAAAATCAGAGTGTTAGTTAGCATGGCTTTTCCCGTGACCCGCTTTCAAAGGCAGTTACTCCCCAATATTGGCTTGATTTGCAAGTTTGCTTTAAGCCGTAATTGCGAAAGTGTTTTCTCATATGTAAGTTCAAGTAACCGTGAGCAAATACAATAACCTTACCTTCTTTTTGCGCAATGGTGATTAATTCTTGTGCTGCAGTTTTAGCGCGTATTTTTGCTTGTCGATAAGATTCAAACGGGCCGGTTTTTCCTACCGTCCATAAAGCTCGGTTTACATAAACCCAGGTCCACGCGTTTAGGGTAAAAGGTAATTTGAAGCGCGGAATATCCATCTCCCGATATAACGCCGATGTGAGATCAGGTGATTTATTGAGTGCTATTTCACAGCTATGAACAGCACGAGGTAAATCGCTAGACACCACGTAGTAATCATCAAAGCTGTCAGTAAATACCATGTTTGGGCGACTAGTCTTAGCAACCATCGAGTGATTGTAATTCCTTACCCAGTTTGCGAAGCCCGCGCTTCCCAAGCGAATATTTTGGGATTTTTCTGGTTTTCCGTGTCGTACTAGCACTATTTGCATAGCTTCACTTCCGTGTTATCACTACTATTGAAGGGCAATGCGTATTAAATGACAAACCCATGTTACATATATGTGGCTGTTAAGTTTCGTTGCTTTTTAACAAGGTTACGCCCAGCCAAGAAAACCATACTATCTGACTTACGCCAAAGATTTCGGTTAATACGTCGGCGGGGTACACGGTGAGTACACCAACAGATCCAACAAATAATCCAACAACGTTAAACGCTTTTGGCAGCGCTTGGCTTTGTAATGCCGCAATGCTTATCAGTAAAACCCATAATCCACCTACTACTTCGTTGCCGCCACCCAATCCTTCCACTACGGTGTAAACAGTGCGCCACATTGTCATTGCTTGTTTAGGTTCAGTGGTAGCAAGGTCTATGGCTGCGGCCAAGCCAATATTCGCTATCATACCGCTGGCTATCACCAAGCCTACCCAAACCACACCAAAAACAGCGGCAAGTGAAGAAAGTGTAGGAGCCCCTTTTTTTAAACGTTCGTGAAGTGCCAGTACTAATACCGCTAATACAATGCCAAAAAGGACATACATAACTAAGTTAACGATGGATAGCACTGTTTTGTTCTCGGCGAGAAAGGCAAATTGTTGCGCTGCATCGCCACCACCGGGTGAGCTCCAAAACGCACCAAAGAACACAAACGCCGAAACATAAATAACGGCTTCAAATAATGCAGCTACGCCGCCTGTTTTTTGTAAGTTACTCAAGCTGTATATTTCCAAGGGTTAAACATCGCCATACACTACTACAAACCAATGCGGTCAACACCAGCGCCAGTCATTATTACGCTGAGACTATAAATAGTCGGCTTGTTCAAATTTATGAAAGCCTGCTCGAGTAAGGGCTGTTAATTCATCAATAAGAGTGTCGTCGAACGTTTTAAAATTGAAGCAAGACTTGCCCTGCATTCGTTTTTTAAGTTCAGGAGAAACCTTGTCGAGTAATTCAGGAAAAACATAAACTGGCATTAAATGAAAGCTAACGTAATTCTTATTAACCTTTGCTGAGGCAAAATACATTGGCTTTTTATTTTTCATAATGTGATGGGTATTAAGATAAAAGTGGTTGGGTTCGTTGATGGCAACCACCATATCCTGTTCATAGTCCGTCAGAATGTTTTTTAAATAATCAAAGATGATGTCAAAGTCTTTCAATTATAATCTCCCTAAACCAAGTTCTAAATATAGCGCTGTTACGTGAGACATCAAATAGTATTAAGAACGCTATCAAAATTTGGCAAAGAGGTAGTAAAAAAGCCGAACGACGAAACCGTACGATTGTGGTGCTCAATCGTGCTTATAAGCCTGTTATTCTAGCGCCTTTCCGTTTTCTTCATTTTTCCGCGCAACTCAGTACAAGGATATTCTTATGTTTGCGGTCGACCACATTATTTTACTCAGCGCTGTGCTTGCCATACTTGGTGTATTAGCCAGCAAATTGTCGCCGCGATTTGGCGTGCCGGTGCTCGTTCTCTTTTTAGGTGTTGGCATGCTGGCCGGAGAAGACGGCATTGGCAGAATTCTTTTTGATAACGTGGATGTGGCTCATTCAATTGGCACGTTTGCGCTTATTCTTATTTTGTTTGATGGTGGCTTACAAACCTCGAAAAGGTCGATAAAACGAGCATGGAAACCTGCGGCACTTTTAGCCACCCTTGGTGTAGTGGGTACTGCTACGGTCACAGGTATAGCGGCCATGTATATTCTGAACTTACCGCTGTATATGGGTCTGCTGCTTGGCGCTATTGTAGGGTCGACAGATGCTGCTGCGGTATTTTCTGTACTGAGAAATGCAGGCATTACTATACCTCCAAAAATTAAGGCCACGCTAGAATTAGAAAGCGCATCAAACGATCCCATGGCCATATTTCTCACCGTTGGGTTAATTACACTCATAAAAGACTCCTCTACCCAGCCTATCGAGCTGGCGTCGCTATTTGTAAGTCAAATGGGAGTAGGGGCCTTGGTGGGGGCCGGTATTGGGGGTGTTGCGGTATGGATATTTAGAAGAATTACCCTTATGGCTATTGGTTTGTACCCTGTGTTTGTCATGCTGTTCGGGGTGTTAGCGTTTGGATTGGCCGCAAATCTAAACGGCAGCGGCTTTCTAGCTACCTTTATAACGGGCGTTATTGTGGGAAACAGTCGTTTTTCTTATCAACGGAACACCTTTGTATTTCTCGACGGGCTTGCGTGGCTCGGGCAAATCGCCATGTTTGTTATTTTAGGCCTTTTAGTTACACCCACCGATCTCTTTCAAACTTGGAAAGAAGGGCTAATCATTGCTTTCGTGCTTATATTTGTTGCGCGGCCGCTAATCGTTATGCCGCTAATGATGCTAAGTCGTTTTTCGTTTAAAGCATCATTATTAATATCATGGGTTGGGCTACGCGGCTCAGTGCCTATTATCTTGGCTATATTCCCGTTGATATTTGAGCTGCCGAATGCCGACCTCATATTCAACGTGGTGTTTTTTATCGTACTTATATCTGCCTTACTGCAAGGCTCTAGTTTACCCTTTGCAGCGAAGAAGCTGGGGCTAGTGCTGAATGCGAAGGCTAAAGAATCAAGCACTATCGAAATAGTGAAGGTGGCTAAGAGCAAGCGAGAGTTAATAGAAATAGAGTTGATAGAAGACTCACCCGCGATAGGGCTGTCGATTGGTGAGCTGGTGCTGCCTGCACAAACGATTATTGCGGTAGTTGCGCGTGGGGAGGCAACGCTTATTCCTAAAGGTAGTACACGTTTAGAGGTAGGCGACCACGTATTTATTATTACTAAGCTGCTTGATAAACAAGCCGTGGAGAGCTGCTTTTATCACGAAGGTTAAGTTGAAACACAACATCAGCAAACCTTTTGAAATTACATAGCGAAAGAGGGTTAACTATGACAATTATGACCGGGAGAATTCAGCGACCAAAATAATGAGAAAACTTAAACCGGCTAAAAAGTAAAATAGTTTTCCCGTTTTGCTAGAGCCAGCGTTACTCGCGCTTTCTCTTTTTTTAGCCTTGTCGCCGAAAAGTACAATAACACCGAAAACGGGGGCGATTAAGTAGAAAAGCCCTATTAATGGGCTTCCGAAAGATAGCTCTTTGAATAGCGCCTGACAATCTGTATTACAACTGTGCGATCTTGCAGCTGCTTCAAAAGAAACCAACAACGAAACAACTAAAATGGCAGAAAGGAGATGTTTTATAACCGGTTCCTTTTTAATGTAAATTGCGCGTTTGAACGCTTAATCACCTTCGATCGATCCAAACTCACGTATTTGAATATGGTTACCCTCGTTATCCACAATATTGGCCACTTTAAATATGGGGTTTGCCCATTCACCGTCAAGTGCCTTACCACCTAACTTTATTGCTCGTTCTTTGGCATTTTCGATACTTGCCACAGCAAAAAACAATTTTACAGCGCTTACGCTGCTATGGGGAATAGCAAAAGGCGGTATGTGAACAATCAGGTTAAAGCCATCTTTATCCAGACTAATAAAATCAGCAGTCTCCCTGATAACTTTCATACTAAAAAGCTGCACGTAAAACTCAGATAATCTGGTTAGATTGTTCGAATAAACAATTGCTCCATGATGAGCGGGACCAGCCATGTGTAATTCCTTATTGTGTAATTGGGTAGACAACCCACCTAGTTTGCCACTCTATGCTAAACCGCTAATGTCTTTTTTAAGAAGTAGATTATTGAGCTCTTGTTTGCTTTGCTCTGGTGTCTTGCCGGCAGTGTCTAGGATGATGCTAGCTGATTTCCAAGGTTCATATTCTCTTGTAGTTACGCTTTCCCATGAGGGAAGCACAAGATTTGGAATGTCACACTGCCTGTTTTCCACACGCTTTTTATGCTCGACTTTGACGGAGCAAATAACTTCTATCTCTATATAAGGTGAAGCAGCTTTGTTGGTTACTTTTATCCATTCCTGGCGCGATTCTAAAACCGGATTCGTGGAGTCTGCAACTACAGAGAGACCGTTTTTTAAATTGTACTAAGGATAAAACTTTGGTCATAACTTGGTCTAATGGACTGAAATAGAATAGATACTCCTTGTTTGACTAACTTTCCAATAACGGGCAAAAATACGTAGGCTATAATAATGAGCGCAGCGAAGGAAGCCTACGTGTTCTTATCCTAGCGAGCTTGCGAGCGAGTTAATGCATTTGTTAGTTGCCGCAAATTCAATGGTTGTGCTAACATTTGTGTGTACATTGAGTAAGGAATTTACTATGGATACTCGCATACAATTTAGAGTAGACGAAGAAACTAAACGGCTAGCTCAGATAATGGCCGAAAGCCAAGGGCGCACTTTAAGTGACGCTTGTAGAGAGCTTACGGAAGAACTTGCTGAACAGCAACGCAAAATAATTACCCATGAACAGTGGCTTACTGAAGAGGTGAATGCTGCGTTTAATAAATTAGAAAGTGGGCAAAGTAAGTTTGTCAGTCATGAAGAGGCAAACTTGGACATGGAAGCTCGAAAAATGAAAATTAGAAATAAAGTCAAAAAATGATCGTTTGGGAAAAAAGTTCGCTGGACGATCGTGAGGCTATTTTCGAGTTTTTATACGAATTTAATCCTTTAGCAGCAGAAAAAACTGATGCAATAATTGAGAAAAAAGTTGAAAACTTGAACCAGCAACCTCTTATGGGAGTGGAGAGAGAGGGTATACAGGGAAGATTGTTAATAATTCCAGAGGTCTCAATGCTCGTTTCATATTTCATGAAAGATGACATTATTCACATTCTTCGAGTTTTACACCAAAAGCAAAAATTTCCTGTAGGCAACTAACTTTTAAATAAGGGCGCAGACATGTGGGGCATTGTTTGTGGAGCTTTGGGGGTAAAGTGGCGCAGTCACCCCAAAGCGCCGCGGAGCGAACAATGTTCCTATGATTGCCTTGCAATGCTTTATTAACTACCTTGAACCTTCTTACCTTGGGTAAAGAACACCCAAGCAAAAAACAACATGAACACTAAATCATTGAGTCCATAAATACTGTAAAAGACACCCGCAAATAGATCTTTATTATATACCGTGCCAAGGCTATGTTCTGTGAACCAAACCACCCACACGATGACATAGACCAATTTTTCAATAGCAAATGCACCAGCTAACCACTTCATACTTGATTCTATGAACGCCGCACCTAAATACGCAAGGCCCCAAACTACAATCATGAGAAGGCCAAAGTTAGACATTACAACAGGATCAAACTCATTAATAACTGAATTAGTGAAAGCCCGGGAGAAAACCAAGACCCCACCAATATTCATCATAGCTGCGGCTATAAAGCCTAATTTTACTTTATCGTGTTTCATTCTTGACCGACCTCTGTGTGACTTCAAATGGTGTGGTGTGAAATATGACTCAGTGATGAAACATAGTTTAGCAAACGATTATCGGCTTTATTCATTGAGAGCATAACACTAAGCTAAGGGGCAAAGGCGCAATGCGAAAATAGTGAAGCCACATTGTGTATTCGTCCCAGCGGCCCGCGCAGCGGGTTGCGACTTGAGCGCTTTGTTATAAGAAATTCTACTTGTCGTTCGGCTTTAGTGGTGCCAATAGCAAGTAAATTATGAAGCTTAGCCAACTAACAAAAAGAGTGGCAAGTATCCAAGCCAGCTTTTCATTTTTTCCTACTTTGTTTGATTTTCCAATGACAAACAACGGAACAAACCAAAATACACCAAGTATTATTAGCATAGGAAGCCAGCTAATGAAGAGTTCTGATAACAACAATTGGTCTTCGCTCATTTATGATATTTCCATGTCTTATAACTTTCAAATAACGGGCGCAGGCACGTAGGACATAATGGCGAAGCCGGCCTGCGTGTATGCGTACCAGCGACCGAGGGGAGTGAACTGTAGCGTTTTGTTAGCCGCGCTCATGCCAATACCCCGGTTTTCGGTGATTATGCATGATAGCTGCGACACTTATCTCCCTGTCTTCTATGATTTTATAGATAATAGAATAAGGGAACCTGCTCAATACAAAGCGTCGGTGAGTTTGCCCCAACTTTGCCCATGCAGATGGCAAAGAGCGAACTGAGTCAATGGTTTCCTTAATCTCCTGGGTGAATTCGTGCCCCAACCCGAGAGATTGTTCTTGATACCAACTAAATGACTCTTTTATTTCCCTTTTGACTTCGGGGTGAAAAGAAACAGGTAGCATCTTTTAATTGAGATCCTTTTCTATCTCTTCCCAACTAATGCTATTTACTACGCCAGACTCTAGTTCCGCACTACGAGCTTCGGCGAGCTTTACCCACTCAGATTCAACATCGCTATCAATTTTTGTATCCATAGCAGTTAAAAGACAGTGGGCAGCAAGAGCTTTCTCTTTGGTACTGAGTTGCTCAATATTTTCAAGCATAACTTTTAGTGCGTCAGACATAAAATAACTCCCATTAGTTAAGATTTGATAATACCACTAAAAAAGAGGTGTGAAACGTCGGGTTAACAGGCAGCGGCTAACACCCGCATAAAGAGCAAAAACACGTGGGCTAGAATACCAAGCGAAGCGCAGGGAGCCTACGTGTTTTTGTCCCCCCGCGAGCGAAGCGAGTGTTTATGCGTTTGTTATGCGCTATTGACTTACACTGCAAAAATACCATAATTAGGTATATATTGGTACTTGGAGAAAGCGAATGGCTAAAAATACCAGCATTACTCTTGGGGACCACTTTGATGGCTTTATTGTTAGCCAAATTCAAACGGGTCGATATGGTTCAGCGAGCGAAGTGATTCGTTCAGCTCTCCGCCTGCTAGAAACACAGGAAACTAAATTAAACACTTTGCGTCAATTACTAGTAGCTGGCGAAGAAAGCGGTGAAGCTGAATACGAACTTGAGCACTTGATATCAGAACTTGATGGTGAATTAAAAAAGTGAAACCATTTAAGTTAACTGTACTCGCAAAATCCGATTTAAAAGATATCGCGTTATTTACGCAACGGAAATGGGGCCGAGAGCAGCGTAATGTATATCTTAAGCAGTTCGACGATTCATTTTGGATGTTGTCTGAAAATCCCGATATTGGTAAAAGCTGCGACGAAATAAGAGACGGATACAGAAAACTTCCGCAAGGTAGCCACGTTATTTTCTATAAACAAACAGGTAGTCAGGAAATTCTGATCATAAGAATCCTTCATAAAAGTATGGATGTAAATCCTTTACGCTCTGGCGCATAACGCCCTAATTTGGCGGCACAAACGCGTGGGCTATACTGCGAAGCAGAGCCTGCGTGTTTGTGTCCCCAACATTTGATTGTTATACGCGCCTTTATACCGCAGCCAGATTATAAGGTGAGACATGTAAAGAACTTTGATGTTGCCGCGTTTGCCATAAATCAAAAGCATTCTGCAAACGTAGCCAATGAGCAGCTGAAGGCTTACCAAATGCCAGCTCTAGACGAAGTGCCATCTCTGGCGTGATGGCTCCTTTACCATTTAGAACTTTTGACAATGTTTTTCGACTAACGTCTAAATGCTGAGCTACATCAGTGATAGTGAGTTCTAGAGCATCAATAACAAGATCTTTGAGTATCTCACCAGGATGTGCTGGGTTATGCATATTCATTAGTGATAATCCTCGTAGTTAACGATTTCAACATCTCGTCCAACAAAGCGGTATGTAACTCTCCAGTTACCACTTACTCGGACAGACCAAATATCATTTCTGTTGCCTTTGAGTTTATGCATATAAAGGCCGGGTAAATCCATGTCATCAGGCGTTTCTGCTTGATCGAGATTAGACAGAATCAGACGAAGTTTATTTTCATGCTTCTTCTGAATTCCTGATGTGGTTCCTTTAGCGTAAAACTTCTGAAGGCCTTTATGTATAAAACTCTTAATCATTCAGCCATTGTAACCTCATGGGTTACGAGTTGCTAGTGGAATTTTCAGCGCGTATAACGCCAGCCCGACAGGGCCGTCCGGTGGAGGGGCGAAGGCCCGGAACAACCTTCATGGCTTTGTTATGTGTTTTTGGCGATTTCACTTTCCCAGCCATCTTCAACATTTGCGAGTATTTCGCAATCACAGGAGCCGCCTTGCTCCGAAAGCCAAGGCAAAATTTCATCTGTGTCGAGATTCAAGCTTACGAGAAATGAAGAGGTGATTCTTGGGGTATGGTCGCAGCCTTGTATCCCTAGCTGAAAATCTAAGTGGTCGAAGAGCCTGCCAAGATCTTTCAGCGAAAGCGGCATTTCTTCGATAGCCTTTTTCGTATCTTCGGCCACCATAGCCTCGACTAAAGCTGCTCGTCGCCTTTTTTCTTGCTTAGATGTCACTGTATCTCCTACACATAACTTTCCAATAACGGGCGCAGACATGTGGGGTATAATGGCGAAGCCACCCCGCGTGTATGCGTCCCAGCGAACGTAGTGAGTGTGTTGATTGGGTTGCTAGCTGCCACCTACTAGTAATGGTAACGACATGAGATAACCGTAATTGCGGTATCGTCCACGGCAT
>OJFG01000124.1_pt1 | contig 45802 bp, 44 predicted proteins | sample 1594071 | NCBI WGS metagenome assembly OJFG01 (sample SAMN05416818, study PRJEB24817) | seawater metagenome | isolation source: Sea water | place: Canada:Atlantic | collected 2013-07 | reverse complement strand
GTTGGGAGAGCATCGCCCTTACAAGGCGAGGGTCACTGGTTCAAGCCCAGTAGCGACCACCACTTCTTAAGTTTTATCCCCCTTTATAAAAATACAAAATATCTAAACAGTACAGTTGCATCTGCGATAAGCATCGCCGCTATCACAAAAGCATAGGCGACGTGGTTCAAGCCCAGTAGCGACCACCACTTCTTAAGTTTTATCCCTCTTTTATAAAAATACAAAATACAAAATATCCAAACAGTACAATAGTATCTGCGATAAGCATCATGGAGCTTAGGGTTTCTTTGTCTGTACAATTTACTTCAGCTTTTCATTCCCCTACTTTTTAACGATAAATTAGTAATACGTACCCGGTTCGTTTGATTTAATTTATTCATTGTTGCTTATTTGTACTTATAATTATTAGCAAAAGTACGATAACCTTTAATAATCAACCTTTTGAAGTATCTATATGAATCCGCTGATTGCTAAAGAAACTAAAGTACTGATCGTTGATGATCAGGTTCTCGCTAAAGGGTATATGAAGTACTCATTAGAGGAGCTTGGTTTTAGCGATATCACCTATGTGGATAAGGTGCATCTTGCCCTGAATAAAATCCGTCACCAGCGCTACGATCTTATTGTTTGCTCATACAATTTAAAGCATGAGCAAGATGGTTATTACTTTTATGATGAAATAAATCGAAATGGTGAATTACCCTTAAGTACTGCATTCGTGTTTATCAGTGCAGACACCACAGCGGATCTAGTGCAAAGTATTGTTGAATTACAGCCTGATGATTTCCTCGCAAAACCCTTTACGGTAAAGGAGTTAGACCGACGTTTATCTCGTATTCTTGGCCGAAAACGGGCGCTGCAAAGTGTTTACTGGTGTATTGAAAAAAAGCACTACCCTAAAGCACTATCCGAAGTTGAATTATTTTTAAGTGAGCCTAAGAACTCCGAATTTTTCCCTTTGGCGTTAAAAATAAAGGGCGAAGTTTTACAGTTGTGCGGCCACTACACACAGGCCAGAGTTTTTTATAAAGCTATCCTCAATGTACAAACATTCACTTGGGCGCAGTTAGGTTTAGTGAAAACCTACCTGCACTTGAACGAAGACGAAGCCGCCGAAAAACTCGTGTTACGTCTAGCCTTCAAACCAGAATCACAATTAGCCGCCTATGACTTACTCATGTCACTGCAAATTAAACAAGGTGACTTTGACACGGCCCTTGAATGCGTTTTGATGGCATCCGAAATATCTCCAAGGAATATTAGAAGACATAAAACAGTCGTAGATTTATCTCGGATCACCCATGATTACCATACTCAATTTGAAGCAGCCAAAAAAGTCGTTAAATTTGCCAAAAACTCCATTCACGACATGCCTGAGCATTATCTAAATGTTGCGCGAGCTGGTATCGATTACGCTATGACCGCTGATGAAGAACAAACCAATGCCTTAATAAAGCAAGCTAACGAGTATATTCGTCAGTTTCGCCAGGCGTTTCCAAAGGCGGATATGCAAGATCAGGTGAATGTCATTAACGCTAGGCTCATGTATTTGTCCGATGAGAAAGACAACGCAAAAGCGTTGCTCGAACAATTAGGTAACGATAATTGGGAAAGTGAATCAATCGAAGCCCTATTAGATAAAGCCAAAGCGTTCCATGAAATAGGCATACACGAACGCAGCCAAGAAATACTAAGTGAAATAATGCGCCGCTGCGAAGAAAATGAGCAAGGTAATGAAATATTTCTGCATTATGTGGAACAGGAGCAAAAGGAAAAACGCCAAATCAAACAAAGCTCTAAGGAATTAAACAATGCAGCTGTGCAGCACTTTCAACAAGGTGATGTTGATAATGCGCTGCATACATTCACAGATGCGTTCACCCTTATGCCTAAAACGCCTTCTATTGCCCTGAATCTGCTACAAGTAATTACTATTAAACGGCTGCATACTGATGATGCCTACCAAAAAACAATTCAACGTTGCGTTAAAACGGTCGAAAACGGCCCACTAAACGATGAACAAGAAAATCGTTATGTCAAAATTCGCGAACTATTAGACGACATTGCATAATCGCTTTCGCCCTAAGTCACTTTATTCTGCACATTGAACTGGGCTTGCAGATAAATCTTATGTTCCATAATGTGTGTAAGTGTCTGAACACAATCTCGTATATCTTGATAGCGTAAATACAAAGGGGTAAGCCCAAAGCGCAGAATATTTGGCGCGCGAAAATCAGCTATAACGCCTTTATCAATTAACGCTTGGCAAATGCCATGCGCATGCTCATGGGTAAACGCCAATTGACTCCCTCTATCTTGAGGGGCTTTTGGTGATTCCAGTTTCAAATCAGTTAATTCCCCCTCTTCTTCGACCAACGCAATAAACAGCTCACCTAACGCTTCAGATTTTTCCCGCACTTGTTGCATATCTACGTCGTCAAATACGGACAAAGCCGCATCAAGCACACTCATCGAAACCACACTAGGGGTACCACATAAATACTGCGTTATACTTTGGGACTGAGCATAACTTTGCGAAAATGCAAATGGCTGTTTGTGCCCCATCCACCCTTTCAGCGGTTGTGATACTCGCGCCTGAAGGTGTGTTGCGACATACACAAACGCCGGTGCGCCAGGGCCGCCATTAAGGTACTTATAACCACAACCTACCGCAAAATCCACCTCACATTCATCTAGCCTTACCGGTAATGCGCCTGCACTATGAGCAAGATCCCAAATGACCAAAATACCTTGTTCATGAGCCTGCCGTGTTATGCGTTGCATGTCTAACAAGTGACCTGAACGAAAATCAACTTGAGTCAACATTAACACCGCCACTTCAGAGGTAAGGGCCTCTTCAAGCTCATCTTCACAGACCAATTTAAGGTGACACGCATCCTCACCCAACAACGAAGCCACACCTTCAACCATATACAGATCTGTTGGAAAATTGCCCGTTAAAGACAATACCACCGAGCGAGACGTCTGTAGTGATAACGCACTGTTCAATACTTTAAATAAATTAATCGATGTAGAATCACAGCAAATCACCTGCCCTGGGCCAGCACCAATCAAAGGAGCAATCTTCTCACCAACTGTGGTTGGCAGATCAATCCAGCCGTGTTTATTCCAACTGGTAATGAGATCATTTGCCCATTGGTGCTCTAACACCTCTTTTGCCCGCTCTGCCGCCGAAAATGGCATTGGTCCTAAAGAGTTTCCATCAAGGTAAACACCTTTTTCAGGAAGCTTAAACAACTGACGTTTATCAACCAGTGGATCAATCAAATCCCACTGCGCAATTTGCTCTTCACTTACCCTGCTCATTACTCTTCAACCTGTTGTTTTAATGCCGACAAAAAAGCTTGATACGCATTCGTTTCAGGATGGATCCAATCAAAGTGCCCAGCTTTCTCGACAATCAAATACTCAAGTCCACTTTTTTGCGCTTCGCTGACTTCCACTATTTCGTCGGCTGTGCCTTGCAGCAACAAGGTTTCAGCAGGCAGAGTATAATTTGTGGGAGTAGCAAGCTTATAAGCCTTTATTTTCTGTTCTGCGCTACCTGCAAAAAATGTAGATGTCGCCGCTTGGCAGCTATTTTGTCCTTGTGAATAACCAACCACATCCACTATAGCCGCCAATCCAATTACGCCTTTTAACCTTGCTCCACCTTTAAAAACATGCCGCTGCTCAGCACTCGCTAGTAATGCGAGATGACCACCAGCTGAGTGCCCCACTAGCACCACATTGTTTAAATCAATTGGATACTCTTTAAAGGTTTGGGCGAAGCTCACTCCTTTTAATACATCATTTAAACTGCCGGGCCAGCCACCCCCTGCATCGCCAGTGCGCCGGTACTCTATCGACCAGACCGCGTAGCCCTCTTTTGCTAACGCCTGACTTAAGCCCACACTGTGACCAACCCCATACGCGTTCAGCCAACAACCACCATGAACAAAAATAACCAATGGGGCTTTTTCTACATCCTCTGCACCTTTCACGTTTGCCGGTAAATATAGATGGCCGTACTGTAACGAATTTTCACCATAGGCGATTTTCTCGCTAGTATCTGCTTTTGAGCTCAGCTCCATAACTTGCGAAAAGGTGACCTGATTCAATGCCCCAACAGGTAAATCGGCTTGCGCAGGCAAATGCTCGTTTCGTTTTTGCTCGCTATCACGGTTTGGCGCATTAGTACTACAAGCCACTAGTGACATGATAAAAAGTAGAAAAACACCATAGTAAAACGTCATTTTCTCTCCCTAGATTGCAAGTTATTCAAAGATATTTAAAGCTGGGAGTAAAACAGAAGCAGAAAGGAAATTGAAGCGCTATAAGGAATAAATCAGAGATACACAACTAAAGGTCGATGCGGATCCACAAAGAAGGTGGCGCGATAACGCCACCTCAAATTACTTCAGTAGAATAAAAGTATTAGCCTAACATTTCGAATGCGATCGCTGTCGCTTCGCCGCCGCCGATGCAAATCGCAGCAACACCTTTTTTCAAACTACGTTGTTTAAGGGCGTGTAGTAAGGTCACGATAATACGTGCACCTGACGCGCCAATTGGATGACCAAGGGCACATGCCCCCCCCTTCACGTTCACTTTCGCTGGATCTAAACCAAGTTTGCTCATGCCTAACATAGTCACCATGGCGAAGGCTTCGTTAATTTCAAATAAATCGACGTCTTCTTTTGACCACCCTGTTTGTGCGAACAGCTTTTCAATTGCACCGACAGGGGCTACGGTAAAGTTCTCAGGCTCGATGGCATTAGAGCTATGCCCAACAATGCGCGCCAGTGGTGTATAGCCCTTCTCAGTTGCTTCGGCTTCACTCATCACCAGCAATGCAGCTGCACCGTCTGAGATTGAGCTTGAATTTGCCGCAGTCACTGTTCCATCTTTGGTGAACGCAGGACGTAATGAAGGTATTTTTTCAGGGCGAGCATTTCCAGGCCCCTCATCGTTTTCAATTACAACCTCACCTTTGCGTGAAGATATGGTCACAGGGCTAATTTCGTCTTTAAATAAACCATTAGCTATCGCGTCACTCGCTTTTGTCAAAGAGCTCAGCGCAAATTCATCCATTTGCTCACGAGTAACACTTTCTTCATCCGCTTTAGACTGTGCAAAACAGCCCATTGCTTTACCGTCGTACGCATTTTCCAAACCATCGAGCATCATATGATCAAGCATTTGACCGTGTCCCATACGATAACCTTGGCGCGCTTTAGGTAAAATATAAGGGGCATTAGACATACTCTCCATACCACCCGCTATGATCGACTTCGCACTACCTGACTTAATTAAATCATGAGCAAGCATGACCGCTTTCATACCAGAGCCACAGACTTTATTCAGCGTTATCGCCCCACTAGCGAGCGGTAAACCTGCTTTGATACTTGCTTGACGAGCAGGTGCTTGGCCTAAACCTGCCGGTAACACACAGCCCATGATGACTTCATCAATCACCGGCTTATCTTGACCAGCTTCTTCTAGAGCAGCAGTAATTGCACTTGCCCCAAGTTCACACGCGCTGAGTGTTGACAAACCGCCCATAAACCCGCCCATCGGTGTACGTTTTGCACTAACAATAACCACTGAATCGTTATTCATTAATCTATCTCCACATTTTTGTGATACACCTGCATCACTACAAACCACTAATAATACAACAAATAATACACAAAAAATTAAATTAAAAACAAAATATGTTACTGGTTTTTACATCTTGTTCTCTAAGAAAAATATTTTTCGGCTTTCAATGTTGACGAATTGTAACTCATACTTTACCTTTACGTTAACTTATCCTTTACGTTAACGTAAAGTAAGATAGGAATAAAAATTAATATTTTATTGTTTAACAACGTTTCATTTTGTCATAAGGCAGTCTCATGACCGAAAAACTTTACACCATAGGTGAGCTAGCCAAAGAGTTAGATATAACCTCACGCTCCATCCGTTTCTATGAAGAATCTGGACTGCTTAATCCGACTCGAAACGGCCAAAATCGTGTTTATAAGAAAAAAGACAAAGTACGCCTGAAACTTGTATTGCGCGGCAAACGCCTGGGCTTTTCGTTAGCCGAAACAAAGACCCTTTTTGATTTGTATGACAGTCATCAAAACTCTGAGGCGCAACTTGAAACTATGCTGCAAATGACAGAACAGAAACGCGCTGTAATGACCCAACAACTAGAAGATATTCAAGCCTTAATGATGGAGCTCGACGAAGTCGAAGCTCGTTGTAAGGACGAACTCACTACTATTAAGCGAGGAAAAATCGCATGAATGCACCATACCCAACGCTAAACTTCGGCCTAGGCGAAGACATCGATATGTTACGTGATCATGTTTACAACTTCGCCCAAGGAGAAATCGCTCCTTTGGCAGAAAAATCAGACATCGAAAATGGCTTTCCTAACCAATTGTGGCCCAAGTTAGGCGAAATGGGGCTTCTAGGGGTAACCGTTGCAGAACAGTATGGCGGTTCGAATATGGGCTACTTAGCCCACGTCATTGCGATGGAAGAAGTAAGCCGAGCTTCGGCGGGCATAGGCTTAAGTTACGGGGCACATTCTAATTTATGTGTGAATCAAATTCATAAAAACGGTTCAGATGCACAAAAAGAAAAATATTTACCTAAACTGGTCAGCGGCGAACACATTGGTGCCTTAGCCATGAGTGAGCCAAATGCAGGTTCCGATGTGGTGAGTATGAAACTTCGCGCCGACAAAAAGGGCGATCACTACGTCTTAAATGGCAACAAAATGTGGATCACTAACGGCCCTGACGCAGATGTCTTTGTGATATACGCAAAAACAGATGTCAGCGCTGGCTCAAAAGGCATGAGCGCATTTATTGTTGAACGCGGCACGCCAGGTTTCAGTCAAGCCCAAAAACTAGACAAGCTCGGTATGCGTTCATCAAATACCTGTGAATTGGTTTTCGAAGATTGTTCGGTTCCAGCGCAGAATCTGATCCGCAATGAAGGAGACGGTGCTCGTGTACTTATGAGTGGCCTAGATTACGAACGTCTGGTGTTATCTGGAGGCCCACTTGGCATCATGCAAGCGTGTATGGATCTCGTTGTACCTTACATTCATGACCGCAAGCAATTTGGCCAATCTATCGGTGAATTCCAATTAATTCAGGGCAAAGTCGCTGACATGTACACCCAAATGAACGCAGCTAGAGCTTATGTTTACACCGTTGCTCGCGCTTGTGATCGCGGCGAAACGACCCGCAAAGATGCCGCCGCAGTCATTCTTTACTCTGCAGAGTTAGCAACGAAGATGGCACTAGATGCAATCCAGTTGCTCGGCGGCAATGGCTATATTAACGAGTTCCCTGCTGGACGTTTGTTGCGAGACGCCAAACTATATGAAATTGGCGCAGGTACATCAGAGATCCGCCGTATGCTCATAGGCAGAGAGTTATTCAAAGAATCTGCTTAATGTGACACTCCCCACATAAGCCTGATTAGATCATTAATGTCAATTGCCACACTGGGCCATCAACGATTTTGATGGCCATTAATTTGGAGCAACATCATGCCCCGTATCCTGAGTAAAATAAATTCTAAGACCCAAGAGTTTGCCGATAATGCTGCGCATATGCAGGCGCAAATAGACGATCTCAATGAAAAAATCTCCCTGATAAAACAAGGGGGGGGCGAAAAAGCGAACAAACGCCACACCGACCGCGGTAAATTACTGCCACGGGAACGGATTAACGAACTCCTCGATGCAGGTTCCCCGTTTCTTGAAATATCACAACTCGCCGCATGGGAAGTGTATGACGACTATGTACCTAGTGCTGGTGTTATTGCAGGTATAGGCCGCGTTTCAGGTATTGAGTGTATGATTGTTGCAAACGATGCAACCGTAAAAGGCGGCACCTATTACCCGTTAACGGTGAAAAAGCATTTACGCGCTCAAACCATCGCCGAACAAAACAACTTGCCTTGCATATACTTGGTAGATTCAGGTGGCGCAAACTTACCTCGTCAAGACGACGTGTTTCCTGACCGAGAACATTTTGGTCGAATCTTTTTCAATCAAGCCAATATGTCAGCACAGAACATTCCTCAAATCGCGGTGGTCATGGGTAGCTGTACCGCAGGTGGCGCATACGTGCCGGCAATGGCTGATGAATCCATCATAGTGAAAAACCAGGGCACTATATTTCTCGGCGGTCCCCCTCTTGTAAAAGCGGCAACCGGTGAAGTTGTCAGCGCAGAAGAACTCGGCGGCGGTGACGTGCACTGCAGAACATCTGGCGTGGTGGATCATTTAGCCAATAATGATCAACATGCTTTGCATATCGCGCGAGACGCGATCACTCGCTTAAATCGAACCAAGCCTTTATCACTTGATGTAAAACCCAGTGTCGAACCGCTTTATCCTAAAGAAGATATTTACGGCATCATCCCTAAAGATACCCGCCAACCTTACGATGTTCGCGAAGTGATTGCCCGTGTGGTTGATGGCTCTGAATTCGACGAGTTTAAGGCCCTGTATGGCAATACTCTTATTTGCGGGTTTGCACGTATCTTCGGCTATCCTGTGGGCATTGTTGCTAATAATGGGATTTTATTCAGCGAATCCGCGCAAAAAGGAGCGCATTTCGTTGAGCTTTGTGCTCAGCGTAAAATCCCTCTAGTCTTCTTGCAAAATATCACCGGCTTTATGGTTGGTAAACAATACGAAGCAGGCGGTATCGCCAAACATGGCGCCAAAATGGTAACCGCCGTAGCCTGTGCCAAAGTGCCAAAATTTACCGTGCTTATTGGCGGTAGCTTCGGAGCAGGCAACTACGGCATGTGTGGACGAGCTTACGACCCTCGATTTATGTTTATGTGGCCAAATGCCCGAATTTCGGTGATGGGCGGTGAACAGGCTGCTGGTGTTCTATCTCAAGTTAAACGCGAACAGAAAGAGCGCATAGGAGAGAGCTGGAGCCCAGAAGAAGAGCAACAGTTTAAGCAACCCATCGTTGAGAAGTACGAACATCAAGGTCATCCCTACTATGCTTCAGCCCGCTTATGGGATGACGGCGTGATTGATCCAGCGGATACGCGCATGGTCCTAGGACTCAGTATTTCTGCGAGCTTAAATAAACCCATAGAGGACACCCAATTTGGCGTGTTCAGAATGTAAGGGGCATGAATATGGACAATAAAACAAGCCAAAATGATAGTGCGATGAGCGAACATGTCATCAGCGAGGTAGACGAACGTGGTGTTGCCACCGTCACACTAAACCGCCCTGAAGTACATAACGCCTTTGACGATGTACTGATTAACTCACTCACACAGACGTTCACTCGCTTAGGGGCGGATGACTCCATTCGAGCTGTCATTCTAGCATCTAAAGGTAAAAGCTTTTGCGCTGGGGCTGACCTTAATTGGATGAAACGTATGGCGGGGTATTCCTATGAACAAAACCTCAACGATGCAAACGCCTTAGCAAACATGTTGCACACTCTAAACACCCTACCTAAACCGACTATCGCGCGCGTTCAAGGCGCCGCATTTGGCGGTGCGGTGGGCTTAGTAGCCTGCTGTGACATGGCAATAGGGAGTAAAATGAGCAAATTTTGCTTAAGTGAAGTCAAACTCGGCTTAATACCCGCTACGATTAGCCCATATGTCATTCAGGCAATCGGAGAACGAAACGCGCGTCGATACTTCACAACAGCCGAAGTATTTTCTTCGCGCCGGGCAAGGCGCATCGGACTGCTTAGCGAAAGTGTGACCGAAGAAGAACTAGACAGCACGATAGAGTCATTGCTTGAGCATATATTGAAAAATGGTCCAAACGCCGTTACAGCTGCCAAACAATTAATCGCTGACGTGGCTAATCGTGTTCCTGATGACGCGCTTAGAAATATGACCAGTGAACGCATCGCCAACACGCGGGTATCATCTGAAGGCCAAGAAGGCCTGGGTGCCTTTTTACAAAAACGTCGACCTAATTGGTATATCTCATGATTAAAAAACTCCTTATCGCCAATCGCGGTGAAATTTGCTGCCGTATAATCAACACAGCTAAGCGTATGGGTATCCAAACCGTTGCTCTTTATTCAGATGCCGACAAAAATGCACTGCATGTCAAAATGGCTGATGAAGCAATACATATTGGCCCCTCCCCTTCCAATCAGAGTTATTTAAAAATTGAAAAAGTACTTGCGGCAGCAAAAACCACGGGGGCTGATGCTATTCATCCCGGTTACGGCTTTCTTTCTGAAAATGCTGAATTTGCCAAAGCCTGCGCTGACAACAATATTATATTTGTAGGCCCCCCCATCGAAGCCATCGAAGCAATGGGTTCTAAGTCAGCAGCTAAACACATCATGGAGCAAGCCAACGTGCCCTTGGTGCCAGGCTACCATGGTGAAGACCAATCTGGGGCGCTTATCAAGCGCCATGCAGATGAAATGGGTTATCCAGTTCTACTCAAAGCAGCCGCAGGTGGTGGTGGTAAAGGTATGCGTCAAGTTTGGAGTGCAGACGAGTTTGATGCCGCTTTGGCTGCGGCAAAACGCGAAGCTATGTCCAGCTTTAATGATGACATTATGTTGGTTGAAAAATACCTGACCCAACCACGCCATGTAGAGGTACAGGTGTTTTGCGATCATCACGGCAACGGTGTGCATGTTTTTGAACGGGACTGCTCTGTGCAAAGACGTCATCAAAAAGTGGTTGAAGAAGCCCCCGCGTTTAAAATGGACCCAGCACTGCGTGCCGCTATGGGTGACGCTGCGTTAAAAGCGGCTCAAGCTATCAACTACGTCGGAGCGGGCACAGTAGAGTTTTTACTAGATAAAGATGGCAGCTTTTATTTCATGGAAATGAATACCCGTTTGCAAGTCGAGCACCCTGTCAGTGAGATGATTTCAGGTCAAGACTTAGTCGAATGGCAACTGCGCGTAGCCGCCAATGAAGTACTGCCCAAAACCCAGGATGAATTGCACATTAACGGACATGCCTTTGAGGCACGAATATACGCAGAAGATCCAGACAATGAATTCTTACCTGCCACAGGCACTTTGCACTTATTAGAAACGCCGCCAGAGTCTAAGCATGTGCGGATTGACAGTGGTGTTGTTCAAGGTGATGAGGTGTCAGTATATTATGACCCTATGATCGCAAAGTTAGTCGTGTGGGATACAGATCGAGAACGTGCACTAGCTCGCTTAAGTCAGTCACTGGCCGAATACCGCATTGATGGCGTGACAACCAACATCGCCTTTTTACGCAAATTGATTGATACCCAAGCATTTAAAGACGAAGACATAGATACGCGCTTCATCGAAAAGCATCACGATGAAATTTTTCAACAGGATAACCAAAACAATACACATCAGTTGTTGAACCTGGCTATGTATTTATCGCTGCAAGAGCGCGCGATAAGCACGCCAAACAATCAAGATACTCAATCTCCTTGGGCGAATGTAAATGATTGGCGCCCTAACGAGCAATATCAACGCCAATATACTCTGTTGTTAAATAATCAAAGCCATGAAGTTCAGGTAAAAAGAGTAAAATGCGATAACGACGCCACAACTCCCTTTGGCACATTTGTGATTACGTTAGCTGAGCAGACATATCACTGTGAAGGCCGACTAACAGGCAATCGTTTGTTAGCCACTATTAACGGCCATAGTGAAAGTGTGACTATTAACAAAATTGAGCATGATTACGCCGTTTTCCATAGCCAAGGCATGGTTAAATTTATCCATGTACAGAAAGACCTAGGTGTAGCCGACGAAGATGATCAGCACGGTGCGTTTGTCGCGCCTATGAACGGTACAGTCGTCGCCTTATTAGTAGAACCTAAACAACAGGTTACAAAAGGCCAAACCTTGATGATAATGGAAGCCATGAAAATGGAACATGCCATTAAAGCCACGCAGAACGGCACAGTTCAGGAATTCTTCTATCAAACCGGGGAATTGGTTGATGGAGGCGCGGCATTACTCGACTTTATGGTCGATGAGGAAGCGTCATCATGATAAGTGGATTGCCGGCACAAGTAAAAATTGTTGAAGTGGGACCACGTGATGGCCTGCAAAATGAAAAATCACATATCGATTTATCCACCAAAGTCGCCCTAGTCGATACCCTAGCAAAAGCTGGAGTCACTATGATTGAGACAGGTAGTTTTGTTTCTCCTAAATGGGTGCCACAAATGGCTGATTCAGCCCAGGTCTTTGCTGCAATTAATCGGGTAGATAAAGTGACGTATAGCGCTTTAACCCCAAACTTGAAAGGGTTTGAAGCCGCTATGCAAGCTGGTGCTGATGAAGTTGCAATTTTCGCCTCGGCCTCTGAAGCCTTTTCGCAAAAAAATATCAATTGTTCAATCACTGAGAGTATTGAACGTTTTGCGCCTGTTATTGATGCTGCTAAGGCGCAAGGAATAAGAGTGCGCGGATACGTATCATGTGTGCTAGGTTGCCCGTACGAGGGAGAAATAGCCCCCGAGAGCGTAGCACATGTCGCTAAAACGTTATTTGATATGGGTTGCTATGAAATTTCCTTGGGCGACACTATAGGTGTAGGTACGCCCATAGCGACGCTAACGATGCTCAATGCTGTTTGTAATCTTGTGCCGAAATCAGCCATAGCGGTGCATTTTCATGACACCTACGGACAAGCACTAGCCAATATTTTGGTCGCGCTGCAATTGGGCATAAATATTATTGATAGTGCGGTAGCGGGACTTGGCGGCTGCCCGTATGCAAAGGGAGCATCAGGGAACGTGGCAACCGAGGACGTTGTATATATGCTTAACGGAATGGGCATTTCGACAGGAATCGATTTACCCATGCTGGCTGCCGCCGGGCGGCAAGTTTGCACCAAGTTAGGAGCGGTTCCAGCCTCGAAAGTAGCAAACGTATATGCGACTAAATCCTCAGACGAATAAAGCCGAAACGTGCAGATAACTCAGCTCGTAGCTTGAATTATCTGCTGTATAAGCCACCATTTTGCTTGTTCTTTATTAGGGAAGAAGCGGTAATTTTCACCTGCGTTGTCAAATATTTCCCCAAGATGACGTTTTGAAAACTCCGGTGTGTTCGACTCTTCAACAACCAAAGCGGTCGCCACACGCCCTAGTGATTTCTGCTGACAAATCGCTTTCGACAATACTGCAGCGGCATCTGGCACATAAATCGGATCACCATGAAGAACGACTAAAGCCCCCCAAGGGCTAGCACTAAGTATCTCTAGTAAAGGTGCCATGTTAGTTTCAGATTCAACCACAGACTCTAAATTCCATGGTCCACTCCCCTGCACCAATAATATATTCTCTTCTACATCAAGCTCCACACTACCATGCGTAGGAAATCGACTCATATACATCCTTAAATCAATAACTTATCGTACGGTTTAAAGCGAATACGCCTATAGGCTTCACCTTATCAATATTAACGCTTTTAATTAACTGTCACCTTCTGGTGGCTAACTATCAAGTTGTTTTACCTTCACATCGCCTGGAATTCAGCTTCAGATATTACCTTGAGATTTTCTAACCCCATTTGCAAATCGTCGCCTATCATTCTATCCATAAAAAACGCGACATAGTGCAGTAAGGGGTTGGCACCAACATCACCATAATCATGCCATATCACAACAGTGTCCCCTTCTTTCTCCCTGAGTGTCAACTCTCCGGTTGAGCCAACGCCCATTTCAGGAAATGTCAGCGTATAAATGAAACGTTCGTTCTCTTCTATCGCAACAATTTCCATTTCGCCATTGCCTTGAGTTTCACTTTGCCAGCTTGATTTCATTCCTACTGCAGAGTCAGGACCTTCGTAAACCACTTTCATATCAGGATCACGCTCAAACCAGACTCCCCAATGTTGCCATTTCCTCAAGTCTTTAACATGGTTGAAAATGATTTCTGCTGGGGCTTCAATCCTTACCGTACGCACTACTTTGAACTCTGATGGCAGTAACCAGCCCACCAAAATAAAAAACAATACGACGACGACAATCCCTAACCCTATTTTTTTCAACATGTTCCTTTCCTCATTCGCTGACCTGCCACTTCAATAACATTTTATTAACGTTTTACCATAAATCACACAGAGGATCGTACATAAAACAAACAATAAATTTAAGTTAATCAAAAATATGCCACAACTCATGCCTATAAAGCGAGAAGAAAAATAACCTATGGAAGAAAAACAGAAATCTCCCGCCCCGTTATAAATTCATGTGCTCTAAGGCGATTTTCGAGCTGAACAAAAATATAACTGTGCATTTATTGAACAATCAACTTTTTCTAAGTCTTATTACGTTATTAATATGTAAAAAATGCATGTTAAATCAGATAGAAGCAAATTGAATTTAAAACTAGCCCATGCCACACTGGGGTTCACAGTCTTTGAAAGCGTAAATTTACGAATTTGAAATTGTGTTTTCTGCGCAACCAGAACGTCAAAATATCAAATAAGAATGGAGTCAATTGTTATGTCCAATCCAAGTCCACGTTATATTAGCAACCTGACCCGAGATACTTACGCGCTGATTTTAGCCGGTGGTAGAGGGTCACGCCTACATGAGCTGACCGACTGGCGGGCTAAACCTGCTCTCTACTTTGGGGGTAAGTTTAGAATTATCGACTTTCCACTGTCAAACTGTGTCAACTCTGGAATCAAGCGAATTGGTGTTGTCACACAATACAAATCTCACTCCTTGATTCGACACCTAGTTAGAGGTTGGGGTCACTTCAAAAAGGAACTAGGCGAATCCGTTGAAATTCTGCCCGCTTCTCAACGCTCATCGGATAATTGGTACGAGGGTACTGCCGATGCTGTCTTTCAAAATATCGATATCATTCGAGACGAAATACCTAAATACGTAATGATTTTATCGGGCGACCATATTTACAGCATGGACTATGCAAATATCCTGGCGCATCACGTTGAATCCGGAGCCAAGATGACAGTGAGCTGTATGCCTGTGCCCATCGAGGAAGCAGCCGGTGCCTTTGGCGTTATGTCTGTAGATGAAGATTATCGTATTTTAGGTTTTGAAGAGAAGCCTGAGCATCCAACCCCTTTGCCTAATGACCCAACTCGTTGTCTTGCATCTATGGGCAATTACATTTTTGATACTGATTTTTTGTTTGAGCATTTAAAACGTGACTCTGAGAATGAAGGATCAGAGCGTGATTTTGGTAAAGATATCATTCCATCAATCATTAAAGACCATCCCGTTTATGCTTATCCGTTTTCCAACGAAGATGGAGAAGTATCTTATTGGCGTGATGTGGGCACATTAGACTCTTTCTGGTTAGCAAATATGGAGCTAGTGTCACCTGAGCCGCCATTAAATCTTTACGATAAAAAGTGGCCGATCTGGACTTATCAAGAACAACTGCCCCCCGCTAAATTTGTTTGGGAAGAATATAACCGTTGCGGGGCAGCAATCGACTCTGTCGTCAGTGGTGGTTGTATTATATCTGGAGCAACGGTACGTAAAAGTTTATGTTTCTCTAATGTGCACGTGCATTCATACAGTGAAATAGAAGAATCAGTACTGCTACCTGACGTGGAAATCAAACGAAATTGTAAAATCAAAAAAGCAATTATCGACCGCGGATGCGTTGTGCCTGAAGGAACCGTGATCGGACATGATCATGATGAAGACAGAGCCAGAGGCTTTAGAGTAACAGACAAAGGTGTGGTATTAGTCACCCGCGAAATGCTCGGCCTCAAAGTCGGTATCTAAAACAAAAAAGAAAGTTATTTGAGAGATAAAAAACCAGACACTGTCTGGTTTTTTTTATGCCTATAGAAGTTTGGTCGCTGGGATAGCGTTTTGCCAGTCTTCAATGGTTTGATTTATAAGCTGAGCCGTCTCCACCGGCGATTCTAAAGGAAACATATGTCCGCCGTCGAATACGTTATGAATTAAATTATTAGCCTTAATAAAAGGACGTATTCGTCGCTCAGTGCATACTTGCGTATGCTTGCCCGTTACCAATAATGCCGGGCAAGTCAATTTCCCATAATAGCGATAGATATCATGGGGAATATTTCTGAATATGCTAGCTTCTACTTCCGGTTTAAAATGCAAATGGCGATGTTGATCTTGTTCTTCGGTCGCACTGCTCACGTAATCGCGAATACAATCACTGTCTATATTCTTAAATAGCGCGCGCGACTGAAAATAGGCGACAAGATCCTCATCTTTATTCCATTGGCGACAGCGGTTTACTGTTTTTCCTGCCGGGGTTATTTTGTCGATTAAAGGTGTGGCTTTCGCCCCTCTGAAAAACACTCGTGTTACTCCCGTTATCATCGGCGGATCTAACATGATAAGCCCTTTAAACAACTCAGGTCGCATGCACGCAGCCATATAGGACACAACACCACCAAACGAATGCCCTATCGCATAGACAGGTTTATCTTGCGTTGATTCAATGCTCTCAATCAGTTCTTGGGTTTGGTTGCCCCAATTTTTTGAAATAGGAAAACGATTATTGTGACCATATTTTTCTATCGCCGAAACATGGAAGTCATCATTTAGCGCACCAAATAATTTTCGATAACTCCCCGCAGGGAAGCCATTTGCATGGGCAAAATGTATATTCACAGCACTACTTTTTTCCAACCTAATCTCCTTTGCATACCCTGTCGCGCTTCAACCGTTTCGTTTCTCTGCAGCGGCCCAATCAATAGGTAGCCTACGCGCTGTCCACATGAAAGCGATTATCGCTAACACATAAGGGATTGAAACCGCCGACAAGGATAAACGCAATGCCTCCACTTCACCATGTTCAACGGTTAATGCTTTACTTAAAATCCCGATAAATGTCGGACCACCGCCCAATGCGATAATGTTCAAAACGAAAAAAAACAAAGCTGTCGACATTGCACGTACTTTGACCGGTGCCAACGTTTGTGCAAGCGCAAAAGATGGTCCTAAATAAAAGCCACTAGTAAATAACAAAATAGTTAATAGCACGAGCGACGTATTCAAATCATTCACTTGCACAGAAAAGATATAAGCAGGCACACCCACTAACAGCCCCAAAGCAGGCACCCAACCGTACGCACCTCTGTTGGTTTTACCCCACTTATCCGTTATTGCGCCGCCAAACCAGACACCAAAAGCGTATGCAGTGCCGTTAATAATCCCTACTTTTATTAGAAGGCTGGTCAAATCTAGTTGCGGATAGGCACGCAAATAGAAATCCATCATCCAAGTAGAAATAGCATAGCTACCAAAAGAAGCCAAAGAGATAGCAATACACATTCCCCACCAAGAGGGTATTTTCAAGAGTATTTTGATTGACTGCCAAGACGGTGTTTTCGCCGCAGCAGTGTTCAAGTTCCCCCCTCTAGGAGGCTCCTTTATCGTCAACTTAAGTAGAATCGCTAGCAGCACCCCAGGGATCCCGACGCTGAGCATCACCAGGCGCCAATTTGCATCCCCACCTTTTAAAATAAATGCCGAAGCGAAAAATGCGAGCATGATCCCAAATGGGATACCCAATGAATAAATAGCCAATGCACCTGCACGTTTTTCCTTAGGGTATAAGTCAGACAAAATTGAATGAGATGGAGGGCTGCCTCCCGCTTCGCCGATACCCACCCCAACCCTTGCAATAGCAAGTTGGGTATACGTCGTCGCCATGCCAGACAACGCAGTAAAACCACTCCACAATGTAAGAGAAATCGCTACGATGTTAACTCGGCTGTAACGATCGGCTAGCCACGCGATTGGAATACCTACAACAGTATAAAGGACGGCAAAATAGAGGCCTTTGAGCCATCCAAGCTGGGCATCGTTTAGGCCTAAATCAGCTTTGATAAAAGGTGATAAAATACCGATAATTTGTCGGTCAATAAAATTAAATGCGTAAACTAAGGTTAGTATTGTCAATACATAGGTGCGGTAAGGTTTACTGACCTGATTAAAATCTTCTTGGTAAGTCGCATCACTGGTATTTGTCGTCATTCAATGTCCCTCAAAATTAACGGCTTTTCAGATTTCACAACTTCCATACTAATCTTGTCAGCGTCTAAATAACAAGCCAAATTGCAACAATTACGTTAATTTTATGTATTTATAACAACAACTTATCCACATAAATAACACAGGCAAATTGTTCTTGTGATTATCTAGAATGTTAGAATTTTTACGTGTTAGAATTGAAACAAGACATCCGACCAGTTTCGCAGAGATGCGGACCCTAAATGAGTGACTGGATTTATGCACATTGACGACCTTATCGACGCAACAAACCTCTATATCAATAGTGACAAACACGACAGAGCCCAACTCAGCATTCCAAAAGAGTGGGCTCAGGGGCGCACAGCATACGGAGGGCTAACTGGCGCATTAGTGTATAGCGCAATACGCCAAAAGGTCGGTAACGATCGAGTACTTCGCTCCTTTACATGTAACTTCGTCGGTCCAGTGGTTACCGAAACCGGCTTTGATATCGAAGTAGAGGTGTTGCGTGAAGGCAAAAACGTAACTCAGGTGATTGGCAAGGCAATCCAAAATGAAAACGTGTGCGTTATGGTACAAGCTGCATTTGGTGTCTCAAGAGAATCAAAAATTGAAGTGCTGAATACCGATCGACACACAATGCGTGCCCCAACTAAAGCTGATTTTTTGCCACAAATTCCCAAAATCACACCTAAGTTTTTACGTCATATCGACCTGGCTCGCCAAGCAGGCGGTTTACCGTTTACTGGTAGCAAAGAAAGTAAAATAGATGGTTGGATGCGCTACACCAAGCCACCTAAGGCACTAACAGACGCCCACCTCATCGCTCTTATCGACGGTTGGCCCCCCACGACACTACAAATGCTTAAATGGCCAGCTCCAGCAAGCACCATGAGCTGGAATATAGAATTCGTTTACCCTCACTGCACCTTTTCCCCAAAGGATTGGTTCGCTTATCAGGTTCGTACGCGCCAAGCGACAGATGGCTATGCCCAAACAGAAGCAAATATATGGGACCCTAGTGGCCGGCTTATTGCCATTAGCAGACAAACCATTGCAGTGTTTGATTAATGAGAATAAGCCATATTGAATACCACTAAAAAGAGCGCTAGTAAGCGCTCTTTTTTTATCCTATTCGGATCTAGTCTCTGCCCTGCTGGGTATGATTTAGCCCAATTTAGTAAATACTAAACGTTGACGGACTAAAAATAGCGAGGGTGCTAATTAATTGCATGTTGGTAAAATCCAGCCCCGCCTCTAACGCTTCTTCATCTAAATTAAGCTCTTCATATTGCTCAGGCTCAATATTATCTAGTCTACTGTATATTTCACCATACACATTGTTCAGCGCTAGGTTAGCAGCCAACTGGAGTATTTTCTCTTCATGGCTCTGTGCTTCATGCAATGACGCATGCTGGTGGGCTATTGGGCCATAGATCTCACTGGGGATCCCCCAAAGTTTAAGTAGCTCTGCACTTATTTCTGCGTAGGTAACACCTAAGTGTTCAGTTTGTAAGGTAACCGGACAATTTTGTGCAGTAAAAGAGCTGCACTTAGCGGCAGTATCCGGTTCAATCTGCAATACGGCTAACTCGCCAATATTATGTAATAAACCACAAACAAACATCTTGTCTGGGTTTTTGGCTGAGGTCTCTTGAGCGATGTACTTAGCTAACAAACCGCAACTCACACCGAGCTCCCAGAAAACACTAAAATCAACCTCACCCTCATTCATATCTTTAAACGCGTGTGAGATGCCATAGGCGAGCACTAAATCATATACTGAGTCCGTACCTATAACTTGAATTGCTTTGCTAACTGTCGTGATCACAGTAGGGAATTTATATAGGGCACTGTTGGCAATCTTCAAAATCTGCGCTGCAACCGCAGGATCGTAATTAATAACCTCTGCTACTTCGTTAATAGAAGCACTGCCATCATCAATAAGCTGCTTAATTTTTGTGACTGAATCAGGCAATACAAATAAATCACCTGCTTTCTCGGCATACTCAAGAGCATTCATACGCACGTATATCCTTAATAAGATTGTGGAATAGTGTAAGTCATCGCATTCCTAGTATTCAAGATTAAAACACCTAAAAGGACGATAGGAAAAATGAAGAATAGTCATGAGGTAAATTAAATGCCATCTAAAAATACCCCTTTCTTATACTAAAGTAGTAAGCATGTTATTACATTACGCAAAAACGAATAAGATTTCCAATAGCTAAAACTACCAAGCCGCATTAAGCTCAAGAACAATTACAACAGCGAACAATTGAAATAAAAGCGAATCTAACGGCAAAGAAATGAAATACTAACTAAGAGAATAAAGATAGGTATAAATGTAACATTGGGGGAATAATAAAATAGATTAGATGGTGGGTCGTGCTGGATTCGAACCAGCGACCAATTGATTAAAAGTCAACTGCTCTACCAACTGAGCTAACGACCCATCTTTTCGGTTGTTGCCTGTGTCTAGGCAACGGCGGCATATAATACTCAGATTTTTATCTGACGCAACCCATAATGCCCTTTTATTTTGATATTTTCATTAAAACAGGACTAAGCGGTCAAAATGAAAACAAATAGCTGAGTATTTGTACCGCGCCACTGGATGTTTAATTGAAAAATCTCACATCCACGATTTTCAACGCGATAAAAAAAGTTGTTATTAAACCGTAACAAGCTTGTTTTATTACTTAGATGGTAGAATAAAAAAGCCCCTTTAACGGGGCTTTAATTATTACAAGTTGTTTAACCTTGATTCTGCTAAACGTTTAGCAGATGAATCGGGGTGTTCGTTCACTACTTGCAAAAATAGTTGACGTGCCGATGCGTTGTCACCATTTCTCTGGGCGATAACGCCAAGTTTCAATAGCGCATCAGGTCGCTTCGTTGAACTTGAGAACCGATTAACCACAATATTGAATTGCTCGCTTGCATCGCTCCACTGTTGCTTGTTAAACAACAGTTGCCCAAGCCAGTAGTGCGCATTTGGCGCATATTCACTGTTTGGAAAACGCTCGATGAAAGACTGGAAAGCAGGTATCGCTTTGTCGTACTCTCGCGACTTCAATATAAGGTTAACAGCACTCTCATAAGCTTCGCTTTCTCCGACCTGCACAGGCGATGCTGGTGCCGATTCCGGCACTGTGCTTACCGCACCAGAGGAGCTTGTGCTTGTTAGCGCGCCACTTTGCTTTAAGGCCTCTACCCGTTTATCTATTTCTAGATAGAGCTCTCGCTGGCGTTCCAGTACTTTTTGAAGTTCATTGGTATTAACCTCAACTGCACCGCGAAGCTGGTCAACCTCGTTTTGCATATTATCTAGTTGAGTTTGCATTCTATGCTGCATCTCAGTTCGACTTTTTACAATACGCTCTAGCACAACAATACGTTGTTCAAGCTCGCTGCCGCCATTCGCATTAACGACAGGTGCCTGAGCGAAGCCAGTAGAGGCTGTGAGGGCGGCACATAGCGTAACGCCCCACTTAATGGTGTTTCTTACTGAAGCTGCCATTAGCGGTATACAACCACTCCGCGACGGTTTTGCGCGAATGCATATTCAGTTGAACCCATTACCGCAGGCTTTTCTTCGCCGTAAGAAACAACCGTTACCTGGCTGCTGCTTACACCCGCGTTTAGTAGATAGGTTTCTACCGACTGAGCGCGACGCTCGCCCAGAGCAATGTTATATTCTGGCGTACCGCGGCTGTCGGTATGGCCTTCAACAGTAACGTTCATGTCAGGGTTTTTAACTAAGAACATTGCGTGCTTGTCTAGAACACGTTGAAATTCTGGCTTGATGCTAGCGCGGTCGAAATCGAAGTAAACCGTTTGCTCATTTTTGAGCGCTTCCATTTCTTGCTGAACCATTTCTTCTTGGCGCTTCATACGCTGAGCGGCTTCTGCTTCTACACGCTGAGCTTCAGCTTCACGGGCTTCAGTTTCTGCTTGCGCTTGTTCTTGTGCCATGCGGTTGCGTTCTGCCGCTAACTCTTCTTCGCTAGGTCCCGACGAACATGCCATCATTGTCACTATTGGCAAGGCGATAATGAAGCTTTTCATCACTTTATTCATTTGCATCCTACTAATCCTTAATTTTATTGTTTAGTCGTTAAATTGTTAGAACAAAAATGGTGACCAACTTGGCGATTTCACTTGCCCATTGGCTGCTGGTAACCTAGCTTTAAAGCGCCCGTCTAGAGAGACAAGTGATAGCACTTGCTTGCCCTCGTGAAGGGTACTGTAAATAATCATGCTTCCGTTCGGCGCTACACTTGGCGACTCATCTAAATACGTTCTTGTAAGAACTTGCAAAGAGTCTTCGTCTAGCGCTTGCTTGGCAATATGGTAGTTACCATTTGTTTGGTTAACTACTACCATTTGTTTACCGTCAGGCGTTAAAGTTCCGCCAAGGTTTTGCTCACCGACAAAGGTGACTCGCCTTACTTTCCTTGAATTTAAATTTACGCTATATATCTGAGGTTTACCACCCCGTTCCGAGCTAAAAATTAAGCCACTGCCGTCCGGAAGCCAAGCCGGCTCTGTGTCAATCGCTCTGTTGCGCGTAATACGACGTAAGTTTTTGGTCGCGAGATCCATGATGTAAATTTCAGGATTTCCGTCTTTTGACAGCACCATGGCAAGTTGTTTGCCATCTGGCGAAAACGCCGGACTACTATTAATTCCAGGGAAATCAGTAATACGCGTACGTTCACTGGTGTATATGTCTTGAATAAATATTTGTGGTCTTCTGTTTTCGAAGCTCACATACGCTAAGCGCTCACCATCTGGCGACCATACTGGCGACATCAATGGCTCTGGAGATGAAAGAAGCCTGGTTTCGTTCTCACCATCATAATCAGCAATCACTAATTGATACGGTTTTTTAACGGTTTCCCTATCGCGAACGATCACATAGGCGATTTTTGTTAAGAATGCACCTCGAACACCGGTAAGCTTTTCATACACAATATCACTGACTCGGTGGGCGTATTGGCGAAAGTCTCGCGCACTTATCGACGCTTGGCGCGCCAAAATAACGTGCTCATTACTCGTTACCAACGCCCCCTCTTTTAAGACTTTTGCTTTTCCACCATCAAGCTGACCTTTCAAAATATCGATCAGTTGATACGACACAATGTACTTATCAGCGTTTTGCTGCTCAATGCTACCTACTAATACGGTATCAACCCCAAGTGTTGCCCATGCAGTGTAACTCACCTCTTCTGCCGTCTCTGGATACTGGGGCATGCTATCTACTGAGATAGGGTTAAATTTACCGCTACGCATTAGATCAGCGCGAACAACTTGTGAAATATTTCCAGGAGGTGCGCCTTCGCCTTTCCACTTAAAAGGGACTATACCGATAGGCCTTGCACTATCCACCCCTTCGGTAATGACAATCTCCAGAGAGGCAAATGCATTTGCACTCACCGCTAGGGAAATCATTGCTATCCATAAACCTAGTTTTTTCATACCGCTATAATTCCACTTTTAAAGTTATATCTTTTAACTGCTCGTAAACGTCGGGGGCATCAGATACCGGAAGCTTGTCTGCACGTCGAACTGCGCTTTCTGCCGCCCGACACAATGCGTCATTCCCATCTAAAACCCGAATACTGGTTACAAAACCCGTTGTCGCTAGGCGGATATTCAGTCTACACACTTTTCCGTCAAAACTATCATCTGAGTACAAATTACGTTTTATGGTTTGCTGTATTAATGCTGTATACCGCTCAACTTCCGTGAGAACTTGTTTTTGACGCCTTTGTTGCTGTGCAGCGCGCTCTTGAGCAAGTTGCTCTTGCATAATCTTTTCCATTTCTGCTTTTTCAGCAGCTTCTTTTTGTTTTTTTAGTGCATCTTCTTTCGCTTTTGCCTCTCGCGCTTTACGTTCTTTTTCTTTTTGGGCCGCTAATCGCTCTAGTTCTTTTTGTCTCTTAACCTCTGCAGCTTCGGCTTCTCGCTTTTCCCTCGCTCTTTTATTTGCAAGGGCTTGCTGTCGTTTTTGCTCAGCTGCGGCCGCGGCTTGACGCTGCTTTTCAGCTTCCTCAGCGCGAGCTTGTGCCTGAGCCTGAGCTTCTACTCGTTTTTTATCCGCAATAGCCTGCGCGTCAATAAACGTGGCTTCTATTGTGGGTGCATTATTCGGTAGGCTAGGTAGCGGGTCGGGAGAGAAACTGACGCTTATTAGCAACACCATGGCAACCAAGGCGTGAAGCACTAGGGACTTATACAGCCCCTGCTTTTCATTAGGTTTTGAAGGTGCTCTCGCGCTGCGGCTATTCGTGAAGCTGTCAGCACTGCCCTGAGTACCGCTCGGCGAACTGCTTTGAGACGGATTGCTAGCGCTAGCTTGCCTGCTATTTGAGGGACTATTTGGTTTAGTAGGGTTAGACATGCTTTGCCTACTCAACAGGGTCGGTCATTAAACCCACCGACGGGACGCCTGCTTGTTGCAGCAGCACCATTAGCTGAATAACCTCGTTATACGCCACCTGCCCGTCACCTTTCACCACCACAGGCGTGTTCGGCGATTTTTGCAATTGGGCACTGACTATAGCCCCAAGCTCTTCTTCACTAATTGGCGACTCTTGGTCGTCACCCACATTGAGGAAGTACCTCCCCTTCACATCAACCGACGCGATAATAGGCGGATTATCCTCCTGCTCTATAGGGTTTGCACTCGCCTTCGGCAAATCCACTTTTACCCCCTGAGAAATGAGGGGAGCAGTTACCATAAAGATAATAAGCAGCACCAACATAACGTCGATGTAAGGCACTACATTTATTTCTGATACCGGCCTACGGCGTTTTCTCACATACATAGCAATAACCTCCGCGGTAACGCTTAAACCTGATGTGCTTGGGCAGCAGCCTGGCGTTGAAGAATTGCTGAGAATTCCTCCATGAAGTTGCCGTAGCTATTTTCCAACTTTTCAACCTGATGGCTGAAACGGTTGTAAGCAATAACCGCAGGAATTGCAGCAAACAAACCAATAGCAGTAGCGATAAGCGCTTCTGCTATTCCAGGCGCAACCATCGCAAGGGTGGCTTGCTGTACTTCACCTAGTGCGATAAACGCATTCATAATTCCCCAAACCGTACCGAATAGGCCAATGTATGGGCTGATAGAGCCTGCCGTTGCTAAAAACGGTAGGCGACTCTCAAGCTCTTCTACCTGACGAGACATAGACACGCGCATTGCGCGATAAGTGCCATCAACAATGCCGTTTGTTGGGGTATTAGATTTACGTAATCTCACGAACTCTTTAAAACCTGAACAAAAAATGCTGCTCATACCGGTGAGATTGGCCCTTGATGATAACTCTTGATAGAGCTTGTTAAGATCGGCACCAGACCAGAACTTATCTTCAAATTGGCGCATTTCAGAACGCGCCGCATTAAGGGCTTTACTGCGCTGAAAGATAAACGTCCATGATGCTACTGAGACGCTTAGCAACAACAGCATTACAAGTTGAACAATGAAACTTGCTTGTAAAAACAAGCCGATAAATGTGAGATCAGATGACACGCGAAATTTCCCCTAACAAAGTACGTGGTAGTCGTTTTGGCTTCATAGCCGCTAAATCGACACAGGCAACTTGAATATCCGCAGATACTAATTTTATGCCGTTGTTATTATTTATGATTTGTTGAAACGTCATACTAGCGCCTTTTAATTCTACAACGCGAGTCTCAATACTCAACAGTTCATTGAACCTCGCTGGCGCATAGTTATGCATCTCAACGCGTTTGACGACAAAAGCGATGGATTGTTCCATTAAAGTGTCTTGCTCAAACCCTAGGCCTCTAAGCCACTCGGTACGCGCCCTCTCCATAAACTTAAGATAATTAGCGTAATACACGATACCGCCAGCATCCGTATCTTCGTAATACACTCTTATTTGATGTTGATGCATAACTATCCCCTAAACAATAAATAAATTCATCTATAAGGCAGATTAATAGTAGCTAAATTGCGATAAACAACATTTTAAAACAACCCTTAAGACAGCATCAAGCCTGAGCTTTAATGTTTTCACAACCAATGCGCAACATTCAGTTAACGCATTAGTTTTTCTAACTCAAAAATATAATTTTACTCAATTGCGCATTTTTAGAAGGTCTCTATAATGCATCGCATCAGTCGCACAGAGCGTGATGGTGCTTAGCACGGTCATGCACGAGTTAATCTCCTGTTAGACATGAGTTCCCTGGATTTATTTCCTTCAACACTTGTTGTTTTAGCCCGCTCTATGAGCGGGCTTTTTTTTGCCTTGGATTTACCAAGGCTCTCAGTTTAAGTAGAAATACTAACGCGCAGGGGTAAACCCAAAATGAAGGTAGGCACGCTGAGACGCTATACGACCTCTCGGCGTTCGCTGCAAAAAGCCCTGCTGAATAAGGAAGGGTTCAATGACATCTTCGATGGTTTCTTTCTCTTCTCCGATAGCTGCGGCGAGATTATCTAAGCCCACGGGACCGCCATCGAATTTTTCTATAATGGCCGAGAGCAATTTTCTGTCCATATAGTCAAAGCCCTCCTTGTCCACATCGAGCATATCAAGGGCTTTTGCCGCTGTGTCAGCGCCAACGGTGCCATCAGACTTTATTTCTGCATAGTCTCGCACTCGTCGTAATAGACGATTAGCAATTCGAGGCGTGCCTCTAGCTCGACAGGCTATTTCCCTCGAACCCTCTTCGGTCATTGATAGGTTCAGGTAGCTAGCGCTTCGAGACACGATAGAGGTTAGGTCTTTCACTGAATAAAACTCAAGGCGCTGAACGATACCAAAACGATCTCGCAGGGGAGACGTCAGTGAGCCAGCACGGGTTGTTGCCCCTACCAGCGTAAACGGAGGCAAGTCGAGCTTTATCGAACGAGCAGCCGGTCCCTCGCCTATCATAATATCGAGCTGATAATCTTCCATTGCAGGGTAGAGAATTTCTTCCACTACGGGGCTCAAGCGATGTATTTCATCAATAAAAAGAACGTCGTTTTTTTCAAGGTTGGTTAAAAGTGCGGCTAAATCACCCGCTTTTTCTAATACCGGCCCAGACGTGGTTTTAATGTTAACGCCCATTTCATTCGCAACAATGTTCGCAAGGGTTGTTTTTCCCAGTCCAGGAGGACCAAATATAAGAAGATGATCAAGAGCATCTTCTCGATTGCGTGCGGCCTGAATGAAAATTTCCATCTGCTCACAAACGTGAGGTTGTCCCGTATAGTCATCCAACATCTTTGGACGAATAGCGCGATCTATTACTTCATCTTCAGTGTTGGCGTCCGGCGTTATCAGTCTGTCGGCTTCTATCATGGTTCGTCTACTTTTTAATAAAATGGCTGCAGCATTTTTTATACCGCACCGTTATTACAGGGCCGCTTTTAGCGCTTCGCGTATCAAGGATTCACTTTCCATACCGTCTTTGTAAACGCTATCCACCAACTTACTGGCTTGCGCTGGTTTATAACCCAGTGCAATAAGTGCGCTTTGCGCTTCTTCTCGTGCACTATTTACAGCAACAAAGGTACTACCAGAAAGCAGGTCACTGCTTGGTGCGGGAACAGCCACACTTTGCATTTTTCCAAACTTGGCCAGTCGGTCTTTAAGTTCAACCACTAAACGCTCTGCGGTTTTTTTGCCAATACCCGGTAAGCTGACTAACGCGGAAACGTCTTCATTTTGCACGCTTGACAGAAACTGTGGCGCCGACATTCCCGATAAAATAGCCAAACCGAGTTTTGGTCCCACACCATTTGCTTTTATCAGCTCTCGAAATAATCCGCGCTCTAACTTATCGGCAAAACCAAACAGCAACTGAGCATCTTCGCGAACCACAAAGTGCGTGTAAACCACAACTTCATCGCCTACTGCTGGCAGTTGGTAAAAGCTCGTCATCGGCATGTGTATTTCGTAACCTACACCGGCCACATCTACAAGAATTTCTGGTGGCTGCTTTTCAGCCAACGTACCGCGAATTCGTCCAATCATTTATATTCTCTTTGTGCGCGCTTGAATGCTTAAAAAGGATTGGTTCTAGGAAATTAACGCAAACGACCGCGAACGGTTTTTCGTGCTTGGCCCGCCATATTGATAAGGCTTTGTTCGGTATTGGCATGGCAAAGTGCCACAGCAAGCGCATCTGCCGCATCGGCCTGAGGTGTCCCACTTAAGTTCAGCAGGTGCTTAACCATATGCTGAACTTGTGTTTTATCAGCATTACCTTTACCCACAACTGCCTGTTTAATTTGTCTTGCACTATACTCGGCAACAGGAAGCTGAGATTGGGTTGCCGCCACTATTGCAGCGCCCCTTGCCTGACCAAGCTTTAACGCAGAGTCTGGGTTTTTAGCCATAAACACTTGTTCGATAGCAAACTGTGATGGGTTATATTGACGAATGATGTCGCCCACGCCGGTAAATATATTTGCCAAACGAGAAGGTAAATCGGTAGTGCCTACTCGAATACAACCGCTCGCCACATATACCAGCTTACCCTGCTTTCGCGCTATTAAACCGTAGCCTGTGATCCTAGAACCTGGATCTATACCCAGTATAACCATTAAGCCTTACTCGGTACAAACAAAGATACCGCCTCTTTGTTTGAAGGAGACCACAAGCGTGCTAACGCCTCATCCTTTGACACCCATTCGTATTGAAGATGCTCGGTAAGAGTTATCGGTGTTTTACTACTCACTTGAAGGGAAAATACATGCTCAGTATTGTGAAGGGTACCCGGAGGATAACGATGGCGCCATCGCTCGCGAATAACGTATTGGTTTTGCTTAGCGTGATTTGTAATGGACAAACCTAAGGCTTTGGCATCAATACCGGTTTCTTCAGCCACCTCTCGATAGGCTGTTTCAATCGGCATTTCGCCGTCTTCCAATGCGCCTGTGACAGATTGCCAAAAAGACGCATCATCCATTCTTTGCAATAACAGCACTCGGTGGTGTTCATCAAACAACACCACCAGCGCTGATTCTGGCTTTTTATAGGCCATAAATTAAGATTGCTTCTTCACCGTCGCAATGGCCAAATCTTCAAGCTGCTGCGGGTTAGCTGGGCTTGGTGCCGATGTGAGTGGGCAAGCTGCAGTGGTGGTTTTTGGAAACGCCATCACATCGCGAATAGAGGTAGCCCCTGTCATCAACATGACAAGGCGATCTAAACCGAATGCTAAACCTGCGTGAGGCGGAGCACCAAAACGAAGGGCATCGAGTAAGAAACCAAATTTGTTTTTGGCTTCTTCGTCGTCTATTCCTAAAATATTGAATACGGTAGACTGCATATTCTCATCGTGAATACGAACCGAGCCACCGCCTAATTCAACGCCGTTAAGCACCATGTCGTAGGCATCAGACAACGCGCCAACCGGATTGGCTTTCAGCTCTTCAGGTGTAAGCCCACGTGGTGCCGTGAATGGGTGGTGAATAGCGTGAAGCTGACCATCGAATTCCTCAAACATAGGGAAATCAACAACCCACAATGGCTTCCATTCGCCCTCTAGCAATTCAAAGTCTTCACCTAGTTTTAGACGAAGTGCGCCCATGGCTTCTGTCACTACGGTGTAATCATCCGCACCGAATAAAAGAATGTCACCCGCTTGTGCACCTGTACGCTGAATAATAGCATCGGTCACATCTTCGCTTAAGAACTTAAGCACTGGCGACTGCAGGCCTTCTTGACCTGGAGAAAGCTCGTTCACTTTAATCCACGCCAGGCCTTTTGCACCGTAAATACCAACAAACTTGGTGTACTCGTCTATTTGCTTACGGGAAAGCTTTGCACCGCCGGGCACACGAATGGCGCTGACACGGCCTTTCGGGTCGTTAGCAGGCCCACTGAATACTTTAAAATCAACCTTTTCAAGCAAATCGGCAACGTCAGTAAGCTCAAGAGGGTTACGTAAATCAGGCTTATCACTTCCAAATCGCTTCATCGCTTCTGCGTAAGTCATTTGAGGGAAGTCGCCAAGGTCCACATCGAGCATCTTGTTAAACAAGTCGCGGATCATTCGCTCGGTAATACCCATCACGCTTTGCGCATCGAGGAACGTCGTTTCGATATCGATTTGGGTGAATTCTGGCTGACGGTCGGCACGTAAATCTTCGTCTCTGAAACACTTCACTATTTGGTAATAGCGATCCATGCCTGACATCATTAGCAATTGTTTAAATAGCTGAGGCGACTGAGGTAGTGCGAAAAACTCACCTTTGTGTGTACGACTTGGCACCAAATAGTCTCGCGCGCCCTCTGGTGTCGCCTTTGTAAGAATAGGCGTTTCGATATCTAAAAAGCCCTCTTCTTCTAAAAAGCGGCGAACCGCGCCGGTTACTTTTGCTCTGAACTGTAAACGCTGGCTCATTACCGGGCGACGTAAGTCGAGGTAACGGTAGCGCAAGCGCTGCTCTTCAGAGTTTTCTTGATTCCAGTCGAGAGGAAGCACGTCTGATTTGTTGATAACTTCAAGGCCTGTGCCTAAGATCTCAATCTCACCTGTGCGCATTTCTTTATTAATCTGTCCTTCTGGACGAGCGCGAACTTTACCGGTTAGCTTTACACAAAACTCACCGCGAAGGGTGTTAGCAACAGAAAGTACATCAGGTAAATCAGGGTCGAAAACAACCTGTACAATCCCTTCTCTGTCGCGAAGGTCGATAAAGATTACGCCACCTAAGTCACGACGTTTGTTAACCCAGCCACAAAGCGTGACTTCTTGCCCAATGTAAGTTGAATCGATGTTCCCACAGTAATCTGTGCGCATGGTCGTTGACCCCTGATAATTTTCTTGCTTAACGTGATGATTTGCGTACTTTATGGCCCTGAACTAATGCTCTACACTGACGCCTCTTTTGCGAATTCGTAAAACTGTATACGAAATAGCAGCACGAGGGAGTTATAAGCACTTTTGTTAGTAAAGAAGCTCGACAGAAGCCATCACGTTTAATGTATTAGATTTAAGGTCGCATAGTATAAACAAATGCGTCGTAAAGCCCAATGACAAATATGAACAATACCGCAACGAATATGGCTAACGCCCAGCAAAACTTACCGCCTGTATTTATTGGGTTACCCATGTGGCAGCACAGCCACTGGCCAAATTCATGGTTTGCCTCATTTCCCAAGGCACAAAGTCAGCTTATCCATTACGCCAATGAATGTAATACCGTTGAGGGGAATACCACCTTCTACTCCCTTCCCGATGCAGATGCGGTAGCGCGCTGGGCAGATTCGGTACCTTCGCACTTCTCCTTTGCTTTCAAATTCAACCAGCAAATCACGCATGTAAATAGACTACAGCATTGTGAAGATGAAATACGGCAACAGTTGTCACTGCTCGCGCCTCTCAAGCACAAGCTCGGCGTGATGTTGGTTCAACTACCTGCTAGCTTTGGTCCTGACAAATTGGCTGTACTCGATACATTTTTAAGCCTTATCCCCTCATCTATTTACGTGGCAGTAGAAGTGCGACATTTGCAGTTTTTTGCTAAGTCAGATGCTGAAAAAGCATTTAATCAACTGCTGATTAAACACAAGGCAAACCGCATCATTATGGATACCAGAGCCCTATTCACAGGACCAATCACCAGCGAGATAGTGAGAGAAGTAAGAGGTAAGAAGCCCAAAGTACCAGTGAATGTAATTGCTACTGGCCAAAAGCCCGTAGTGCGCTTTGTGGGTAACGATAACGAAGCAGACAATACCGCATGCCTTCGTCCATGGGTGAGTAAAATTCATCAGTGGCGTGTTGAAGGCAGGTCTGCCTACTTCTTCTGCCACCGACCAGATAATAAAGATGCGCCGTGGTTAGCATCTTTGTTTATCAATTTATATAACGAGGCCTATCCAGATTATTCTCTACCGACTCTCTCCATGACAAAGAATCCTCTTCAGGATAATTTGTTTTAGTCGAGTAGTCATTTTACATGCAGGCTTAAATGATGGTGTTTAAAAGCAAAAGGCTTTAAAATAAAATGTCAACAGGGGTAAAGTCTCACTCCGATTTTCTATACTCTTTTGCGTTTTATTACGCAAAAGCGCTACCGGTAAATATTGTAATTATGACTGACTTATACCCACAACCTTCTCACGAAGAAGAACGGCTTAAAGCGCTTTATAAATTGGATATTCTGGATACACCACCAGATGAAAGGTTAGATGCGGTCACAAAGAATGTTCAGGAATTCTTTAAGTGCAAAATTTGCTTGGTGAGCTTAATCGCAGATGATAGGCAGTGGTTTAAATCTCGCCAATGCTTAGATGTTAGCGAAACACCGCGAAATGTCTCGTTTTGTACCTATGCCATCGCAGAAGAGGAATACCTTATTGTGCCTGATGCACATGAGGATGACAGATTTGCGAACAACCCATTGGTTAAAGGAGAGCCATTCATCCGCGCTTACGCGGGTATTATCTTGCGCTCTACAGATGGTTACGAACTAGGCACCCTTTGCGTTATTCATGACTCACCCAGGCAGTTCGAAGACGTTGATATTGTCATGCTGCGTCACTTCGGCCTTCAGGCTGAATCTATTTTAAGAGAGAGCGACAAAGGCTAAGGGGCTACAAGAACGACCAAATCGGCTGGGGCTATTTTGCCCCAGCCGATTTTACTTCAGATGATTTTGCCGTAGGCGATTTTATTCCAAGCCATGGGGCTCTCACTTCCCCCCTTCTTTAACGAAAGTCAGCAGCGTCCAATTCGTGCTTTTTCATTAACTTATGCATATCGGTGCGATTCCTTCCCGCTAAATCTGCAGCTCGAGTAACGTTGCCGTCTGTCATTTTAAGCAGCTTAAACAAATACTGTTGTTCGAAGGCGTCTCGCGCTTCGGTCAGCGTGGGCCAGCTCTGCTTTGTGGCAGATAAAGCTTGTTCAACAAGATGCAAAGGCACTACAGGAGTTTGCGTTAACGCCACACACTGCTCAACAACATTCACTAACTGTCGCACATTCCCCGGCCAAGAAGACGTGACTAACTGCTGCATAGCATCATCTGAGAACTGGCTTACGTCAACACCATGGCGCTGAGCGCTTTGTTGCAATAAAGAGCGCGCAAGAAGTGGAATATCTTCGCTACGAGATTTTAAAGACGGAAGTTTTAGGTTAACCACATTCAGGCGATAATAAAGATCTTCTCTAAATGTTCCCGCTTCCATTTCTTTATGCAAATCTTTATGGGTCGCCGATATTATTCGAACATCAATATCGACTTGTTTACTGCTGCCCACCGGGCGAATCTGACGCTCTTGCAATGCACGCAGCAATTTTACTTGAAGCGTCATTGGCATATCACCAATCTCATCTAAAAACAGCGTACCGCCATCGGCCTCTTTGAAAAGACCTGCATGGGCAGTGACTGCGCCAGTGAAAGCGCCTTTTGCATGGCCAAATAGCTCCGACTCAAGCAGGTTTTCAGGCAACGCACCACAGTTTATAGCAACAAATGGCTTGTCGCGGCGGTTGCTCGCTTTATGAATCGCATTAGCGAGAAGCTCTTTACCCGTTCCGCTGGCCCCGCTAATTAATACCGATACTTCGCGCTGCGCAATGCGAAACGCTTGATCAAGCACGTTCAGCATTTCCGGCGAGCGAGTGATTATTTCTTTTGCCCAATCTCCTGGCTTAACCGCCTGTGATTGGTTGAGTGCTTTTTGCAACAGAGCGCGAAGCTCTTCGTGTTCTACAGGCTTAGGTAGAAAACCAAACACGCCGCGCTGAGTAGCCTCAATGGCATCGGCAATGGTGCCATGGGCGGTCATTAAAATAACGGGAATATCTTGTCTAATGCCCATAATCTCTTCAAATAAGCTTAAGCCATCTAAACCTGGCATTCTTAAATCGCTCAGCACAACGTCGAAACTATTGCCCTGTAGTTTTTTAAGTGCGCTTTGTCCATCTTCCACTGCAGTGACGTTATACCCTTCACCTTCAAGGCGAATGGTTAGCAGGCGAAGTAGGCTTTTATCGTCATCAACCAACAATAAGTCAGGATTGTTATTCGCCTTTTCACTCATTGTTGCGTACTCCTATTTTTATCCATCAATGTCGCTTCTATTTGTAATAATTCTTCAAGTTTCTTACGTAAGCTATCTATCTCGTTTTGCAGTGTTATGAGCTTTTCACCGCGAGAGGTATTTTCTTTTTCCAACACCACCAGCGCAGACTCAAATTGCATTAATTGATTATTTTGCGCACCTGCAATAACGTCAATAACTTTCCGGCTCTGCTCTGTAAAGCCCGGGGATATTTCATTGAACGCTAGTTGCGCTCGCAGTTTATTCTGGTAGGGGGTGTCGTTCATAAGTGTGAGAATATAAGCGTGTAAGCGGTCGTAGTCACTGTTTGTTAACGTGGCTAAGGTTTGCTGACGCTGCGTCCATGGCTGATCAGACGCATTAACCCAAAGCTCTATCCAATGCTTCGCATCACAATTATGTAAAAAATCTTCCGGTGGGTTTTCATAAAAACAAAAAGCACTGCCAAGGGCCGTCTTGTTGTTCGCCGGGGGCTCGTCAGACGCTTCCTTACTAACATCTGTCAGGCTTTCGCAACCTACTAAAAAAAATACGGCAATAAAAAAACAACTTAATCTCATTTTACTTTTCCTGTTGCGCAATGCTTCTGCTACACGCTTTTAAAGGCGCGTGCTTTTTATTTTATGTGCTTTGGGCTTTAAGTTCAGCGTTTCAAGTACAGCTTTTTTAAACCAGTCTATTCTGTGCTGTACCTTACATGCTGCACTTTCATTTTTGCGAAAGGGAAACCCGAAAGCAGACATCCGCATAGTCTACCTCTACCACTTGAACATCGCCATGCATAAGTCGCGCGCAATCTGCAACAATCGATAACCCTAAGCCCGTTCCGATGACGTTATCATTACGAGGTTCACTGCCTCGAATGAAAGGTTCAAACAGGGTTGTAACTGATTCTGGAGAAATTGGCTTGCCGTGGTTGGCTACATCAAGAATAAGCATATCTTCTTCAATGCTCTCTCCTGTGCTTTTGCTCATGTAAACCTTGACGAAAATAGGCCTGCCGACAGCACCATGCGCTACCGCATTTGACAATAAATTATCTAGGACACGACGGAAGAGCTCTTCATCGAGAAGAGCCTCATCAACCTGCACATCAACAACAACTTCTCTGTTTTGAATAGCGAGTGCATAGTCCTCAATGCACTCATCTATCAGCGTCTGCGGCTTATAAAGCACCAGTTTGGGCTGAGCCTGCTGCAGTAACAAATTGTAGTCTAATAATTTTTCAACCAAAGTGTTGAGCCGTTGAGTGCTGCCACTTAGCAAAGACAATACTTCTCGCTGATTATCGTTTAGATCGCCCACCACATTTTCAGATAACAGGCTGCAACCTTCCTTGATGCTGGCTAAAGGGGTCTTTAATTCGTGGGCCGCATGGCGCAACAAAGCCGTTCGAATATGCTCTAGTTGCTGAAGGCGGTCATACAGCCAGTGCAAATCTTTTTCTACATCAAGTAATTCTTTGGGCGCGTGGCGAGTTAGTGGTGGCAATTCGCCTCTGCTGTGGGCCAGTATACGAATTATTTTTTTGAGGTTATTTACGGGGTTAACAATAAGCTGACTGCCTAACAATATCAGCATTAAAGAAACACTTACCAGCATAGCAGTAGACCATGCTTGCTTTGCCTGCATCGCGTTCAGGTCGCTCTGCTGCAGCGCCACTCGCTCGGTGATGACCCGTTCAACATCTGCTCGAAGCTGTTTAACGCTATCTTTGATAGTCGCTAGATAAGCATTTAGCAATAACTGATCTTCAATGTTTCGATAGTCTGCCAGCTGGTCGATTTGTGTGGTCAAAAAACTACACACTTCGCCTGTGCCAAGACCTTGGCACAGGTTATCTGCCGCCAGTGCAAATTGCTCTAACGCATTGTCTGAGATGGCCGCCACTCTCTCACTTTTCAGTACAGAATATTGGCGAATACTTCGTTCAACATCCACTACGGCGTTATCAAGTTGCTGAACATCACCCACAATTTCAACGACAAAGCGAGTTTCCAACGTTGTCATTTGGCCAACTTTGGCTAAATCGCTCTGGCTTTGCCACAGCAGCGCAATAAGAGGAATTAGGGCCAACACAAAACTACCTAGTGTTAACTGCCTCAGAGAACCTAGCTGAACTATACGTTCGCTTAAGGAAAACTTTTTAACCAGAACCCTATCCTCTTAATTTTTCTGCTGCTTTGTTACAGCTAACGTTGATATCAGCGCCAATTAGTATTCACTGACATTACTACTTCTTGGTGATTTTACTACTGCACTTGCTATTGCTTTTACTACTGCTTTAGCGCCGCGGTAACACTATTATTTGCGTCATTTGTCTTAGGCGTAAGTTTACTTTTTGCTAACTCTTTTTCCGTAAGCTTGCCATCTTCGTTATCATCGATTAAGCCAAAATTTCGCAATAATTCGATGTGTTGGACAGCTTCTTTAAGTGAAATAAAACCGTCCTTATCTTTATCAAGCTTTTGCATCAGCGTGTTGGCCGGGCTTGCGCTTACCGACGCCACAAAAGAAACCTGCAACATCATAACTGCTAACAACGTAAATATATTTCTACCTGAAATCTTCATTCTGAATCCCTCGCAATAGATGGCTAACCAGTACTTAGTTAGACATAGCCAGATTCGCGCCACATTACAGAAAAACCAAAATACACTTTAATATCAGAAACTTGGATTCACGCAAAGAAATAGCTGCACGGCTATGTGTTGCTGATTAGAAACACTCTTGTATGTAACCTTTACGACTTAAATTGCTTTTCGTCATAAAATGGCGCCAGACTGAGTAGCGTTTTTAAAGGAACGGGTTTACTGAACATAAAGCCCTGAACGTTATCGCAGCCGTGCTGGCGTAAATAGTCCCACTGCTCATAGGTCTCTATTCCTTCAGCGCATACTGTCAGCGATAGACGTTTTGCTAAATCAATAATAGCGCCGGTTACTAGCCTGCTGCGCTCAGAGGTTTGAAGCTCCATCACAAACTGTCTATCCACTTTTAGCGTGTCGATAGTTATCTGAGTAAGGTAACTCAGTGATGAATAGCCCGTACCAAAATCATCTAAGGCAATGGAACAACCCATATTACTCATTCGTCTGAAGAACTTATTAGACAGTTGGAAGTTTTCGAGATAGGCACTCTCTGTTACCTCAAACTCCATGTTTTCAGGATTAACGTCGTATACGTTTAATGTGTTGTATATGTAGTCAAAAAGCTGCGCGTTTCTGAGATCGTGTCCCGATAAATTCACCGACACTTTGAAGTTTTGTGGAGCCCAATGTTTAATGTCAGGAAGGTCTATACACACACGTTTGATTATCCACTGAGTAATAGCGGTAATCTTGCCGCCCTGCTCAGCGATGGGAATAAATTCATTGGGCATTACAAGCCCAAATTTCGGATGCTGCCATCGTATGAGGGCTTCAGCGCCAATAACATGACCGTAGTTATCAACTTTCACCTGATAATAGACGATAAATTCGTCTTCGCGCAGTCCTTGCTCAATGCCATTTGCAATCTGAAGCTTGCGCTTGTGTGACTCAACCATATCTGGTGTAAAGAGTGTATAGCTTCCACGCCCTCTCGCCTTCGATCTGTACATTGCTAGATCGGCGTTGCTCATCAGGTCGCTGAGTTCAAAATTCGCATCGCTTGCTTTTGCAACACCAACGCTTATTCCTACTGTCAGAGAAAGACCTTGCATCTCAAATGGCTCATCAAATGCAGACAATAAACGTATCGCTAACTGCTCAGCAGCGTAGTCGTTTACCTCTCTATCGGGAAGAACGATAAACTCATCACCACCTAAACGGGCAAATAAATCGTCGTTTCGCAAAAGACGCTGCACTCTATCGGCAACTTCAATCAAAATTAAATCGCCGGTCTCATGACCTAATGAATCGTTTATTCCTTTAAACCCATCTAAGTCGAAAAACAGCAGCATTATGTCATCGTCGTTTCGCTTGGCTCGCGCTAGTTCGAGCCTGAGGTTATCGAGCACATATTGTCTATTCGGTAGCCCTGTTAAACTATCGTAGTTGGCGAGCCGGGCCATAGTCTCTTGCTGATCGAACAGGGTTTGTTTTTGTTCAAAATTTATCAATAGCTCTACTTCGATGGTATCGAGCAAACTATTTATATTTGAGCCTAACTGTCCAAATTCGTTTTGTGAGGAAATTGAGCTTCGCAGTGCATAATCTTTTGTTTCAAAAAGGTCCTGAGTGAACCGCTTTAATTCAAATAATGGCGTAATAAGACGATGGGTCACCAACAGACAAATACCCACGCAGAGCAATCCTATGACCAGAATAAGGAAGAATTGACGCACCAGCGTTCTTGCACTTTGCTCAGGTATGGCAGCTTTAGCGTCAGCATGAATAACAACGTGTCCAAGGGGGTAAGTACTCGTACCTACAAGATTATGAGTAGTAATAACATCGTTGGAATGCAGGGTTACGCCGTAGGGAATATCGCGGGGTGAAGAGGGAATTGCTGAGCCATAATCAGACTCTTTTCTCAATGCTACAGACGTAATCGCTTTATAATTGGTATCGTAAAGCGTTGCCGATATGAGGTAATTGTGTTCTCGCACCGATTTAAATATTAACTCGTACCTGTCTACATTATCTGAGCCCGTGTCTGCGAGCACGCTCAATTGCGACGCTAAACTATTACTGATTGCACTGGTGTTGCTTTCTACCACTTGCTTCATTAGCGCGTTGTGCTCAACTTTATTGATCACAAACACCGCTATAGCAAGGGCACACATCGATATCGCTATCACAATACCCATGGTTATTTTTATCGATTTAAACACCAACACAACCTTGTTCGACGAAATAGTAACGTAAAAGACAGCAGATGAGTTTACCCGCTAAAGGCGTAAAATAATATGTGAAGGAGAGTAAATAACAACTCTTTTTAACGCCGCTTTACTACGAACATCAATGAAAAGGCTGAAGCTAGACGTCAGTTTGTCCGTCCTTCACATCCAATTTTGTCTTGATAAATTGACTGTGAGGTACATAAAGTAAATCTGCAATTTGCCTTATCGTACTTTCCTCGAGCGGTGCTAGCGTGCTGTCTGCATAGGCAATCGCCCAAAGGCTGCGAATAATGTTTGCTTTCTCTTCACTGCCGCAGTGCGCATTAACGACTTTTGTGAACTGAACAACATCAATGGCATTTTCAGATGTCTCATTCCCTTCTTCGAGTAAAAGGGCCAGTGCATCGTCATCAATATCCACATGCTTTTTGAGTTGATGTTGATATGCCTTACGCTCATCTTCGGTCACTTGATTATCGGCATTCACTATTTCACTGAGTAACGCGGCCGTGGCAAGCTCATAAGAATAAGTCGGCTTTTGCTGTTTTTTTGCATCTTCAAACAAGGTTAAAAATTGTTTTAGCATTTTAGCTCCTTTAGCGTTAGCGCCTTGTGCGTTATTTACTTTGTAACCTTAAGCAGATGATGACGAAAGAAGTTATCGTTTAGTGGCCTAAAATTAGCGCTAATGAGGATTGGTGCTAAGCGTACCTATTACCTTTCGACCTCCCTCTTCAAATCGAACCTGTTCACACAACGCATGCACCATTGCTAGCCCTCGCCCAAAAGATTCATCGTTAGTCACATTTTGTAAACTATCCCAACTAAAACCGTCGCCACTATCGAGCACTGACACTTGTATTTTTTGTTCGTTAGGCAAAGACTCAATTCTAATGGTGATACTTGCGTCGCTGAGCTCTTTTAGCGATGCTTCTCGCATTTCATAGTAGGAATGAAAACCTTCAGTGGTGCTTTTTATTTCTGAATCGAGCTTTAACACACCGTGCTCTAATGCATTGTTAAATAATTCTGAAAGCACAGTGTACAAGACTGAGCGGATGCTCTGAACGCCCTCACACTGCCCTGCTATCTGCAAAACACGTTGCAAAATGTCTGGCTGTTTTAACAACTCAGCAGTAAGGGCTACTTCATGTGAAGAAGGCAAACCAAATTGATTTTTAACTGATGGTAAAAGTTGAATAGGCTTTGCAGAAAAAATAATAGCAGAAACATCATCGTCAAATGAATCGCTTACATTGAACTGCAAGGCCTTCTCGTACAGCGATTGTGCGGTAATCGTTTCGCTGTTCAATAACTTATCCTTAATAATATCACTGATGCCATCTTCCATGAGCATATCGTTATTACTATCAAACACTTCTATTAAACCGTCGCTTACAATAATAAGTTGCTCACCGTGAGATAAGTGAACGGTGTCACAGGCCGTGTCGAATTCCTCATCATCAAGGATCCCCAAAGCCATATGCCGTGAAGGACGCTGCCGTAACCCTGAGGCCATTCTACCCGCAGTGAGTACAGCCGGCATACCGCCTTGCCACAAGGTAATATGAGAGCCTGTTGAATCAATCTCCCCAATGACTGCCGCCATAAACATATCGTGAGGGAGAAACTTTAGTAAGATAGCATTGAGCTCTCTGGCAATTTCAGACACGGTGACGCCCTGCTGCGATATCTCCTGAAAGGCTCTGGTGACTGGCAATGCGCCTACCGCCGATGCTAAACCGTGACCAGTGAAGTCTCCAACCGCAAAGTAAATGCCGCCATTTGGGTTTTTCTCACATAAAAAAACATCACCATTAAAACTTTCTGCAGGTTTAATGTAATAGTCAAAATAAGACAGTACTTGCGGGTCGTTTACAATTGCATTGCTAAAGATATGCTCGACGATAGCGTGTTCGCGAGCGACTCGCTGGTTGAACAATAATAAGGCTTTGTTTTGCTGCTCAATACGAAGGCTTAGTGCTCTGATTTTCAAGTGCGCTCGAATCTTGGCTACAAGTATGTGTTTGTCGAAAGGTTTAGTCGCAAAATCATTGCCGCCAACCTCTAAACACTTAACCAAGCTGGCCTTGTCTTCCAGTGCAGTAATAAAAAGAATGGGAAGGTATTCTTCTGAGGCATGCTTACGCAATTGTGGTACAACATCAAAGCCACTCATATCTGGCATTACCACGTCGAGTAAAATCAGGTCTGGCGCCTCTGATTTAAATTTTTCAATTGCCTGTGTGCCGTTCTCAGCCTCGATGCAGTCGTCATACCCTTCTGCGCTGAGCATATTCAAAAGTAAAATGCGATTGATAGGCTCATCGTCGACAATAAGAATTTTCATAGTACATATCCTTAAAACAGAAGCATCGAACAGCACCCGAACATAGGATGAGACTTTTTATTTCGTCTTATCTCACTCTATCCCGCCTCACCGTATTTTATCTAGTTATCGGGAGTAACATTACTTCAAAGCGTTAAGACGCTTCTCGCCCTCCTAGCGAAGTTGAAACTTTTTATCAAAACGAGAAATTTCCAGTATTTTACTTACCTGTGGACGTGCATTTTCTATGCTGTACGTGTAGTTGCCACCCTTGAGCGACTTCTGCATGTTTAACAACATACCTAACGCAGAGCTATCCATATACTCCGTAATGGACAAATCCACAGCGATTTCGTTGGTTTTATCAGTCAGATCGTTGTAGGCGTTTCTAAATTCTTCAACTTTACTAAAGTCGAACTTTTCCCCCACTTTAATGACTAAAACTTCGCCATCTTGGCGATACTGCGATGTGATCGGCATTGAACCTCCAATGTACTTCGTTGAGAAAAGTTTCATCATATGTCGTCAATTTTGCTATCCTTAACCCTAGTACAAGTTTGCAATAATTTCTCAGACATTTTTATCGTCAGCATGACAGTTTTTCTGAGAATTGAAAGGTTCAGTTTAACGTTAGAGGCAGATATGCAAGATTGGCAAGATGCGCTTTTGGTTTACAGTACTGAAAGCGGTAAAGTCAAACCAGAACAAAAGGACCAAGCGCGCTCAGTGTCGGACGATGGCATCGTTCGAATTCACCGGGAGACTAAGGGACGAAAGGGAAAAGGTGTATCTCTTATTAAAGGGTTAGACATGCCCCCTGCAGACCTAAAGAAGCTAGGCTCAGAGCTTAAAAAGAAATGCGGTTGCGGCGGTGCGGTTAAAGACGGCGTGATTGAAGTTCAAACCGACGACAGAGAAAAACTTCGCCTGTTGCTGGAAGAAAAAAATTATAAGGTAAAACTTGCAGGAGGATAACGTCTGTCCCCTCCTACTTTTTCATAAACACATAACAAAAAGAGTCCGAAATGGAAAAGCTGTCAATTTCTGATTTACATATTATTTTGGTAGAGCCCTCTGATACACAGAGAAAGATCATTACTACCTTATTGCTCAAAGAAAGTGTTAAGGAAATTGATCCTGTTAGTACATTCGGTGAAGCAAAATCTGCCATTCGCGCACATGGCGCAGACCTTGTCGTTAGCGCTATGTATTTTGAGGACGGCACAGCGCTTGAATTGCTGAAATTCATAAAAGAGAGCGACGAGTTCAAATCTATCCCATTCATGTTGGTTTCAAGTGAAAACCGAATGAGTAAGCTAGAAGAGTTTAAACAGGCAGGTGTGGCAGCCATTCTTCCAAAACCGTTTGAACCGCTGCATCTCTCCAGAGCGCTAAATGCTAGTCTCGACCTTATTAACCACGATGAACTTGATTTAGAGTTTTTTGATGTTCACGACGTGAGGGTATTGTTAGTCGATGACAGTAAGCTAGCCCGTAACCATATTCGCAGAGTACTCGAAGGTATGGGGCTGCAAAAAATCAAAGAGGCAGAAAACGGGGCTATGGCTCTTACATTTATTAAAGATGAAGCCTTTGACTTAGTGGTAACAGATTACAACATGCCAGAAATGGACGGCAGAGAGCTATCAGAGTTCATCAGGTTCAATCCTGAAACTACGCATATCCCCATTATTATGGTTACATCGGAATCTGCTGACAGTATGCATATGGCAAACATTCAGCAAACCGGGGTAAATGCGCTTTGCGACAAGCCCTTTGAGCCTAATGAAGTAAGACAAATGCTCTCAGCCCTGTTAAGTCACTAGCAAAATTTATTTCAACTTTTTTGTTCAAATAATTAAACCAGCTTGTAAAAAAGAATTGACAGCATTAGACATTAGACTTACATTCACTGTATGAAAACGAACATGCAGTACGTAGCAATTCTATTTTTCGCGTTTACATCCTTATACTAGGAGGGCGCTGCTACATGCATAAAAACCTCCCTCCAGGGAGGTTTTTTTTTACCACTTATTCAACACAACTTTTGAAGTCATAGATTTAGATTTTTATACGGGAAAATTATGTCAGACAACGCACTAGATACTGTCAGAAAGCGCATTACCGCTCTAGACAGCGAATTACTAAACTTACTGGCTGAAAGAAGAAAACTCACCAACGAAGTTGCAGAAACAAAAATTAAACATCATATCCCCGTACGAGATCAAAAGCGCGAAGAGCAACTGCTCGTTCGTTTGATTAAAGAGGGGCAGAGTGTAAATTTAGACCCTCACTACGTGACTCAAATCTTTCATGTGATTATTGAAGACTCGGTTCTCAACCAGCAGGCTATGCTTGCGGAGCGCGCTAACCCGGGAAGCACGTTGCCCCTTAACCGCGTTGCGTTTTTAGGTGACAAGGGTTCTTATTCCTACCTTGCTACCCAAAAGTATTTCTCACGTCGCCCAGGTGAACTACTAGAGATTGGCTGTCAGAGTTTTGGCGAAATCATTCACAAAGTAGAAAATACGGAGGCTGATTACGCCGTATTGCCCATCGAAAACACGACATCCGGCAGTATTAATGAGGTTTACGACCAACTCCAACACACACAGTTGAGTATTATTGGCGAGCTTACCCACCCTATCCGCCATACTCTATTAGTTGGTGCAGACACATCGATTGAAAAAATTAAGACGCTGTACGCTCACCCTCAAGTTTTCACACAATGCAGCCACTTTTTAGCAGAGCTTGGCAACGTGGAAGTAAAAACCATGGACAGCACCTCTTCTGCCATGCTTACCGTAAGCGATTTAGCACGGGATGATGTTGCCGCCATTGGTAGCGAGGCCGGTGGAAATCTTTACGGTCTTACGGCGATAAAAAGTAATTTAGCCAATCAGAAAGAAAACCACAGCCGCTTTATTGTGGTGGCAAGAAACGCGGTGACGGTTCCGCTTCAAGTACCTGCAAAGACCACGCTGGTCATGTCAACGATACAAAAGCCAGGCGCACTCGTAGAGGCATTGCTGGTATTAAGAGAAAACAAAATCAACATGACCAAGTTGGAGTCTCGTCCCATTCCTGGCAATCCGTGGGAAGAGATGTTCTATATTGATGTGGAAGGCAACGTTGAGGATGGGCCGGTGCAAACCGCGTTTGCCTCGCTGCAAAGTATCACTCGCTATATAAAAGTACTTGGCTGTTACCCCAGCGAAGAAATAAGCCCTACCAAAGTAGCGGCAGCAAGTGCGCTCTCTCAGTAATAGAATATTAGAATACCAGCCCTTCGATAGTTGGTTGGATAACACATAGCAAAAAGGCGAGGTAGCATTTGCGCTTAAATGCCCTCGCCTTCTCTTTCTTCTTATTTATTAAAGGTCTATTTGTCTCTCAATAACTGCCCATCGTCGGCTTTTAACAATAGCTGCTTACTATCGACTAAACATTTTTTCGCATAATCGCCAAACCAGCCGCCAACTTTCATAAACTGCTCAACAAACCCTTTCTTATCGCCACTTTCTAGCAGTGATAACGCTAATCCAAAGCGCTCGTAAAATCTTCGCAATAGTGCAAAATTATCGGGGTTATTAAAAATAATGTCGGCGTATAACTGAGGAGACTGGGCAAACAATCGTCCTACCATAGCCAACTCTAAGCGATAGATAGGCGAGCTGAACATGGTCAGTGAGTCTAAATTGGGGTTTTCACCTTTAAGATGCTGACCATATACAAACGTGTTGAAGTGGCGCATAACCTGTATATATGCCATAGCTTCATCGTGCTCTTTTGCACTGGAGTTGTGAACAGTCGCTCCCCAAATTCGCATTTGCTCTATTAGCCACTCGTACTTATCACTCTGGCGCCCGTTACACACCACCACCACCTGCTTAATCATACCAGGAGCATCGGGCCCAAACATGGGATGTAATCCCACCACTGGCCCTTTGTGTACACCAAGCATGGCGTTAAGCGGCATCGCTTTTATACTGGTAATGTCTGCAAGAATACAGTTATCAGGTAACATGGTTAGGCGCTTTATAACCGCTTCGGTTAAATTGATAGGTACTGCCACAATAACTAACGAGGCGTTTGACAACAGCGCCTGCGCGTTGCCATTTTCCCAGTCGTCTTTTTCAACAACGCTAACGTTGTATTTACTGCGTTGAAACAAACTAACAAACACCCGCCCAAGCGCACCGCCGCCACCAATAACAACCACATTGTCGATATCTGGTTTCACGCAGCGGTATTCATTATTTTGAGTATGGTAAGACTCGCGCATGACGCGGCGAAGAAGATCTTCTGTTAAATCGGCAGAAACTCCCATTTCTTCAGCTTGTTGTCGCCTAGAAGCAATAAGGGCTTTCTCCCGTTCGGGCACGTAAACAGGCATTCCCGCTTGCGCTTTAATCTTTCCTACTTTGGTGGTGATTTCATTGCGCTTTGCTAGCAGTTCAACGAGCAGGGTATCCAGCTCGTCGATGCCTTCGCGCAGTGATGCCAATTGCTGTGAAAAATCGGCCATTGTGGTTTACCCTTGAATCAAATGGCACTAGGGCGTGTTGATCTTTGTTGTACGAGTTTTGGGCTAAATGGAAGCATTTTAAT
>OJFG01000118.1_pt1 | contig 47225 bp, 49 predicted proteins | sample 1594071 | NCBI WGS metagenome assembly OJFG01 (sample SAMN05416818, study PRJEB24817) | seawater metagenome | isolation source: Sea water | place: Canada:Atlantic | collected 2013-07 | reverse complement strand
TTGCTTTTCCCCCGAAGCGGATGCGCATTTTAGGGATCTGAGCGCTCACGTCAACAAGTATTTTCAAAAAACTGTCACATTTCGTCTGTTCGCTCAAATATCCCACACAACGCGCAATATTCGCTCTGTTTTTACCGTTATTCTGTTATTGAGGTAAACCAATTAGCGTGCTGAGGGGAATATTTATATAACGGCAATACGACTTATAACGTATAAATGACGTGAAATAGCGATTATTCTATATCTATAGTTCGCATAGTTAGTTTAGTTCTACACCCCTACGTTTTAAGAAAGGATAAGTATTGTGGCATTACGTACATATAAATCAGTTGCGCCTAATATAGGAGAGCGCTGTTATATTGATGAGTCTTCAGTATTGGTTGGTGATGTAACGCTTGGTGATGATAGCAGTATCTGGCCGCTGGTCGCCGCTAGAGGAGACGTAAACAAGATACAGATTGGCGAGAGAACGAATGTCCAAGATGGTTCGGTACTTCATGTTACTCGCCGAACGACGCAATTTCCTGAGGGGTTTCCCCTTATTATTGGAGATGACGTCACCGTGGGACATAAATGTATGCTGCACGGCTGTCAGTTGGGAAATCGAATTCTCGTTGGTATGGGTGCGATTATTATGGACGGAGCCGTTGTCGAAGACGATGTGTTCATCGGCGCAGGGACTTTAGTGCCCCCTAATAAGCGATTAGAAAGTGGCTATCTTTATGTCGGCAACCCTATGCAAAAGAAACGTCCATTAAAAGACAGTGAGTCGGCCTTCTTAAAACAGTCTGCGATTAATTACGTTATGTTAAAAGACGAGTATATAGAAGATAGCCTCTAGGTAGCTACAGCACAGACAAGTATCTGTATAAAGGGGCGTTCAGCAAACGCCCTTTTATAAGTACGCTTTGTAACAGTATTAGCTGAGAAAGAGTGAACCACATTTGTAATGTCCCTATTTTGTATCACAGCATTTAATAGAAACGTTTTATTGACGCGATATATAGAAACGTCGCATTAAAGCTATGTATTTCACTCTTTTAAGACTTTTTACGAATTCTCTATAAGTTCTCGCAACTTTGTCACCACAGCGTTGGTGTCTGGTTGCTTTGAAGTCCAAATAGTAAAGGCGGCAGCTGCCTGCTCTACTAGCATACCCAACCCGTCTAAACTTTTTGGTACGCCCTGAGACCTTGCCTCTCGCATGAACACTGTTGGAGAGTTCTTATAAACCATATCGTAAACCACATCACATTCTTCCAACAACGCAGGAGACATAGCACAAGGTAACTCACCATCCAGACTAGCCGCAGTAGAGTTAATAATAATATGGGGTTTTACATTGCTAACATCCTCTAATGCGACAACCTCTATATTGGAGTGCCCGGTTTCATCTGCCACCTGCTGTGCTTTCTCCTTGGTTCTGTTAGCAATAGTTAATTGCGCAATAGAGGCTTCTATCAAAGGTGATATCACGCCTCGCGCCGCACCACCGGCCCCTATTAACAGCACTCTTTTATTTTTAAGCTCGATATGATTATTTAAAAGGTCGTTTACCAGTCCAATTCCATCGGTGTTAAAGCCTTTTATATTGTTTTTTGCATTAGTTTCATTACTGCCATTAGACACCTTCATCAGTGTGTTTACTGCTTTGGCATCTTTCGCAGCCTGATCGTCGACCACCGCCATATTGAATGCATCTAGCTTAAACGGCATGGTGACATTACAGCCTACAGCGTCTGGTTGTGACAAAAAAGACCTCGCCTTTGCGATAAAGCCACCCTCTGGCGCTAATATTTTTTCATATGAAATGGCTTCATCACACTGCTGAGCAAACATTTGATGAATGGTTGGTGATAAACTCTGCTCAATAGGGTTTCCAAATACGGCGAATTTTTTCATGGGAATACGTGACTTCTTTAATACAAAACGAAAAGGCGACAATAAGGTTAATGAGACTACACCATATTATCGCTTAGGTGGAGAAGATAAGGTTCGAGAATTAGCCAACCGGTTTTACGATACCATGGAGACCGATCCGATAGCATCAGAGTTATTGGCTATGCACCCCATGCCTCTCGATAAAATTCGGCATGTTTTCTTTCTCTATTTAAGTTTATGGATGGGAGGGCCCGATGATTATCAACAGCAATTTGGTCATCCTAGATTAAGAGCTCGACATTTGCCGTTTTCTGTCACGCCAAATTTAAAAGCACAGTGGATGTACTGCATGAGAAAGGCAATGTTTGCCACCACCGATGATATTTTGCTCGCCAATCAGCTGCTTCAGTCGCTAGACCAATTAGCAGAACATATGATCAATTCAGAATAAAAAAGCGCGTTATCAATAGGCCGTATTGACCTAATGATAACGCGCAAGTCTTCTTTCATTGATGAGGCTCTTATCGGCTTTGTCGTAGTGCAATGCTTCGCTTTAAAAACCCACGCTTTTACCTTGAATGCTGCTGCAAGGGTTGCATTAAAAATACTTCCTAAAAGGTATAGCCCACAGATATAGTGTAAACCCAAGGGTCAATTTCAATATCTTCCACCGCACCGCTTGCATCGCCCACGTTAAAAGTTGCTTCAGTATCGATATCAATAAAGCGCACCGATGCGTTCACATGCCACTTGTCATCAACGATATAATCCATACCCACTTGTGCTGATAACCCTAAAGAATTATCAAGGGATAAATCGTTTAATCCAGCGTTGTTGTTAGCCGATGTAAATTCTTCATCAAAGATAAAGGTATAGTTTATACCCGCTCCTACATAAGGCTGAAACGCTGAGCTGGCATCATTAAAATAATAGTTTGCGGTAAGGGTGGGAGGTAAGTGCGTGACTTCACCAAGTTGGTTACCTGTACCTAGTGGGTCTGGTACCGAAAATTCGACATCGTGCTTAAAGGGCGTGGCCGCTAGTAATTCAATATTAATATTATCAGTAATAAAATAAGCGATATTGAGACCTAGCTGAGTATCGTTACCGATATTTAGGGCAACGCCTAGGTCTGCGCCACCCGCTAAAATATTTGAAGTAGACTCGTCGGGTGCGACTGTCGTTAAACCACCGCGAACAAGTAAATCACCTTGCTGATGAGCATTAGCAAAAGGGGCAATAGCTGCCAGAGTAAGACAAAGTGCTGAAAGAGTATGTGTACGCATTGTGTGTCTCTCGTGTGTTTAAATAAGATGACGCCACTTTACCCACTTTGGAACACAAGGAATTGATCTAGCGCAATATACCTAGCTCGCTGAATGAACATAGCAGCGCAGGTTGATATAGATCAATCGTTGGAGATGAACCGCTTTGTTCTTACTTTAACAGGGATTCAGGTTACTTAACTCACTAGGGAAGCGAGTAATTTAGAGAAGGACGAGACTAAAAAATAAAGCCGCAGGTCGGTACCGTGCGGCTTTAGCTGTTCTGGAAGTCGGTCAAAGACTCCATTTGACACTCAGCCCGCACTCAACCCTACGCCGTGGATGCTCACCAATTCGTTGGCTTTAACCAATCGGTAAGTTTCGATTCTGCGCTGCCTGGTGACGGTGAATAACAATATTCCCAGCGAGCTAATGGGGGCATCGACATCAAAATTGATTCTGTCCTTCCTCCTGTCTGCAAACCGAACAGCGTGCCACGGTCGAATACTAAGTTAAATTCAACGTAGCGCCCTCGTCGGTATAGCTGGAAATCACGCTCTCTTTCACCGTATGCCGTATTTTTACGTCGTTCAATAATGGGCACATACGCATCAATGTAGCCATTACCCACTGCTTGCATGAAGGCAAAAGACTGGTCAAACCCCCATGCATTAAGATCATCAAAAAAGAGCCCGCCTACACCACGAGTCTCGTTGCGGTGCTTCAAGTAGAAGTAATCATCGCACCACTCTTTGTACTTTGGGTAGACGTCTTCACCGAAAGGCGCGCAGAGCTTTTTAGCGGTATCGTGCCAGTGTTGCACGTCCTCTTTAAACGGGTAGAAAGGCGTTAGGTCGAATCCACCACCAAACCACCATATTGGCGATTCACCCTCTTTCTCGGCTATAAAGAATCGTACATTGGCATGAGAAGTAGGGATGTAAGGGTTATGCGGGTGAATAACGAGTGATACGCCCATTGCCTGAAAATTTCTGCCGGCTAGCTCAGGTCGATTAGCGGTTGCAGATGCAGGCATTTGATTACCAAAAACGTGTGAAAAATTCACACCGCCCTGCTCCACTACAGCCCCATTTTTCATCACGCGAGAACGGCCACCGCCGCCTTCTTCTCGCACCCAACTATCTTCGGTAAATTGCCCTTTTCCATCGGCCAACTCTATGGTTTGGCAAATTGTGTCTTGAAGATTTAATAAATACGCTTTAACTGCTTCAATAACATCGGCTGCCTTTTTACCATCAAGTAATTGTGCTGGCTTCATGATCTTATTATTTCTCCCGTATCACCGTCTCTAATTGTACTTGGTTTTTTATTGCCACCGACTTCACCATTTACGTAAGTAACACTGTCTTCAAATACGCTTCTTGCTTCTTCGATAGAAAGTGTAGGTGATTCTCCTGCCAAATTTGCGCTTGTAGATACAATAGGCTTACCAACCTTATTGCATAAGTCCGCAACCAATGGATGATTAGTCACACGCACTGCTATTTTATCGTGCGAGCCTGTAATCCAGTGCGGTGCCGTCTTTGACTTTGGCAGTAGCCACGTTATAGGACCTGGCCAACTTGAAAAGATGTCAGTACGTCTGTGCTGTAATACCGCCTCGTCATTTACGTAAGGCAGTAGCTGACTATAGTTGGCAGCTATAAGAATAACGCCTTTCTCAACAGAACGTTGCTTAGTTTGAAGCAGTAACTCCACGGCTTCTTTATTATCGGGGTCACATCCAATGCCCATAACGGCTTCAGTTGGGTAAACCAGTAACTTACCAGCGTGAAATGCTTCCACAACAGGATCAGCCGTGGTCTGCTCGACCTCAACTGGATTGTATATATCCACTTGCCCTTTTTGGGTATCAGACATTTATAGTTATCTCTAGATGGTGATTATTGTTTAAAGCCGCACGTTGGTTGAGGGCAAACATATTGACCTTTCTTATCAATCAATACGCCCCAACCACACTCTGGACATTGCTCATTGACTGGCTGGAAATTTAGCACATATCGGCATTTAGGATAATGATTGCACGCAAAAAATTGCTTTCCAAACTTACTGGTGCGAGAAATTAGTTCGCCTGACTGACACTTAGGGCATCGAACTTGGGTTTCTTCCTGCTGCTTCAACGGGGCAATAAAGTGACACGAAGGAAAGTTAGTGCAACCGATAAACATGCCATAACGGCCTTTTTTAATCCCAAGCTCTGATTGGCAGTCGGGACACGTTACGCCGTCTAACGTTTTGAGTAGAGCGGTTTGATTGTCATGTAACGGTTTACTGAAGTGACACTCAGGATATGCGGTACACCCTATGAAAGGGCCGGTTTTACTATTTTTTATATGAAGTGGCTTACCGCATTCAGGGCAGTCACCAAAGCTTTCTTCTAATGCGTGCTCATGAGCAGAAAATAACGAGTGGTCAATTTTAGACATGATGGTTTATAACACACACTTTGAAGCGTTCTCTTTGCTAAGCAGGCATTGTAAGCACCGTGCCTGCAAAGAGAGCCCTAGTAATAATAACGCATGTAGATTAATGTAAAACACCATCTGGTTCTTCGAAGAGTAAATCTTCCATTTGCGCATAGGCCTTTTCTTTACCCGGCACATTGAATAGAACCATCAATACCACCCACTTTAGGTCTTCTAAACAGAACTCGTTAGAATCTATTTCCATAACGCGGTCTATCACCATTTCACGGGTAGATGCATCGAGCACATTCACTTGCTCAAGAAACATCAGAAATCCTCTACATTCCACGTCCAAGCGCATTTGCTCTTCATGGGTATAGATTCGACTTAAGCTTGTATTAATCCCTTTGCAAAAGTAAGGCTTGATGTCTGTCTCTTGCAGGGCGGCTAGCTTTTCTAGCCATGCAAGCGCTTTATATATTTCATCGTGATGAAAACCTGCGCGCACGAGCTCGTCGGTCAATTCGTCTTGATCGACACGAATTTCAGTCTCACTATGGATGAAATTTTCAAACAGATACATGAGGATATCGAACATTTTATTTGCCCCTCAATTTAATGTAACCGCCAGGGACAGCAGTTACTAAACCGCACAACTCGTATTCTAATAATAATGCCATTGCCTGCTGTACAGGCATGGAGCCGCGCTGCGCTATAACATCTATTGCGGTAACGTCGTAATCCACACTAGCTAATAATTTGTCAGTTGCCAAGCTATTCACTTCACTTTTTTCATTCTCAACATTAACGATATTCCTCGTGCACAAGGGCTCTATAGCAAGTTCGTCAAAGATATCATTGACGTTAGTCACTAATTTAGCACCCTGCTGGATTAACCAATGGCAACCCTCAGAATAAGAATGATATACGCTTCCGGGAATGGCAAAAACATCTCGCCCTAGATCTGCGGCCAAATTCGCCGTAATCAAGGTGCCACTTTTAATTTTTGCCTCAACCACCAGCGTTCCAAGCGATATTGCAGCAATTAATCTATTTCTTCTTGGGAAATGCCAAGCTTTAGCGGGCACACCGGGGAAGAACTCTGTGATTACAGCGCCTTCAGCATTAATTATATCAGCATGTAATGGCCTGTGCTTATAGGGGTAAATTGTATCTGGGCCTGTTCCCATTACGGCGACTGTTTTGCCTAGTCCTTTAAGCGCACCTTTATGGGCTGCGGCATCAATTCCCAGCGCCATGCCGCTGGTCACCGTTATTCCTGCATCAGCAAGTGCTGTTGCCATATCTTCAGCGATGCTTTTTCCCTGATGGCTAGCACGGCGGCTCCCTACCATTGCTACTTGAGGCTGTTGCAAGAGCAGCGGATTTCCAATGACAAAAAGAACAAGCGGAGGGCTATCTAACGTTTTGAGCATTTCTGGATACTCACAACACCCGAACGTTATTATATGTCGCTCTGTTTCTGCATCTAACCACATCAGTGCTTTTTTGACTGATTGTTCAGAAATTTTGTCGAATAAATGGGTTGCAGTTTTTGGCGCGCTTTTTAGAAAAGAGGCTTTGCTTTTTGATGTAAGAAGCGCTTCTGGATTGCAGTTGAGCTCACTAAGTAACGTCAGCCATTTTTTTGTAGCGACGCTGTATGCCGAGGCCAGACGTATCCACGCCATTGATTGTGCTGAAATAGATGCAGAATTGTGATGCATTGCCGCTCCAAGTCGGTGCGGCAATGTTTACAGCACAACGTTAGGGGTGAGCAACAATAAAGCCGCGTTGAATACCCGTGTTCGCCCGCGTGATCAAACCATAGCTTGCCGCATTAAAGGTTTTGTAAATGATGATCTCTCCCACCTTGAGTGCGGGTTGTTCAACGGTAATAGCAAACCAGTCTCTACTTTTTTGCATGTCTGATTTGTTTGTATATTTTGGCAATTCATCGTTAATAATTGATGGCCCCTTCGCGTATACACCCATTACGGTGCCCGGCTCAACCTCAGTGTTACCTAAATCTAAAATCACCACGTCGTATTTACCGAGTAAATCATGGTCGTGCAGGTCGCCAACAACAAAGCCTCGTTGCGCCTTTGCGGGCTTAAGCACCAGGCTTTTCTCATGAGAAAAGTCGCCGTTAAAAATCTTATCACCCAAGTTTGTCTCTTGTTTCGAAGCGGTTAACGACAACAGCATTGAGTCATCGCTTATCGATTCTTTAAACACTGACGCATCTGCAACGTGTGAGATTTGAACGCCCAGCTCGCGGCCATCAAGGTTTTTTATAATAGATTGCTTTCTTACGATACGTAACTGGTCTGGAGTATTGTATTGAGGCTCGCTGACCACGAGATTATTGGCGGCAAACCGAACATTTGCGTCCTTATTGCCAAGCACTCGCGGTAGAACCTCATAACTGTCTTTATCAACTATGGTGTGCTGATTAATAAATGGTGCTATCTCGCTCCAGGCCAATGTATTAATGGGCGAGGGTTTCACCCGTTTTTCTGTTTGAGGAGAAAGTGAAACTAAGGGTTTCTCTCTGGCGATGGAAAGCACTGGCTCCCCATTTATCATGCCAACCACAATGACGTCACCAGGATAAATTAAGTGGGGATTATCGATTTGCGTATTGGTTCGCCATAGTTCAGGCCATAGCCAAGGCTCGTTAAGAAAGATGTTAGCGATATCCCACAGCGTGTCACCGCGCTCTACGGTATAAGTTTGCGGTGCACTGTCTTTTAGCTGCAGCGCGAGTACAGGTAGCGCAAAAATCGCCAGAGTTGCAGCCAACATTACTCGCCCGTATTTGTATAATCGCTTTTTCAAATTAACCACCTGCAAAAGATTCACTGTCACTTATTGTTGCTTTTTAAGACAATACCACTATATCGACAGTTACACGTATTCTTAAAGGACTTGAGCAAAAAACTGCACCATAGTCTGTGTTATACGTTAGAATAGTAAGTAAATCTGCACTGTAAAGTGCATTGGTAAATAGATCGTATATGAATTTATACAGCGAAAAGGCAAAGTAAGCGACAAATGGCAATATTAGACGTACTAAGTTTTCCAGATGAGCGTCTTCGCACGGTAGCTAAGCCGGTAGATGACGTTAACGATGAAATTAAGCAACTCGTTGCTGATATGTTCGAAACGATGAAAGACGAAAAAGGTATTGGCCTTGCGGCTACTCAGGTCGATCGTCACGTTCGAGTAGTGGTTATGGATGTATCGGAAGAGCAAGATGAGCCACGAGTTTTCATTAACCCTGAAATTACGCGCAAAGAAGGCGAAACCATAAGCGAAGAAGGCTGTCTTTCTGTGCCGGGCAACTATGCAAAAGTTGAACGTGCAGAAGCTATCACAGTGAAGGCGCTTGACGAAAATGGTGACGCATTTGAATTAGAAGCTGAGGGTCTGTTAGCAATTTGCATACAGCATGAACTCGATCACTTGAAAGGCACTCTTTTCATCGATTATCTCTCGCCGCTAAAGCGTCAGCGTATTCGCAAAAAGCTTGAAAAAGAAGCCAGATTAGCAGCGAAAGCTTAAGGAAAATCGTGACAGCGCCACTTAACGTTATTTTTGCCGGTACACCGGATTTTGCAGCTAAACACTTGTCGGCATTGATTGACAGTGAGCACAATATTATCGCCGCTTATACGCAACCAGACCGCCCTGCCGGTCGAGGGAAAAAGCTCACTGCAAGTCCGGTAAAGCAATTAGCCCAAGAGCACAACATACCCGTTTACCAACCAGCCTCCTTAAAAGATGACGAAGCGCAGCAAACGCTTTGTGCACTTGATGCGGATATTATGGTGGTTGTCGCTTACGGATTGTTACTGCCAAAAATAATCTTAGATGCGCCCAGACAAGGCTGTATTAACGTTCACGGGTCTATCTTACCTAAATGGCGCGGTGCAGCACCAATTCAGCGGGCAATTTGGGCAGGTGACGCTGAAACAGGCGTTACCATTATGCAAATGGACGAAGGGCTAGATACCGGAGACATGCTGCACATAGCCACGTTACCTATTACACCGCTTGACACAAGCGCGACCATGTACAACAAACTTGCTGAACTTGGCCCTAAAGCCCTTGTCGATGTGTTAAATAGCATTGAAACGCTAATTCCTCAAAAGCAAGATGATGCGCTTGCGACCCATGCGAAAAAGCTGTCTAAAGAAGAAGCCTTGATTAAATGGGAAGACAGCGCAGAGCAAATTGAAAGAAATATTCGGGCGTTCAATCCTTGGCCCGTGGCGTGGATGAAGGTAGAAGAACAAAATATTAAAGTGTGGGCGGCGCATGTCGAACCGCTTATCAATGACGCCCCTCCCGGCACTATTGTTAATTCCGGCAAAGAGGGAATAACCGTAGCGACAGGGAAAGACGCGCTCACAATTACGCTTCTGCAAATTCCAGGTAAAAAACCCTTGCCAGCGGCTGATGTTACTAACGCACGTAAAGCGTGGTTTGAAACAGGCCGCTCATTGCGTCAAGAGAGTGATAAGTGAAGCCCCTTCCCCTACCTAAACAAAAGAACCTGCGTGCAGATTGCGCATGGGTTATCTATCAAATACTAGAGCAAGGTAAGTCTTCTCGAGACTGCCTAGAGCGTGTGCAGCGACGACATAACGCTAGAGACAATGCGTGGCTTCAAGAGATGTCACTGGGTGTAATGCGAAAACTTCCCGTACTTCAACACTGGCTAAGAACATTGCTCGACCGCCCTCTAAAGGGCAACAAAAAAGTGATAGAGCACCTTATTATGCTGGGGTTATACCAACTCGCCTTTTCGAGAGTCAGTAAGCATGCCGCTGTTGGAGAAACTGTCTCAGCAGCATCGTACTTGGGAGGCACTGGCTTAAAAGGGTTGGTAAACGCAGTACTAAGAAACTTTCAACGTGAAGAACTCATCGATAAGGCTATTGACGATCCAATTATCAATAGCGGAATGCCTAAATGGCTTTATAAAGCCATAGAAAGTGCATACCAAGGTGATGCCAATACCGTACGCCAGTCAACTAATGAAATGGCGCCTATATGGCTAAGGGTAAACACCCAGCAGATTGAACGTGATGAATTTGCAACGCTGTTAACTCAGGCCGATATTGAATTTTCGTTAAGTGAATCCCACCCTGATGGCGTTATACTGACGTCTCGTGAAGATATAACTGCACTGCCTGGTTTCGACAAAGGTTTTTTTGCTGTTCAAGATGGCGCCGCACAATTAGCCGCTCGCTACTTAGATCCACAAGATGGGGAAAGAATTCTAGACTGTTGTGCAGCACCAGGTGGAAAGACAGGTCATATTGCCGAAAGAGCGCCAAATCTGTCCTACTGTTTGGCATTAGATGCTGATGAAAAACGATTGCAACGAGTGCATGAAAATATGACTCGCTTGAAACATAACGTCGACATCAAGCAAGGTGACGCAACCACTCCTTCAAAGTGGTGGGATGGAATACCGTTCGATCGTATTTTGTTAGATGCTCCCTGCTCTGCTACCGGCGTTATTCGCCGTCATCCTGATATTCGATGGCTTAGAAAGTCCAGTGACATAGACAACTTAGCGGCATTACAGCGAGAGATACTGGAAGCACTTTGGACAACATTAAAACCTGGTGGAACCATGCTGTATGCCACCTGTTCCATTTTGCCAAAAGAAAACAAAGATCAAATTAAACGCTTTGTAGCAGAAACAGATGACGCAACATTAGTGCCTCTTATTAAAACAGAAACCAGTGAAAATCCGGGTCGCCAAATTCTACCTGGCGAACAACAAATGGATGGTTTCTATTATGCGAGGCTGGTAAAGTCGTCTGGCGAATCGGTGTAATAAGGCAAAGTAATAACGATGAAAATCATCATTTTGGGTGCGGGTCAGGTCGGTGGAACACTAGCCGAAAATTTGGTGGGTGAAAATAACGAGATTACGGTTATTGACTCTGACCCCAGTATTCTTCGCTCACTCCAAGATAGACTGGATTTGCAGGTAGTCACTGGCGTAGGCTCTCATCCAGACGTGCTGCGCAGTGCGGGTGCAGAAGACGCCGATATGCTTATTGCTGTGACTAACAGTGATGAAAGTAACATGCTAGCGTGTCAGGTTGCTTACAGCCTGTTTAAAACCCCCACGAAAATTGCCCGGGTGCGCTCTGAGCAATACATCATTTATCAAGCACAACTCTACAAACAGCAAGACATTCCCGTTGACCACATCATTGCCCCCGAACAGCTAGTCACCAAAGCCATTAAACGATTAATTGACTACCCTGGAGCGCTTCAGGTTGTAGAATTTGCTGAAGGCAAAGCAAGTCTTGTTGCTGTAAAAGCCTATTATGGCGGTTTGTTGGTGGGACATGCCCTGTCGGCCCTTAAAGACCACATGCCTAATGTAGAAACGCGAGTAGCGGCTATATACCGCCGTGGACGCCCCATACGCCCATTAGGTACCACGGTAATAGAAGCAGATGATGAAGTATTCTTTATTGCTGCAACGAAGCACATACGCGCCGTAATGAGTGAACTGCAAAAGCTTGAGTCTAGCTATAAACGCATCATGATTGCAGGTGGCGGGCTTATTGGCGCGGGGTTGGCGAAAAAGCTAGAGCATAACCACAACGTTAAGCTCATCGAATTTAGTCCAGAACGAGCCAAATACCTCGCAGCACACCTGGATAAAACCATCGTGTTTAGCGGTGATGCATCAGATCCAGAGTTACTCGGCGAAGAAAATATAGAACAGGTCGACGCTTTTATCGCCGTTACCAACGATGATGAAGCCAATATTATGTCTGCCATGCTCGCCAAGCGCATGGGCGCAAAAAAGGCAATGGTGCTGATACAGCGCGGCGCCTATGTGGATTTGGTACAGGGCGGTGAAATTGACATTGCCTTTTCTCCCCAGCAAGCAACTATCTCAGCGCTTCTCACCCATGTAAGGCGTGGAGACATAGTGAACGTTTACTCACTGCGTAGAGGAGCAGCTGAAGCAATAGAGGCTATTGCCCATGGTGATGAAAATACATCTAAGGTCGTTGGCAAGCAAATTGGCGATATTAAATTGCCGCCAGGTACAACCATTGGTGCGGTAGTCAGAGACGACCAAGTAATTATCGCCCACAGCGATACAAAAATTGAAGCTAACGATCACATCATTCTATTCTTAGTTGATAAGAAGTATATCGGCGATGTGGAAAAGCTGTTTCAGCCCAGCGCGTTTTTCTTTGGCTAAGGCATGTTGATTTTAAAGTACTGGCTTAGCTTCGCCAAAATGTAGGCGAGAACAGCACAAGCAACGAGAATACTTCTAAACGTCCAAATACCATCGCCAATACAAGCAGCCACTTGCCGCCATCAGTCACATCTGCATAGTTTGCCGCAACGCTGCCTAGGCCCGGCCCAAGGTTATTGAGCATTGCTGCTGTTGCTGTAAACGCACTTAAATTATCTAAGCCAGTGGCTATCAACCCTATCATGATAAGTACAAACACAATAGCGTAGGCAGAGAAGAACCCCCACACCGCTTCTACTACCTTATCAGGCATGGCTCTGTCACCAAACTTAACCGCATAGACAGCCTTGGGGTGGATAAGCCTGTCGACTTCACGCCTACCCTGTAAGAACAGCAAACAAACGCGAACCACTTTTAGCCCGCCACCTGTTGAGCTAGCGCACCCTCCTATAAAGCTCGAAAAAATCAGCATTATAGGCAGGAACGTAGGCCACACCGAGAAATCTGTGGTGGCGAAACCTGCTGTAGTACTGATTGAAACTGCCTGAATCATTGCCTGATCAAGAGCCGTTTCCGCCGAACTGTAATACCCAGAAAGCGTGAGAACTAAAAAGCAGATAGAAATAAGCGAAGCCTGGATGATAAAAAAGGCTTTGAACTCAGGGTCTTTGAAGTAGCCTCGCATAGAGCGAGAGCTTACCGCAGCATAGTGAAGCGAAAAGTTAAGCGCTGCAATAAGTAGAAATACCGTACACACCACATTGACCATTGGGCTTGAAAAATAGCCTAAACTGGCATCGTGGTTTGAAAACCCGCCAATTGCGACGGTAGAAAACGCATGGCATATGGCATCAAACACATTCATTCCAGCAAGCCAATATGCACCGGCACACGCAATAGTAATTGATAGATAGATGTACCAAAGATGCTTTGCAGTATCAGCAATACGCGGGGTCATTTTGTTGTCTTTTACCGGACCAGGTGTTTCAGCACGGTATAGCTGCATACCACCAACACCTAAAATAGGCAGTATCGCAACGGCCAGTACAATGATCCCCATTCCACCAAGCCATTGAAGCTGCTGACGATAGAACTGAACAGAATGCGGCAGAAAATCGATACCCTCTATTACTGTAGCGCCCGTTGTGGTTAATCCAGAAAACGATTCGAAAAACGCGTCGGTCACCGTCATGCTAGGCTGTTCGAGCAATATCAGAGGTATAGCACCAACACTCGCCAGCACCGACCAAAACAGTGCCACAATCAAAAAGCCTTCTCTGGCTCGTAGGTCATTCTTCTGTTGTCTGTTGGGGTACCACAACGCCATACCACCCACGACGCATAGGATAAACGCAAGCGTAAATGGAAGCCCGCTACCGTCTTGGTAAATAAGAGACACAATTCCGGGGGGTATCATTGTGACGCTGAATAACGCAATGAGTAACCCTAGAATACGAACGATGGCACGGTAGTGCATTTTATTATGCCTTTCTTTTTATGATGGCTTACGATGTTAAGTCGCGAATAAATAACAGAAAACGAAATACGCTATATCGCCGATTATAGGGCTATATGACTTAGGGAGAAACGATTTGTTTTCCCCCTGTTTCTAATTTTTCTCGGTTACTTCATTCCAAGTACCGTTTTTACCATTTTTGAAATACTGCGGTGAGCTTGTGACACATTTTCTGCAAGCATGTAAGCTGGCGTAGTCACCAGTTTTACCTCATTGTCGATTACAACGTCATCTACATCACAATCAACGTGGGAAGCACCAAGTGCATTTAGCCCCTCTGCCGTACCTTTGTCATTGCCGATAGTCAGTTTTACGCCGTTACCGTAGACTTTTGCAGCAAGTGCAGGAGCAATACATGCATAGGCGGCTGGCTTTCTGGCTTTTGCAAATGCCTGACATACCGTCAACACATCTTCATTAAATGAACAGTCGGCACCCTCCACAGCAAACGTGCATAGGTTTTTTGCAGCGCCAAACCCACCGGGTAAGACTAACACATCAAATTCATCGACATTGCATTCAGTTAACGGCTTTATGTCGCCTCGTGTAATGCGCGCTGACTCAACCAATACGTTTCGGGTCTCGCCCTCAACCACATCGCCGGTTAAGTGATTGATTACATGTAGCTGGTCTACATTTGGCGCAAAGCACTGATACGACGCTCCTTCTAATTCAATAGCAAGCAAAGTGAGTACGGCTTCTTGTAACTCTGCGCCGTCATAGACACCACTTCCACTAAGAATCACAGCAACTTGCTTCATATTTTTCCTCCAGACTAGGTCGTTCATGACTTATGCAATTTTTGGCTATAAAACAACCAAACTTTTTAAAAAAGTTCTTAACATTACGTATATGCTTTGTAAATTCTTATGCTACATTATTGCGCTGATTTGGTTAAACGAAATATCACGTACACCAAGTTATCCACATAAAATGGAATGTTCTGTAGCAGGTATGCTGTGTTCTCATCATTGCTTCATTCCCTTATTTTTCTTGCATTCAGCCTTGATCTTTCATTTTTATGAGATCAATTGGATCAGTGTGTCTGAATAATTAGATCACAAAGTTATCCACAGCCCACTATCCTAGTTATCTGTCAGCCCTATATGGCGATCTTTCCCTTCCTGTGGCATCCTTGCGATCATTATCTATGTTGGAAAGTTATCCTCTATGCCTGAATCTAAAAAGTCTCCTTTTATCCTCGTTGACGGTTCTTCTTATCTCTTTCGAGCCTTTCACGGGCTGCCGCCGCTAACAAACTCTAAAGGGCAAGATACCGGCGCCATTTATGGCGTGGTAAATATGCTCAAAAGCCTTATCAAACAATATAACCCAACCCATATGGCGGTAATATTTGATGCAAAGGGTAAAACATTTAGAGACGATATCTACGCCGAATATAAAGCTAATCGCCCTCCTATGCCGGACGAGCTAAGAAGTCAGATAGCACCTCTGCACACTATTATTAAAGCAATGGGGCTACCGGTAATTGTTGAGTCGGGTGTTGAGGCCGATGACGTTATCGGCACACTGGCTAAACACGCAACCGAGAAAGGCATAGATACTGTTATCAGTACTGGTGACAAAGACATGGCGCAGTTAGTCAATCAACATGTCACGCTTATTAATACCATGACAAATCAGGCAATGGATATTGAGGGCGTTAATACTAAGTTTGGTATTCCTCCCGAGCTGGTAATTGATTTCTTAGCATTGAAGGGCGACAAAGTAGACAATATTCCTGGCGTGCCGGGCGTTGGTGACAAAAGCGCTCAAGCGCTGCTTAACGGCATCGGCGGTATCGATCAGATATACAAGAACTTGGATAAAATTGCCGATCTGTCTTTTCGAGGCAGCAAAACCATGGCTGCTAAAATGTCGGAATATGAAGAGCAAGCTAGGCTGTCATATACGTTAGCAACTATCAGTATAGATTTAGATCTCGATTACGATGTAGAAGCGTTAATGCCAACGTCGGCAGATAATGAAACCCTGCGCGATCTATTTGCAGAATATGAATTTAAACGATGGCATTCAGAGGTTAGCGCGCTTCTAAGCACGGGCGATGCCCAGCCATCCGATGCATCTAAAAACGACGCGTCTGACTTCTCTGCTGATGCATCAGAAAGCGCTTTCTCAGACGATGCGCAAATCGATCGCTCTCAATATGAGGTTGTTTTTAAAGAAGAACAATTTACCGCATGGGTGGAAAAGCTCAAACAAGCAAAGCTGTTTGCATTTGATACTGAAACCACGAGCCTCAGCTATATGGATGCTGAAATTGTTGGTGTTTCTTTTTGTATAGAGCCGGGCAAAGCTGCCTATGTGCCTGTGGCCCATGACTACCCAGATGCACCAGATCAGCTAACTAGAGATTATGTTCTTGAAACCCTCAAGCCTATCCTAGAGTCTCCATCTGCTATTAAAGTTGGCCAGCATATCAAGTACGATAAGAATGTACTGGCCAATTATGACATTACGCTTAATGGAATTGGCTTTGACACCATGCTAGAAAGTTACATGCTTAACAGCACGGCGCAGCGACACGATATGGACTCGTTAGCACTTGCCTACTTAGGCCATAAAACGATTCATTTTGAAGACATTGCCGGTAAAGGAGCTAAGCAACTTACGTTCAATCAAATTAACTTAGACGAAGCTGGACCATACGCGGCAGAAGATGCCGATATTACTCTTCGTCTTCATCATGCTATTTGGGAGAAGCTTGAGCCGATTGATTCGTTAAAGCGTCTGCTTATAGATGTTGAAGTGCCCTTAGCATGTGTACTTTCCCGCATGGAACAGCAGGGCGTGTTAATTGATAGCCAACAGTTGAGTCAACAAAGCCAAGACCTGGCAACTCGCATTGCAGAATTAGAAAAAGAAGTTCACGAAGAAGCGGGCGAAACATTTAACTTAGGATCGACAAAACAGCTGCAGCATATTCTTTTTGAGAAGATGTCGTTGCCTATTATTAAGAAAACGCCTAAAGGTGCGCCTTCAACCTCTGAGGATGTGTTACAAGAACTGGCATTAGAATATCCACTGCCCCAGAAAATTATGGAGTACAGAGGGTTAACCAAGCTCAAAAATACGTATACCGATAAGCTTCCGAAAATGATTAACCACCGTACTGGCAGAGTTCACACGTCGTACCATCAAGCAGTGACAGCAACAGGTCGCCTATCCTCTACCGATCCTAATTTACAAAATATTCCTATTCGAAATGAAGCCGGTCGCCGTGTTAGACAAGCTTTCGTGCCAAGAAAAGGCAACAAGATAGTCGCAGCCGATTACTCACAAATAGAGCTTCGTATTATGGCGCACCTTTCGAAAGACAAAGGCTTACTTGATGCGTTTGCGAATGGAAAGGATATACATAAAGCAACCGCTGCCGAAGTATTCGGCATTGCCCTTGATGACGTTACTACCGAACAGCGTAGAAGCGCCAAAGCCATTAACTTTGGTTTGATATACGGCATGAGCGCATTCGGGTTAGCCAAACAGCTTAATATTCCACGCAACGAAGCACAGAAATATATGGATCTGTATTTTGAGCGCTACCCTGGTGTACTCGATTATATGGACAGCACCCGAGAGAGCGCAAAAGAGAAAGGTTACGTTGAAACTGTGTTTGGCCGACGTTTGTATCTACCAGATATTAAAGCAAGCAATGGAGCGCGAAGAAAAGGGGCTGAGAGAGCGGCTATCAATGCACCAATGCAAGGTACAGCTGCTGACGTCATAAAGATGGCCATGATAAAAGTGGACGATTGGATTGCGAAAAACGCCAGTGACGACGTTACAATGATGATGCAGGTGCACGATGAACTGGTATTTGAAATAAAAGAAGACAAAATTGATGATTATGTCAGCACCATAAAAACTCTTATGGAAAGTGCTGCAACGCTAAATGTGCCGCTGGATGTTGAGGTAGGTATTGGCGAAAACTGGGATGAAGCTCATTAATTGGGCACAGACGCTTTGAACAATTCAGTAATTTGATTACAGCTTAATTAATTAAGTCGTATGTAATTTATCCATATTTGGTAATTAAATTACAATTTATACTTGCCTTTTTGTGCTCTTGTTGTAACATTATCAATGTAGGGTACAGAGGTGAGAAAGCTGTTTTCAAACCTTTGCTTTAACCCCGGTCATTTACCGGGGTTTTTTTATGCCTGTTGAAAAGTGCCACAAATGAAAGGCGCCGCAAATAAAAGGGGCCACAAAGAAATTCTGGTAGTAACGGAAACGCAGGCAAAATTAGCAATTTTAATTATTTTCTATTTATTCTGAACTTTTCGTTTTTCACTCACTCTATATCTTCGGTTTTTATGTGTTTTCTCTCATTCAATGCCTCGTTTTTTAGCGAGGCATTTTTTTTGCTTTTTATTCAGCAGCTGCAGCTTCATCATCGTCAGAAGTAGTGCGACCAAGCCACTTATCAAGCATCTGCTCAAGTTCAGGCAAACCGTGACGGTTTAAGGAAGAAAACGTATTAACGGTAACATCGCCCATAAACGCTAATGCCGCCTCTTGTGCCATTAATAACTGAGCCTTGCGCTTACCAGATTTAAGTTTGTCGGCCTTTGTCAGTAGCGCAAGTACTGGAATACCAGCGTCTACAGCCCAATGAATTAGGTCTTGGTCTAAATCTTTAAACGGATGACGAATATCCATTAAAACAACCAGCCCTTTCAGTGATTTGCGTTTTTGCAAATATTCACCAAGTGACTTCTGCCACTTGAGCTTGGTCGCCATAGGTACTTTTGCAAAGCCATAGCCGGGCAAATCTACTAGACGTAAATTGTCATCCAACTCGAACACATTGATTAACTGTGTTCTTCCTGGTGTTTTACTTGTTCTTGCCAAGTTTTTTTGGCGGGTTAACGTGTTTAGCGCGCTGGACTTACCGGCATTTGAGCGACCGGCAAATGCAACCTCTATCCCAGAATCATCTTTCAAATGACGAATGTCAGGTGCACTGGTAAAGAACTTTGCTTTGGTGTAATACGACATCTAGACTTACCTCCACATGCGTCATAACGTCTGGTTTACAGCTTTTTAATGTTAAAACAGACCAAAACCCTTAGATTTATCATGGAATAGGTTTTTCTGACGCGTTAAATGTGTAAAATACGGATTATATCACGTATCTAACGTGAGCCGTTGGAACCATTAAGAGATTATTTATGAAAAAACTGTGTTTGTTGGTTTGTATGTCACTGGGTCTTAGCGCTGCAGCTGTAGCAAAAGGCGATGCGGAAGCGGGCAAAGCGAAGTCAGCGGTCTGTGCTGCCTGCCACGGCCCTGATGGCAATAGTATGATTGACATGAACCCTAAGCTAGCTGGGCAACATGAAAAGTACCTCGTTAAACAACTTACCGAGTTTAAGCTTGCGTCCCAAACAGGTGGCGAAGAAGGCCGTAACAATGCGGTAATGAACGGTATGGCCGCTCCTCTTTCTATACAAGATATGGAAGACTTAGCAGCGTACTTCTCTAGTCAAGAAGCGACGCCAGGTGAAACAGCAGAACAATACGTCGAAGCAGGAAAAGCATTGTACCAAGGTGGTGACGAAGAGCGTGGCATCACTGCATGTATCGCGTGTCACGGACCGCAAGGTAATGGTTCATCACTATCAGGCTTTCCCGATATCAGTGGCCAACACGCAACCTATACCGCTTCTCAATTAAAATCATTTCGGTCAGGTCAGCGTCATAACAGTATGAATGGCATGATGCGCGATATCGCCATGAAATTAACTGATGAAGATATCGAGATATTGTCGAACTATGTTTCTGGTTTACATTAAGTTTTTAAAAAACCTCTTTTGTTGTTAAAATTTTGTTACGTGAAAAGTTGTATTTTAGAATTATTAGTGTAATCTAACGGCGTAGTTTGTTGTTGCCCTTGTAGGCTTACAAACTAAATAACAAGAATAATAATAAAATACCCCATGGAAGATTGGATAAAGCGCCAAGAAGGCCAAAAACAAAAATAGCGCTCTGCTAAAAAAAACAATAAGGGGAGCACAGCTAGGGAAGCATGAAACACAAAGATGTGTAAATAACGGGAGAGGTGTCATCTGACACTCATTCAAAATAAGGTGATGGTGCAAGCCATCGCCTTTTTTTCTTTTTATTTCCTGAGCTTTTATTTGGTAATATCTGTGACAGCATTAATTACAGCGTTTCACTAAAATCCTATGCGATGTCCTCTGTGCTCTACCTCCGCTATAACTCCTTACTTTACAGACAAGAAAAGACCGTATTTACAATGCAGTGAATGTGATCTTGTATTTGTACATCCCGACTTTCTACCTAGTGCACATACCGAGAAAAGTGAATACGATAAACACGAAAACAGCTTTGACGATGATGGTTATAAACAGTTTTTACGTAAACTTATAAACCCTCTTCTATCACTTATAAATACTGGCGAAACAGCATTGGATTTTGGATGTGGTCCAGCAGCGGTACTTGCAAAAATGTTGAAAGATGAAGGATTAAATGTCGACATCTACGATCCTTTCTATGCCCCCTTCGAGGAGGTGTTAAACCGCAGCTTTGACGTCATTACATGTACCGAAGCGATAGAACACTTCCACCACCCCGCAAAAGAATGGTCCATATTGACGAGCATGCTAAATCCTAGTGGTATTCTGGCCATTATGACAAAAAGAGTGATTGATAAAGAACGTTTTGCAACGTGGCATTATAAGAACGACCCAACGCATGTGAGCTTTTTCAGTGAACGTACCTTTTCTTATCTTGCTCGACGTGATGGTTTTGATATCAAATTCCCCAGTAGTGATGTCGTTTTGATGAGGAAGCTTTAGGCAATTCGCGCTATAATAGAGCAGTCTTTTACACATTCTCTTATTTGGAATATATGTCACGTTCAAAAAAATCCCGTAAAGTTGGCCTTATCGGCGTTCGTAAGGATCCAGACTTTAAGCCTAGCGAAAATCGAAAATCTGATACTCCACGTCCTAAAAAGCATAAAGGCAAGCCAGCAGGCAGTCGCCATAATGTAAAGCAAGGCAAAGCGGGTGGCGGAAAAAGTAGCGAAAAGAAAGATCCCCGTTTAGGCAGTAAGAAACCTATTGCATTAGTTAAGGCAAAAGGTGTTGCACCAACGCCTCCTGAAAAGAAAAAGTATGCTACGCCTGCACAAGAGCTTGCGGCCTTAGAAGCAGATCAACGTCTCGCCGATTTATTGGACAACCTAGATGCAGATAAAAAGCTTACTAGAGAACAGCAGCGTTACGTTGATGGAAAGATGGCTCGACATCGCGTACTGTGCGACCTACTTGGCATTGTCGATGAAGACGATGAAGAAGAGAGCGATCCGTTTGATGAGTTAAACGCTATTAAGATTGACGACTTTAAGAACTAGAACGGGATATTTCAATGCTGTGGGTAGTACTAACTGGTGTAGCACTAGTAGTTATTTTGGGCCTTGGTGTTTACGCAGGTAAATTGCTATTTTTGCTTAAACAGCAGGGTATTCGACAGGATAAGGCCAAGAATTCACGTATAAGCAGCATAACTGAAAGCGTGATACTTATCGCAAAGGCGATGGAGCAGCAGCAGTGCGACCTATCTGAGGGCGTTATACGTATTGTTAACTTACTTAACGCGTTACCGCTGAACGAGCCACCAGATTTTAAAGCAACCTATCCACATACATATGCTTTGTTTGTAGAGATAAGTGGTTTTGCCGTGTTAGAAGCAAGACAAAAGCTGTCAAAGCAAGAGCGTAGAAAGCAAGACCAGGCGAGAGAGCAGATAGAATCTGAATACGAGTCGAAAGTGTTAGATGAGTTGCCTAAACTCAAACAATACTGTGAGTCAATTGCGTGAGTATTCTTTGTATAGCTACTTAGTTATAGCTACTTAGTTATAGTTATCTAGCTATACAAGTACTTAGCTGGCTATTCACTAACTAACAAAAGAGCGTCTTCTAAAAAAGCAGTATTGGTATACTGCTTTTTTTGTGCCCAAGGGAATACATTTGTATTTTTAGCGGCTTGTTTGAACTGCTCAACTAAAAAGCCTGTGTTTCTCTTACTGGATGGATATTCCTTACGTAGCCCCCCTTACTGTAGAAACCTTACGTCACACTCTTTATGGCAAGCTTTGTGGTTGCTTCATAGCAATGACATCCTGTCTCATGATCGTTCACCATTCCAACTGCCTGCATAAATGCATAACAAATAGTTTCACCAACAAAGCTAAAGCCCGCCTTTTTCAATGCTTTTGACATTGCTTTAGACTCTTCTGTCGACGTTGGAACATCGTCGTGAGACTGCCAATTATTCACTAGTGTCTTTCCATCTGTAAATTGCCAAATATACTGATTAAAAGGCTGTGACTTTTCTATCTCCAAAAAGGCTTTTGCATTTCGAATGATAGACTTAATTTTTAGTCTGTTTCTCACAATACCGGTATCGTGCATTAACCTTTCTACGTCATCTTCAGTCATTTGGGCAATAGCGCTTGGCTCAAAATTATAGAAAGCGCGCTCGTAGTTTTTTTGCTTTTTGAGAATGGTAAGCCAGGATAAGCCGGCTTGTTGGCCGTCGAGGCACAATTTAGCAAATAACGCCTGACTATTGGTTTCTGGTACGCCCCACTCATTATCATGATATGCCTGGTAAATAGGATCATCACTCACCCACGCACACCGCTTTATTGCGTTACTCGCCATCAAATATTAAATCCTTGTTGTAATACCGGCTTTCTAGGCTTTTTTTCACCCGTTACACCTACATACTCCGCGTCACAAATTGTATACTAAGCCATCTTTTTTTATGACAGCTAACTAATAAGCAGCGGATGTATGCAGAAATACGATATTAAAACCTTTCAAGGGTTAATTCTAGCGCTTCAAGACTACTGGGCGCGTCAAGGCTGCGTAATAATTCAGCCTTTAGATATGGAAGTGGGTGCCGGCACATTTCACCCTATGACATTCCTACGCTCGTTAGGCCCTGAGCCAATGAGCAGCGCTTATGTTCAGCCATGTCGTCGACCTACAGATGGTCGCTATGGTGAGAACCCGAATCGCCTACAGCATTACTATCAGTTCCAGGTAATGCTAAAGCCCTCACCTGATAATATTCAAGAATTGTATCTGGGCTCTTTGAAAGAATTAGGTTTCGATCCACTTGTCCATGATATTCGTTTTGTTGAAGACAACTGGGAATCACCAACACTTGGCGCATGGGGCTTAGGCTGGGAAGTGTGGCTAAATGGTATGGAAGTAACTCAGTTTACCTACTTCCAACAAGTTGGTGGTATCGAGTGTAAACCTGTTACCGGTGAGATCACCTACGGCTTAGAACGTTTAGCCATGTACGTGCAGGGCGTAGACAGTATTTACGACCTTGTATGGACAGATGGTCCTCTTGGTAAAGTTACCTACAGAGATGTGTTCCATCAAAACGAAGTTGAGCAATCAACGTATAATTTTGAACATGCCAATGTAGAAGCGTTGTTTAGAACGTTTGATGAATGTGAGGCGCAGAGCGAAATTTTGATTGAAAACAATCTTCCTCTACCGGCTTACGAACAGGTTATGAAAGCGTCTCAAGCGTTTAATCTACTAGACGCTCGTCACGCTATATCGGTAACTGAAAGGCAGCGTTACATTCTACGGGTACGTGCGTTGGCTAAGGCGTGTGCAGAAAGTTATTACCAAGCTCGCGAAGCATTAGGCTTTCCGCTTTGCAACAAGGAGGCATAGGCGTGCGTACGGAAAATTGTTTAGTTGAATTAGGAACTGAAGAGCTACCACCAAAGGCACTTAAAACACTTGGTGAAGCATTTGCTCAACAGTTTGAATTAGCACTTACCACTGCCAACCTTCCTTTTGGTTCAGTGAGCTGGTTCGCCGCGCCTAGGCGTTTAGCAGTTTATGTTTCTGACTTGGCAGAAGGTCAAGAAGATAAAGTCGTTGAAAAAAGAGGCCCTGCGGTAAACGCTGCCTTCGATGCAGATGGCAACCCCACTAAAGCGGCACAAGGCTGGGCACGTGGCAACGGAATTGACGTTGCTGATGCAGAGCGTCTAGTTACAGACAAAGGCGAATGGTTGCTGCATAAGGCACACGTTCCAGGTCAAGGTGTAAGCACCCTTCTTGAGGGCTTAGTCAATCAGGCGGTGAGCAAACTACCTATTCCAAAACCTATGCGCTGGGGTAGTCATAGCACGCAATTCATTCGCCCTGTCCATACGCTGTGCGTACTTTATGGCAGCGAAGTCATCAATATCAACACCCTTGGTTTAGCAAGCAGCAGAACTATTCAGGGCCACCGTTTCCACGGCGAAGCTCGATTTGAACTTGATCATGCTGATAATTATGCGACGGCACTTGAGTCGCAATATGTCATTGCAGACTTTGAAGCGCGTAAAGCGAAGACTCGTCAACAGTTAGAAGATGCTGCTGCAGCGTTATCCCTCAAGCCTGACTATGATGAAGCACTACTCGAAGAGATTGCTTCACTTGTTGAATGGCCAGTGGTCATGCAGGCAGGATTTGATGAAGGCTTCCTTGCGGTGCCAAAAGAAGCGCTCATCTATACGATGAAAGACGACCAGAAATATGTTCCTCTTCTTAACGCCAATGGCGACTTGGTGAATACCTTCCTATTTGTGAGTAATATTGAGAGTAGCGATCCTATTCAGGTCATTTCGGGCAATGAAAAGGTTATCCGCCCTCGCCTAGCTGATGCTGAGTTTTTCTATAACAGCGATAGAAAAGTATCCTTAGAGAGCCGTCTCGATAGCCTAAGCACCGTGCTATTTCAAAAGCAGCTCGGCACGCTTAAAGAAAAATCAGAGCGCATTTCTGTGCTATCTGGCTTTATTGCAGCACAAATAAATGCAGACGAAGCACATGCGACTCGTGCCGGACTGCTAGCTAAAGCCGACCTCATGTCTAACATGGTCATGGAATTTCCAGACGTACAAGGCGTAATGGGTAAATACTATGCCTCAAACGACAATGAGCACTCTGACGTTGCGCAAGCCCTGTACGAACAGTATATGCCACGTTTCGCCGGTGATACTCTTCCGAGCAACGGCGTGAGCGCCTCGGTAGCGCTTGCTGATAAGCTAGATACGCTAGTTGGTATATTCGGTATCGGCCAGCTGCCTAAAGGTGACAAAGACCCCTTTGCCCTTCGTCGTGCAGCCATTGGTGTACTGCGTATTATCACTGAGTTATCACTTCCACTTGATTTAACTACCCTAGTAACAAAATCAATTGAAGTTTATGGCGAAAAACTTTCAAATGACAAAACACAATCACAGGTTGTAGATTTTGTTCTTGGTCGTTTTACAGCGTTACTTCAGGATAAACAGGTAGCGATTGATGTTATTCAGTCGGTCGCGGCAAGACGCCCTACTAAGCCAGCTGACTATCTTGCGCGAATTAATGCTGTGGCTCTATTTAAATCGTTAGATGAGTCTGATGCTTTAGCGGCAGCAAATAAACGCGTAGCGAATATTCTGGCAAAGCAGCATGTCGATATTGACGCTACAGTACACATTAATGATGCCCTTCTCACAGAAGCATCAGAAAAAGCGTTATTTGAAGCACTGACTGAGTCAGAAAAGAAAGTGAGTGAAGCGCTTGGTTCGCAAGATTACACGGCTATTCTTACTACTCTTGCAACGCTGCGCGTCGCTATTGATGACTTCTTCGATAACGTTATGGTTATGGCAGAAGACGAAGCAGTTAAGAAAAACAGACTTGCGTTGTTGACGCTTTTAAGGCAACTTTTCCTTACTACCGCAGATATTTCTATACTTGCGAAGTCTTAGGCTAAAATTATGAGGTAAGCAATACCTCGTAAAGTAATATTAAAAGCCCGACTCTGTTGGGCTTTTTTATATCTGGAGTATTAGTGAAAAAGTTATTGTCAGTTTTATTGTGTTGTATCTCACTCACAGCGTGCTCAAGTAAAGGCGGATTTAACATTCCGGACCTTCCGTCTTCATCACCTACTATAGAATTTGAGAATATGTATCTCAGAGGGGTTTTTAATTGGTGGGAAGCCGACCCTAGCTATAAATTTACTCGTAAAGGCGTTGAGAATAATGAAGCAGCGTGGTCAGTAGATGTTGAATTAATTGCAGATGGGCAACCATACGACTTCAGGTTGTCTGATGCAAATTGGACGCCCTCACAAAGCTGTGGAGGCAAATACAAAGGCCAACCTGTAATGTTAGGCACAACAGTTTACTTAGCCTGTGATCAAGGCTCAGAGAACCTACAATTCACACCATCTTCTACCGGCATGTATCGCTTTGTTGTTCGTCATGCTGGCTCGAAAGAAGTGGCGCTAAAAGTGACAAAAATTTAGCATCAGCATTTCCTCTCATCAGCTTACCTATTTTTTTCTTGCACAAAAAAAGGCGATTTTAATAAATCGCCTTTTTATTTTAACGTCATCTAAAGCTTAATTGCTTCGCTTTGCTTTAGCAAACGGTGTTACTTTTTGACTAGGGTTAATCCAACAGCCTATACGTCAAGGTTTGCAACTTTCAGTGCATTCGCTTCAATGAACTCTCTACGAGGTTCAACTTGGTCGCCCATTAGTGTTGTGAACAATTGATCACAACTAATCGCATCCTCAATGGTAACTTGAAGCATGCGACGGCTGTCTGGGTCCATTGTCGTTTCCCATAATTGACTCGGATTCATTTCACCAAGACCTTTATAGCGCTGAATGTATTGACCGCGTTTCGCTTCATTCATCAACCAATCAAGGGCTGCTTTAAATGAGTCTACGGGTTGCTTGCGCTCCCCACGCTGAATATAAGCTTCAGGTCCCATCATATCGTTGATAGCAAGGTTCAAATCACGTAGACGTGCATACTCGTTAGAATCGATAAACTCTCTATCAATAATATACTCGTAGTCGATACCGTGCATACGCATGATAATGGTAATGTAGTATTCGCTTAACTCTTGATCGCGTCTAATTTCATAACTGTACGTCGCACCATCATTCTCACGTTCAGTAAGCTGAGCAACAAAATGCTTAGCAACGTTTTCTAGCGCATCCTCATTCTTCAAATCTTGAACGTCAAGTGTTGGCGTATATAGCATTCTATAAAGCATAGACTGTGGCATTAACCGCTTCATACGATTAATCATTTTTTCCACGGCTTGATATTGCTTAACAAGATTCTCAAGACCAACACCCGAAATACCTGGGTCATCAGAACTAGTGTGTAATGAAGATCCATCTACCGCTATGGACGTTAGGTAATTCGTTAATGAATCATCATCTTTCAGATACTGTTCTTGCTTGCCCTTTTTCACTTTATAAAGTGGTGGCTGAGCAATATACACGTACCCACGCTCAATAATTTCTGGCATCTGACGGTAGAAGAAAGTCAGTAGCAGCGTTCGAATATGAGAACCGTCCACATCCGCATCCGTCATGATAATGATGCTGTGGTAGCGCAACTTTTCAGGGTTGTATTCATCACGCCCAATACCACAGCCAAGTGCGGTAATCAGCGTTGCCACTTCTTGAGAAGACAGCATTTTATCAAAACGCGCTTTTTCTACGTTTAGAATCTTACCTTTAAGCGGAAGAATAGCTTGGTTTTTTCTGTTTCTGCCCTGCTTGGCTGAACCGCCAGCAGAGTCACCTTCCACGATATAAAGCTCACTCAGTGCTGGGTCTTTTTCTTGGCAATCAGCAAGCTTACCTGGAAGACCTGCTAAATCTAGTGCACCCTTTCGGCGAGTCATATCACGGGCTTTTCGCGCGGCTTCACGAGCGCGAGCAGCATCGATTATCTTGTTCGCGATAATTTTACTTTCAGAAGGGTTTTCTAAAAGAAACTCTGCAAGCTTTTCATTCATCGCTGATTCAACCACAGGACGTACCTCTGAAGAAACCAGCTTGTCTTTTGTTTGCGAACTAAACTTAGGATCAGGCACTTTCACAGAAATAACAGCAGTTAGACCTTCACGAGCATCATCGCCACTGGCATTAGTCTTTGCTTTCTTGTTTAACCCTTCCTTTTCCATGTAGTTATTTAACGTACGTGTTAAGGCACCACGAAAACCGGCTAAATGGCTTCCGCCGTCGCGCTGAGGAATATTATTGGTGAAGCAAAATACATTTTCTTGGAAGCTATCGTTCCACTGCATAGCAACTTCAACGCTTATGCCGTCTTCCCGTTCAGCACTAAAATGGAACACTTTTTGGTGAATAGCGGTCTTCTTATCATTGAGATATTCAACAAACGCTTTGATACCACCTTCGTATTTGAAGTGGTCCTCTTTACCGTCTCTTTCGTCTTTCAGCTTGATCGATACGCCAGAATTCAAGAATGAGAGTTCGCGTAGACGTTTAGCAAGAATATCGTAATGATAAAGGGTATTGGTGAATGTTTCTTCGCTTGGCCAGAAGCGGATCATAGTTCCACTTTTATCTGTATCGCCAGTTACCGCTAGTGGTTCTTGTGGAACACCATGCTTATATTCTTGCTCATGGGCTTTACCGTTGCGTCGGATGCGTAACTTGAGTCGGCTTGAGAGTGCATTTACAACAGAAACGCCAACACCGTGAAGACCACCAGAGACTTTATAAGAGTTATCATCAAACTTACCGCCAGCATGTAGAACCGTCATGATAACTTCGGCTGCAGAAACACCCTCTTCTTCATGAAGCTCTGTTGGTATACCGCGACCATCATCAGATACGGAAATAGAACCGTCGCTATGGATGAGTACGACAATTTCAGAACAGTGACCAGCAAGTGCTTCGTCAATTGAGTTGTCGACCACCTCAAAAACCATGTGATGCAAACCGGTGCCGTCATCGGTATCACCAATGTACATACCCGGACGTTTTCTTACAGCGTCTAATCCTTTAAGTACCTTAATACTGGACGAGTCGTAGTTGTTCTCTTCTGACATACTAGCTTTTACTCCTCTTTCACGTTTCCATGTTCCACGTGAAACATTTTCTTTTCGTTGTATTTTTGTATAAATTCGAGTTGGGTGGACTCAATTGCAGTAACGAAAACCTGCGTGTCCATCCTTAATAACCCGTCAATAAATTGTTCTCTTTTATCGGCGTCTAGTTCTGCACCGACGTCATCTAACAGAAAAATACTTTTTCTATTTGTAGTGGTATTAAATAATTCTGTTTGTGACATTTGTAGCGCCGCGACAGCCATTCTAAGCTGACCTCGGGATAACAGCTCTTGGGCATTAACACCATTCACTTTAAGCTTAACATCAGCTTTGTGCGGCCCAGAAGAAGTATGTCCTATTTTACCATCATACTCTTTCTTTTTAACTAGGCTTTCTGATAAAGACACATCTTTTTCCCATCCTTTATAGTAACTCAGTTTGACTTCAAAGGTTGGTAAGAATTCTTTGGCGTATTTTTCAAATATTGGTGTCAGTGAACGCAGGTACTCTTCTCTAATCTCAGTGAGTCTTTCACCTAACAATGCGAACTGACTTTCCCAGTACTGGTTTTCTGGAGCGGATAGATTAGCCTGCTGTTTTAGTAATGCATTTCTATGCTTTAAGAATTTAGCGTATTGATTCGCAACCGACTGAAACTCATGTTTCACGTGAAACAATCCCCAGTCACAAAACCGACGTCTTTCAGAAGGAGAGCCTATAATGAGATCAGTACTTTGCGGCGTGAATAATTGAATAGGTACCAAGCTCACTAAATCTGAAAGCTTTTTAGAATGTTCACCATCGATACTACAGGTAAATTGGTCTCCCCTAGTTCGCTGAAACCCTATCTTTTGCTTATCACCATTTTCGTTATGGCACGATGCGAATACACTAAACTCATTCTTATCGTGTTGAATGACAGCGCTGTGTTTGTTGGTGCGAAAAGAACGGCCAAACCCAAGATAATAAAGCGCCTCTATAAGAGACGATTTACCGCTACCGTTAACACCTTGGATGATAGTTAAAGAAGGAGACGGGGAGAAACTAATAGACGACAAATTGCGGAAGTTCGCAATTTGGACCTGGTCCAATTTCATAATAGAACTCTAAAGAGAATAAAAGCGATACATTGATAAACAATGCACCGCTCTATCTATAGCAATTAAAATAATGCTGTAGGCCTTAAATTGATGTTGTTACTTTCTACAGTGCTACAAACGCATAGGCATGATGACATAAAGCGCAGCGTCATCAGCATTATCTTCAATTAACGCACTCGCATTTGAATCAGACAGACTAACCTTAACCATATCTGAATTTAAAGAATTCAGTACATCAATGAGGTACGCAACGTTGAAGCCAATTTCAAGGTCATCGCCTTCGTACTGCACGTCTACGTTTTCCTCAGCCTCTTCTTGCTCTGGGTTGTTGGCCGTAATTTTCAGCTCGCCAGTAGCAAGATTTAAGCGAACGCCTCTGAATTTTTCATTCGATAGAATTGCTGCGCGTGAAAAAGCTTCTTTTAACACCGCTTTGCTAGCAATAATTTCTTTGTCGCCATTTTGAGGAAGTACCCTACGATAATCAGGGAAACGGCCGTCTACTAATTTTGACGTAAAGATAAAGTCATTTGAAAATATACGAAGATGATTGGCACCAATCTGCACCTTTAACGATTTATCATCGTCAGAGATTAACCGAGAAATTTCTAATACGCCCTTTCTAGGAATAATGACTTGGCGTGCCGGTAATGCAGTTTCATAGTTAAGACGACAAAGCGCTAATCTATGGCCATCTGTCGCCACTGTGCGAATGACATTTTCCTCGGTCTCTAGCGACATTCCATTCAAATAATAGCGCACGTCTTGCTGCGCCATTGAAAAACTAGTGGAATCGATTAGACGTTTAAGGTCACTGCAAGACAGTTCGAACTCAACCTCACCTTCCCAGTCTTCCAAATTTGGATAGTCGCTGGCAGACAAAGTGGATAGAGTGTAACGACCGCGGCCAGCTCTAATGAGTGCTTTACTGCCATCGATAGAGAAGTGAATATCAGTACCTTCAGAAATGCCACGAATAATATCAAAAAGCTTTTTGGCAGGTACGGTAATTTCCCCTTCGGTAAATTCAGATTCAAGCTTAATGCTTGAAATAAGCTCAACCTCTAAATCTGTACCGGTTAACCACAATGCGCCTTCGCTAACTTTAATCAGTACGTTAGATAAAATAGGCAACGTGTGTCTACGCTCAACAGCACCAGACACGAGTTGGAGGGGTTGTAAAAACTGTTCGCGGCTTATAGTAAATTTCATCGCAGTGCTATCTCGCCTCTAAGGTCGTATTATTTAGGAAGACAATGTCCTAATGAGGTTTTTATAGTCTTCTTTTATATCATGACTTTCTTCTCTTAGCTGCTCTATTTTTCTACACGCATGGAGTACCGTAGTATGGTCCCTTCCACCAAAAGCATTACCGAGTTCTGGTAAGCTGTGGTTGGTCAACTCTTTGGCCAGCGCCATTGCAACTTGACGAGGACGGGCAACACTTCTACTTCTTCGCTTAGATAAAATATCAGCTACCTTTATCTTATAATAATCTGCCACGGTTTTCTGAATATTATCAACAGTTACAAGCTTTTCTTGTAAAGCGAGGAGATCACGCAATGCCTCTCTGACAAAATCAATAGTAATGGGTCGACCGGTAAAATTAGCATTGGCAATAACCCGATTTAATGCCCCTTCTAATTCCCTAACATTAGAACGCAATCGTTTCGCAATAAAGAATGCCACTTCATTAGGGAGGTGGATGCGATTCTCTGCAGCTTTACGCATTAAGATCGCAACCCGTGTTTCAAGTTCTGGCGGTTCGATCGCAATGGTCAAGCCCCATCCAAACCGAGATTTTAAGCGATCCTCAACGCCATCGATCTCTTTGGGATAACGATCCGATGTCAAAATGATCTGCTGATTTCCTTCCAACAACGCATTGAAGGTATGAAAGAACTCTTCTTGCGATCGCTCTTTATTGGCAAAAAATTGAATATCATCAATAAGCAGAGCATCAACAGAGCGGTAGAAACGCTTAAAATCTTCGATAGCGTTATTCTGCAATGCTTTCACCATGTCTTGCACGAATCGTTCGGAGTGCATGTAAACAATCTTTGCATCACCATTATTTGCAACAATACCGTTACCTACTGCATGCAATAAGTGAGTTTTACCTAAGCCGGTGCCACCATATATAAACAGTGGGTTATATGAACCACCAGGATTATTCGCTACTTGCGTAGCGGCCGCACGAGCAAGTTGGTTTGATTTACCCTCAACAAAATTATCAAATTGATAGGTTGGGTTGATATTGCTCTTATGCTTCATTGCCTCGGGAATAGGTACTACCCTGGGCGATGGCTGAGTACGAGGCGCAGACGCTTGATTAGCTGCTCTATTTTGCTCATGGTAACTACGGCTGCTGTTTGCATTTATACTGCTGTTCCTATCCCCAGAACTGCTATCTCCAGAGCTTCTATCACCGAAGCTTTTATCACCGAAGCTTTTATCACCAGAGTTATTATCGCCAAAATCATTGCCCCTAGAGAAACCACCATTATTCTGCGGGGAATGATGTTGGTTCGTATTACTGTGACTATAAGGGTTATGAGAAGTCGGACTCTGATTAGCTGACGATTGCTGCGGTTGCGACGCAGACTGAGAATGCTCTTGTTGTATAGAACCTGATTGATTAGAACCGGGCTGAGATTGCGCGCTGTGCTGATAAGCGTTCTGACGTGGTGCAGACTGAGACATACCTGATGAAGAAGCAGAATTCTGTTGCGACGAGTTGTTGACTCGTTGACGATTCATTACTTCAAGGTGCAATTGTGGCGCACTTTCACCTGCAAACTCACGGAGAAGACCCGTAATATTATCTAAATATTTATCTCTCACCCAATCTAAAACAAAGCGGTTCGGCGCAAAAAGAGCTACATATCCCTCTTGTTCTTCACAAACAAGCGGTCTAATCCACATACTGAATTGTTGCGTCGGTAGTTCTTGACGCAGGCGTTCAAGACATTGGTTCCATAAGGACATGGTACGTTGTTAGCTCCCGTTGCTCGCGAAAAACCAAATAGAGTAGTGTCGACATCGCGTAAGAGGGAAGCCGTGAACGTTCTTAGAAGGTATGTTGAATAATCGCGAGAAAGTAAATTATCGTTCTAGTCTGTGGATTATCTTATTTTATCAACAAAAAGTAAATCCCGATCTCAGCAGATCGCCACGATCAAATTGATAACTCGTTGTAAATTATTACCTTTTCATTTAGATCAAAACGAACTTACTTTAGACTTTCTTACACCTAAAAATAAGATAAAAGCCCTTAATCTGATCGCCATAATTGTGATTGTGCACACCCTATTGTGGATAACCTATGCTAGAAAAGTGGGTTATTCACAGCCTTAATGAATTTAAATAACTCATTTCAATAAAAAATAGTAAAAATTGTTCAATTATTCTCCCCAAAAGCTACATTATGCATTGACACAAGCCCCCGAGATCTCTAGAATTCAGCGTCCTTTTTCGATGGGCTTTTCTGGTGATAACTCCACATTGTTTTAATAATGAAATAATGTGTTACCAAAAAACGCCTATGTTTGTAACTAAATATAAGTGAGACTTTGGTCATGAAAAGAACATTTCAACCGAGCAATCTTAAGCGCAAGCGTTCTCACGGTTTTCGTGCTCGTATGGCGACTAAAAATGGTCGTAAAGTACTAGCAGCTCGCCGTGCAAAAGGCCGCGCTCGTCTTTCAGCTTAATTAGAAAGACGCCAAAAGTGGGCGAAAATAATTTTTCAAGGGAGTTGCGTCTGTTGACTCCCTCCCACTTTACTTATGTGTTTGATAACGCAACCCCAGCTGTATCTCCCTCTTTTACTATTCTAGCTAGAAAAAACTCTCATAATAATTCGCGACTCGGTATTACCATAGCGAAAAAACGCGTCCGTAAAGCCCATGATAGAAATAGGCTCAAACGACTTGTACGTGAAAGTTTTAGACACAAACAACATCACTTACCAAATGTAGATATTATCGTTATAGGTAAGTCAGGTGCCGACAATCTTAGCAACCAAGAAGTTTTTGCAACTTTAGAAAAGCTATGGAAAAAATTAAACAAGCGTTGCGGAAACTCTTAATTGCAGTTCCCTTGGCATTGATAAAGTTTTATCAATGGTTTATTTCGCCTGTTTTAGGCCAACGATGTCGTTTCCATCCGTCCTGTTCTTGGTATGCTATAGACGCACTAAAAACACACGGATTAGTAAAAGGCGGTTGGTTATCGTTTAAACGCATATTAAAATGTCAGCCTTTGCATGCCGGGGGTTACGATCCGGTACCAGAAAAACAACAAGATAAACACTCAAAATAAAGAGACCTATATGGAATCGCAACGCAGTTTTCTGATAATTGGCCTAGCGCTAGTTACCTTTTTGCTATGGCAAGCTTGGCAAAAAGATTATGGGCCACAGCCTATAAATCCTGTTCAGCAAGAACAGACGCAACAAGCAAATCAAGGTGTACCTTCTTTTGACGAAGCACAAAGTGAAGATGTTCCTACTAGCGATAGTGTACCTGCTGCACAAGCCATAGCTCAAACGCAAAACACAAATCGCATTATCGAGGTAAAAACTGACACGCTAGATGTGCGTATCGATTTATTAGGCGGCGATGTTATCTCTGCAAATCTAATAAAATTTCCAGTGACTCAGGGTTCTGATGAGCCTTACAGTTTATTGCGTTCGGGCATGGGGTTGTACGTTGCGCAAAGTGGATTAATTGGTAAGCAAGGCCCAGATGCTAGCGCAACTGGCAGACCCGTTTATACCGCACAGCAATCGGCTTATCAGCTTAATGGCGATACCTTAGTGGTGCCATTAACATGGAAGAATAGTCAGGGTCTTTCAATTACTAAAACCTTTACGTTTACCCAAGGCCACTACGATGTAAACGTAAGTTATGATGTGCAAAACGCAACGAGCACCGCTGCAAACGTTCAGCCATATGCCCAGCTAAAGCAGGTTATGGACTTTGAAGACGACGGTAATATGTTTATGCCGACCTATCGCGGTGCGGCATTCTCTACAGAAGATGATAGATACGATAAGTATTCTTTTGATGAAATAGAAGACGAAAACCTTCGCAAAACCACTAAAGCTGGCTGGGTGGGAATGCTAGAGCACTACTTCGTGTCTGCATGGGTTCCTTCTCAAGAACAAACCAACACCCTTTATTCTCGCAATATTAATAATCAGTTTGCAGTTATTGGTGTGCTTTCACCTGCCGAGACCATCAACGCCGGTGAGACTAAAACAATTGCCTCAACGCTCTATATGGGTCCTAAAGACCAAGATAACCTTGCAAAAATAGCGCGAGGTCTAGACCTAACTGTTGATTACGGCATTCTATTTTGGATTTCTCAGCCGTTGTTTTCACTGCTTACCTTCTTACATAGCCTTGTGAATAACTGGGGTGTTGCAATCATCCTCATCACTATTGTGGTTAAAGGCGCTATGTATTGGCTAACCAAAAAGCAATACGAGTCAATGGCCCGTATGCGTAACTTAGCCCCTAAGATGCAGCAGCTTAAAGACCGCTTTGGCGACGATAGACAAAAAATGTCTCAAGCGATGATGGAGTTGTATCGCAAAGAAAAAGTAAACCCTATGGGTGGCTGTCTACCTTTGCTTTTACAAATGCCTATTTTCCTAGCCCTGTATTGGGTATTAATGGAAAGTGTTGAACTTCGCCACGCAGACTTTGTGCTATGGATAACCGATTTATCGACTAAAGACCCCTACTTTGTGTTGCCAGTATTAACTGGTGCAAGCATGTATTTACTACAAAAATTGCAACCCACTACCATTACCGACCCTATGCAGCAAAAAATAATGCAGTGGATGCCGGTGATGATGAGTGTGTTCTTCTTATGGTTCCCTGCAGGTCTGGTACTATACTGGTTGGTGAGTAATGTCATCACACTGGTTCAAGCCAAAATGATCTATGCTTCCATGGAGAAGCGGGGCATAAGCAATAAATAACATATTGTTTGTTTAATTATACAGCCCGCCTAAGCGGGCTGTTTTGTCTAACGAGGAATTTACTGTGCCATCATTCGATATTGTTTCAGAAATAAATATGGAAGAAGTGCGAAACGCGACGGAAAACGCAAGCAGAGAGCTTTCTACGCGTTTCGATTTTCGCGGAATTGAAGCTAGCTTTGATTACAAAGAGAAAACCGTTGTTATGAAAGCAGAGGCTGAATTTCAACTTCAGCAAATGGAAAGCATGTTTAGAACGGCTTGTTCAAAACGAAATGTGGATACGTCTTCCATAGACGTAAAACCTTTTGATGCCCATGGCAAAACCTATCGCCAAACCATTGCGTTTAAAGAGGGTATTGAGCAGCCTATGGCGAAGAAAATCGTTAAGCTGATTAAAGATGCCAAACTTAAGGTTCAAACTGCGATTCAGGGTGAAGAGCTGCGCGTGACGGGTAAAAAACGCGACGACCTTCAACAAGTAATGGCATTGGTTAAATCTTCTGACCTTGGTCAACCGTTTCAATTTAAGAATTTTCGCGATTAATTATGGATTCACTCACCTTCTCAACGGACACTATTACTGCTCAGGCAACGGCTCCAGGACGAGGCGGTGTGGGAATTATTCGCGTGTCAGGCCCAAAGGCGAAAGAAGTCGCACACGCGTTAGTGCCTTGTGAACTCACACCTAGACAAGCTGCCTATACTTCGTTTATTGATAGTAAAAAAACCGTCATAGACCAAGGCATCGCGCTTTTCTTTAAGGGCCCTAACTCATTTACTGGCGAAGATGTACTTGAGCTTCAAGGGCACGGCGGTCAAGTTGTTATGGACATGCTTATTAACGCTGTACTCGCTACAGGCTGTGCTCGATTAGCCAATCCTGGCGAGTTTAGCGAGCAAGCTTTTCTCAATGATAAGCTCGATTTAGCTCAGGCAGAGGCCATTGCTGACTTAATAGACGCAAGTTCACAACAGGCTGCTCGCAGTGCATTACGCTCCCTTCAAGGTGAGTTTTCAACACAAATCCAAACCTTATCCGACCAAATTATTCACCTTCGCATGTATGTTGAAGCGGCGATTGATTTTCCTGAAGAAGAAATAGACTTTCTTTCTGATGGCAAAGTGTCTGGGGACCTCTCAGCCATTGTTCAAAGCTTGGCTTCAGTGCGAGAGCAAGCAAAGCAAGGCTCTCTTTTACGCGAAGGTATGCAGGTGGTTATCGCCGGTAGACCCAATGCTGGTAAATCAAGCTTACTGAATGCACTGGCAGGTAGAGAAAGTGCCATAGTCACCGACATTGCCGGTACAACCCGAGATGTATTAAAAGAGCATATTCATATTGATGGTATGCCCGTTCACATTATCGATACGGCGGGTCTGCGAGAAAGCCCCGACAAAGTAGAGCAAATTGGTATTGAACGTGCCTGGCAAGCGATAAGCGATGCTGATCACGTTCTCTTTGTCGTAGATTCAACGGCCACATCTATCATCGACCCGTTCGAAATTTGGCCGGAGTTTATGCAGCGTTTACCCCTAGGTATTCCGGTTACTGTAGTAAGAAATAAAGCCGATTTAAGCACTTTAGATGTAGGCCAAAGTACCGTTGCCACCCAGCAAGGCGATATCTCTGTTATCAATTTGTCTGCTAAACAGGGAGATGGCGTTGATACGTTAAAGTCTCATTTAGCAACCACCATGGGGTTCGATACGACGACCGAAGGTCAATTTATTGCTCGCCGTAGACACATTGACGCACTCGACCAAGCAAATAATCACGTGACAACGGGAGAGCAACAGCTGCATGATGCAATGGCGGGTGAACTTTTAGCCGAAGAATTGCGGTTAGCCCATCAGGCACTTTGCGAAATCACGGGTGAATTTACCTCTGATGATCTTCTTGGAAAGATATTTTCTTCTTTTTGTATTGGTAAATAGTTAATGACTAAGCACTTTGAAATTATAGTTGGCACAATGTTAGGTGCTGCGGAATACGTTGCAGACGCCCTTGCAGAAACATTAAAGCAAAAGGGTTTTACTTACACTATTCACCTTGAGCCTAATCTTGACAATATATCTACATCGGCGCACTGGTTAGTGTGTACCTCCACCCACGGCGCTGGCGAACTACCCGACAATATACAGCCCTTTGCAGGGCAGTTAAAAACTACTGACCTGTCCTCAGTCAGTGCCTATATTGTGGGATTAGGCGATACAAGCTATGACACATTCTGTTACGGCGCTAAAACCATGGAATCACTCATCACAGAGCGTGGCGGTACCCTTAATGCTCCAGCACTTCATGTTGATGTGCTTGAGCATCCAATCCCAGAAGACATCGCCAGTGAATGGTTTGAAGGCGTACTAGACCCCGCATGAGTAAACCTCTTACCCAAGCTGAACTAACGGTTCTGCAGTCTCCCATTTCCAATGACTGTCGCGTGCTGTACATGCTGGGCCTGCGCACAAATGCCAACACCGCTACCACGTCTTCATCAGCTATTGATTATAAGTCATTGCTAGCACTACTTAACGGTGACAGCAAAGAGCCTCACTATTTACGAGGAAGACAAATCAATAGCCTGCTAAAACAGCTAGAACAAGTGGGCCTAGTTACCCTCCCCCTTGATATCGACTTAGAGCGCAGTATTAATGGCAAAACATTACTGCTGCCTTTACTGAGCGAACCTGTTTCAGATTTTGATGTGCTGCACAAACAGCACACCGCTATGACCCAAGACTGGAAACCAAACAGCGCCCTATTTAAAGAAATGGCGAACTTACTGGGCATTATTGACAAAACCTTTGACGATAATGATATCGGAGAATTCGTAGCGTACTGGTTAGGGCGACCTAGTTCTATATTTAGTGAGTTTCAGTGGACGCAAAAATTTGCTAACAATATTAAGCGTAAGAGACTGGCGTCAGGCTACTCTGCAACAAAAGTTGTGGGAAGTCAGCAAGTGAAAGTTGCAGCAGGCATAGAAGCGGATGATAATGCTAAGAAGTTGGTCGCCAAGTACGCCTCATCAAAAAAGAGTTAATTCAATATGGATCGCATTACAGATAAAATCGCAAATTTAGCCAAGGCGTTGAATAAGCCCGTCGATCCGGATAACGAATATATCGACTACACAACGCTGCGTAAGCAATATGAAGCGCAGGCTAATGAAGAGATCTCGCAACTACAGCAGCGCAGCAAGAAAGCGCGTGTGGAGGCCATACATGGGCGCTCCGATCTCAATCCTAAGTGGACCTTCTCTAACCTCGTTGAAGATAGCGATGATGTAATAGAAGCGGTATCCATTGCTCAGTCATTTATCGCGGCACATGATGACCCTGCGTGGCGTCAAAGCGGCTCTCACATGATGATTTTCTACGGCGATTATGGGCGCGGTAAATCACATATTGCAGGTGCAATTGCGCATCAGCTTATCGACCAATACGAAATATCTGTGTTGTACAGGCAGCTTTCTACTATTTTGGAGATGCGAAATTTCTCTTTCGATTTTTCAGCCTCAGATAATGCAGGCCAACGATTTAGAGAGATACATCACGAACTTCTTAACGTTGACTTGCTGATCCTCGATGAAGTATGCGTTAACGAAAGCATCTTAAAAAAGAACGCTCAAAGCTGGTTTGGTAATCTTTTACGTCAAAGACTAGTGAATAAGAAAAACTGTATTCTTATTACCAACCATAACCTTGCAGAACTAGAGAATGCGCTAGGACGCTATTGCTACGAGTCTATTCGAGAATACGATACCTATAAGGTGCGTTTTCAAGGTCCTAGCAGGCGCGATGAATTAACGGCTGATCATGAAGAAGAAAGCTCTTCAGCCACACCGAGGTACCAACCAAACCAGGTGCGTTAATCGTATTAGAGTAACGCCGTTACAATCAATATATTTCAAATTAAAGACAACAGAGGGTTCATCTCAGTTGTCTTTTTTTTGTTTTTACGCCTTAAAATTATAAAAAAGGATAAATAATTTTTGTGGACGCAATGATTTTTATAATAATGGGATCAAGCGACCAGATGATCCATAGGGAAATTGTGGAAAGATCTCCTCCACAGGAAGATCCCTTTGAACACCTTGTATTTGCTCGATCCTGCGATCCCAATGTCGAATTAGCAAACATTTTATCCCCAGCTGGATCACATCTTGATCAGGCCTGTGGATAGGATCCTACAACGCCCTGTGTATAAGCTCTGATCGTAAAAAGAATAACTTTTTTGAAATTAGCTTGTGTGGATAAGTAGGGTGTTTATACACAAGATCAATAGGGGGTTATATGGCTGTGTTTCCCAAAGTTATTGATCGCGTAAGACGATGATCTAAATGCGTTTTGATCGGTTACCCACAGATCTTGCCGATCCTAATAAAAGTAAATATAAAACATATCTAAAAGAGATCTTAAGATCATTAAAGCCGATCACACTTTTTCAAACCTCTAGTTTGAGGAAAATTTAATCATTTTCTTTAAGTAATAAGTCAGCTAAAATACGCGCCCTTTTTTCAGCAAAGCTGAATAAAAGATTTTGGTTTATCGATAGTTTTCAGTGAGGTTTACACCATGTTTTATGCTCAAGCATTTGATGTCATCGTTGTAGGTGGTGGTCATGCAGGCACAGAAGCCGCTCTAGCCGCTGCACGCATGGGTGCAAATACACTTTTGCTTACTCACAATATCGAGACCATTGGCCAAATGTCGTGCAACCCTGCGATCGGTGGAATTGGTAAGGGTCACTTGGTTAAAGAGATCGACGCTTTAGGCGGAGCAATGGCACTGGCTACCGATCACGGTGGTATTCAATTTAGAACGTTGAACTCAAGCAAAGGCCCTGCCGTACGAGCAACACGCGCTCAGGCGGATCGGACGCTTTACAAAAATGCGATCCGCAGTATTGTCGAAAATCAACCTAACCTCACGTTATTTCAGCAAAGCGTAGACGACTTGGTTGTCGAAAACGATCGCGTATGCGGCGTTGTCACCCAAATGGGCTTAAAGTTTAAAGCGCAAACTGTTGTTCTAACGGTAGGTACGTTCCTAGGTGGTACTATCCACATTGGGTTAGAAAATTATCGCGGCGGTAGAGCAGGCGATCCGCCGTCTATCGCATTGGCTGACCGACTGCGAGCACTGCCATTTCGCGTAGATCGCTTAAAGACAGGTACACCCGCAAGGCTTGATGCACGGTCCCTTGATTTTTCAGTTATGCAAGCTCAACCAGGCGACAACCCTACTCCGGTTGTTTCGTTTATGGGTAACCGTGATATGCATCCAACACAAATTCCGTGTTATATCACTCACACTAACGAAAAAACCCATGACATTATCCGCGGCGGATTAGACCGTTCTCCAATGTTCACTGGAAATATCGAGGGAATAGGGCCTCGCTACTGCCCTAGCATTGAAGATAAAATTACGCGATTTGCAGATAAAAACTCGCATCAGATTTTTGTTGAGCCTGAAGGACTGAACAGTATTGAAGTTTATCCAAACGGGATCTCAACCAGTTTACCTTTCGATATTCAAATGAACCTTGTTCGCTCTATCAAAGGTTTTGAAAATGCGCATATCGTTAGACCCGGTTACGCTATTGAATATGATTTCTTTGATCCACGGGATCTCAAACAAACCCTGGAAACCAAATTTATTGATGGACTATTTTTTGCCGGCCAAATCAATGGCACTACTGGCTACGAAGAAGCCGGTGCCCAAGGACTAGTGGCTGGTGCTAATGCTGCACTTCAAGTTCAGCAAAAGGACCCGCTTATCTTGCGTCGGGATCAGGCTTACATGGGTGTGCTTATCGATGATCTGGCTACTATGGGGACCAAAGAACCTTATCGCATGTTTACCAGCCGTGCTGAATACAGACTATTACTGCGAGAAGACAATGCAGATAGTCGTCTGACGGCCCGTGGAAGAGAAATTGGTTTAGTTGATGATGCGCGTTGGGCTAAGTTTAACGAAAAGATGGAAGCCGTTGAAACTGAGACTCAGCGTATGCGTAGTCAGTGGATACACAAAGATCACGTTGCAACACCTCAACTTAACACCATGTTAAAAACACCGGTGAGTCGTGAACATTCCTTAGAGGAAATAATTCGTCGCCCTGAGATGACCTATGCTCAGTTAATGGAAATTGAAAGCGTTGGACCTGGACTTACCGATCCGATAGCTGCTGAGCAGGTAGAAATCCAAATTAAATACGCAGGGTATATTGCGCGTCAGATGGATGAAATAGCCAAAGCGCAGCGCCACGAGAATACTCTGCTTCCACGTGATATGGATTTCAGTAAAATTTCTGGTCTTAGCAATGAAGTTATTACTAAACTTACCGAGGCTCGACCTGAGACAATAGGTAAAGCGTCGCGAATTTCAGGTATCACACCAGCGGCGATATCGCTGCTTCTGGTTTACCTAAAAAAACATGGCATGCTAAGAAAACACGAAAAAATCAGCGCCTAACCGCGCTCATTATCAAGACAGAATCCTTTTGATGACTACACAGCAAGATTTGCATTGTATATTGGCCTCTGGACTCGAGGCCCTTTCACTCAATTTAGCCGATAATCAGCAACAACAACTTGTTGAATTTGTTTTACTTATCGATAAATGGAACAAAGCCTATAACCTCACTTCCGTGAGGTGCCCAAAGCAAATGATGGTGAAACACATTTTAGATTCACTCGCCATTGTGCCGCACTTAACCGGTGAGAATATTATTGATGTGGGAACCGGACCTGGGTTACCGGGAATGCCCTTAGCCATAGCGTTTCCAGATAAAACCTTTACGCTGTTAGATAGTTTGGGTAAACGCGTTCGCTTTATGACACAATGCGTGCATACGCTCAAACTCACCAATGTAACGCCCGTCAACAGCCGTGTAGAAAATCATGTTGGCGACAAGCCATACGATATTGTACTTAGTCGCGCTTTCGCATCGCTAAAAGATATGTTGCACTGGTGCGAACATCTGGTAGATTCAGATGGGCAGTTTTTAGCACTAAAAGGTCAATTTCCACAAAGCGAGATAGATGAAGTAAGTGATCACTTTCAAGTTGTGAACACTGAAAACATCACAGTACCGAATTTGGATGGAGAAAGACATTTAGTTTGGCTGAGAAAGACACAGCAACGTTAAAACAGGATTTAGTGTGGCAAAGGTAATCGCAATCGCGAATCAAAAAGGCGGTGTGGGTAAAACAACCACAGCGGTAAATGTTGCAGCTTCCATGGCGGCGACTAAGCGAAAAGTCTTGCTTATCGACCTTGATCCTCAAGGAAATGCGACAATGGGAAGCGGCGTTGACAAATATGAAGTCGATGCAACGGCATTCGAGCTACTTATCGAAGAAAAGCCCATCGATGAGGTCATCGTTAAAAATACCTCTGGTAAATACGATCTCATTGCAGCAAACGGCGACGTGACTGCTGCTGAAATTAAACTTATGGAAATGTTTGCCAGAGAAGTGCGCCTGCGCAACTCGCTAAAACCCGTTATCGATTATTACGACTTTATCTTTATTGACTGCCCGCCGTCGCTTAACCAACTCACTGTTAACGCATTAGCGGCATCAGATTCTGTGATGGTTCCTATGCAGTGCGAATATTATGCCCTTGAGGGATTAACTGCATTGATGGATACCATCCAGAAACTTGCATCTGTTGTGAATCCTGAATTGAAGATCGAAGGTGTTTTGCGTACTATGTACGACCCTCGAAATCGCCTTGCTAACGATGTTTCAGAGCAATTAAAACGTCATTTTGGTGAGCAGGTATATCGCACGGTGATACCAAGAAACGTTCGTCTTGCTGAAGCCCCAAGTTTTGGAACGCCAGCAATGTACTACGATAAGTCGTCGACCGGCGCTAAAGCCTATTTAGCACTTGCTGGTGAAATTCTGCGACGCAGGGACAAAACTTCGCCTTCTCAGGCAAAAGCGAGTTAAACAAAAATAAGCTGCTACCTATCAGCACATGCCATAGAGGACACTATGTCAGCACGTAAAAGAGGCCTTGGCCGAGGGTTAGATGCGCTTCTTGCTACTAGCCAATCATCGTCTCAAAGAGAACAGGATGCCGCAGAGGTTGTATCAACGAACGGTGAGTTAAGTAAAATTCCCATCGAATTTTTGGTACCTGGAAAATATCAGCCTCGTAAAGACATGTCGCCAGATGCGCTAGAAGAATTAGCATCATCGATTCGTGCCCAGGGTATTATTCAACCTATCGTTGTGCGTAAAGTGGATGAAAATCGCTTTGAAATTATAGCTGGCGAACGTCGTTGGCGTGCATCCCAACTAGCGCAGCTTGATGAAGTACCTTGCCTAATTAAAAACGTGCCTGATGAGGCCGCTGTTGCCATTGCGCTGATTGAAAATATTCAGCGTGAAGATTTAAACGCAATGGAAGAAGCGCAGGCGTTAGACCGTTTAATGAGTGAGTTTTCATTGACCCACCAAGAAGTGGCTGAAGCGGTTGGGAAATCTCGTACAACGGTATCAAACTTATTGCGTTTGAATAATCTTAACGACGATGTAAAAACGTTGGTTGAGCACGGCGATATTGAAATGGGTCATGCACGGGCATTACTTGCCTTAGATGGCGACACTCAATCTGACACCGCACAAATTGTATCAGGTAAAGGACTAACGGTAAGAGACACTGAAAAGCTAGTGAAAAAGCTTTTAGAGCCCGCAAAACCCAAGCCGGAAAAGAAAATTGATCCCGATGTTCAAAACCTTATGACGCGACTTTCAGAAAATTTAGGCGCGCAGGTGAATATAGACCACAATGCGAAGGGCAAAGGAAAACTGACAATTAGCTTTAGTGATTTAGAGCAATTAGATGGAATTATTTCTAAAATTCAATAGGTTGGTAGGTCTTTGTATTATTGTTTACCGTGGCATTTTTGCCTTAGAGATGAGGTTTGTTAACAACAACGGACACTCTCCTTTCCGGTTATAGCAATAGGAAATTTTCAGAATAACTTTCAAAAAGCGTTGTACTGTTGAAAATTGTCGGTAAAACAGTATACTTCTGACGCTTTTTGTAAGACGTGAACAAGCAGCGAGATAGTGTGACAAACAAGTTAGCGAAACGCGGGTTAACCCTCGCCAAAAAAGGGCTACTTTTTCAAATTGTCACGGCCGCCATAATGGTTGTATTAGCAGCGCTTGTTGGCGGATTAATAACGGCTAGTTCAGCCGCGACAGGTGCCTTAATCAGTATCTTGCCGAAAATAGTTTTTACTGCATTTGCGTTTCGTTACGCTGGCGCGAGTAAAAATGAACTTGTTGCACGCAGTTTTAGCCAAGGTTCAAAAATGAAATTGGCGCTGACAATTATTTTATTTGTAATTGCATTTAGATTTTTACACGTTGTGCCACTTGTTTTGTTTATGGCATTTGTGATTACAACCGTTAGCCACGCGCTAGCAATGTTTCATTACGGTTCGAAAGAATAACAACGACATGAGCGCAACCGTTAGAAACACAATAACCAGTTACTAAATTTTTACACTTTACAACTTGGGTTAAACAATGGCATCTGAATACACTACCTCAGAATACATCAAGCACCACTTGACCAATGCCACCATGTGCTCAACTGACAATGGAATCGCTTTTAACAAAGCGTGTTCTGATGCTGGTTTTTGGGCATGGCATGTCGATACACTGGCATGGTCAATTGGACTTGGTTTACTTTTTCTAATTATCTTTAGAAGCGTTGCGTCAAAAGCAACCACTGGCGTACCTGGCAAAATGCAGGCTTTCGTTGAGTTGGTTGTCGAGTTTGTTGATGACAACGTGAAAAGCACCTTCCATGGACGTAGTGCACTTATTGCACCCCTTGCGCTGACTATTTTCGTTTGGGTTTTATTGATGAACCTAATGGACTTAGTTCCTGTTGACCTTATTCCTTGGGTATCTGGGTTAATTGGCCAAGCCGCATTTGGTATGGACCCGCACGACGTTTATAACAAAGCAGTACCAACCACTGACCTGAATCTAACCTTTGCCTTGGCAACAGGCGTATTCATTTTAATCTTGTTCTATTCGATCAAGATGAAAGGGATTGGCGGTTTCATGAAAGAGCTGACAATGCAGCCTTTCGGACACCCTGCGTTTATCCCGATAAACTTTATTCTTGAGACAGTAACACTGTTAGCGCGTCCGTTATCACTTGCGCTACGTTTGTTTGGTAACCTTTATGCTAGTGAGCTTATCTTTATTTTGATAGCCACTATCGGTTACTTCCAGCTTCCACTACATTTCATGTGGGCTGTATTCCATATTTTGGTACTTCCACTACAAGCGTTTATTTTCATGATGTTGACCATCGTGTACTTAAGCTTGGCGTGTGAAGAACATTAAGCATTAACGAGCGCTGATTAAACCTGGAAAATTGGCGCCGTTTTTACAGAGTTTTACTTTTAACTTTAAATTTAACTTAAAATCGGAGACGTAAATGTTATACATCGCTGCTGCACTACTGATTGGTCTTGGTGCCCTAGGTACCGCTATTGGTTTCGGCCTACTTGGTGGCAAATTCCTAGAATCTGCTGCTCGTCAACCTGAACTAGCACCTCAACTACAAGTTAAGATGTTCATCGTAGCGGGTCTTATCGATGCCATCGCAATGATCGGTGTTGGTATCGCTCTATACCTATTGTTCGCTGTTGGTGCCTAATTCTACTAACCACTTTTTTAGCGAACTTTAAGAGGAGGGGCGATTTTGAATTTTAACGCCACTTTTATAGGTCAATTAATCGCCTTCGCTGTGTTCGTGGTGTTCTGCATGAAATATGTGTGGC
>OJFG01000113.1_pt1 | contig 48584 bp, 33 predicted proteins | sample 1594071 | NCBI WGS metagenome assembly OJFG01 (sample SAMN05416818, study PRJEB24817) | seawater metagenome | isolation source: Sea water | place: Canada:Atlantic | collected 2013-07 | reverse complement strand
TACCAGCTTCTACCCGTCGCTCCTCTGAAGAAGATGATCGTCCAATTGGTCGTTTGTTAGTTGATGCTTCATACAGCCCAGTAGAGCGTATTGCGTACACTGTTGAGTCTGCCCGTGTTGAACAACGCACAGACTTAGACAAACTAATCATCGACATGGAAACTAACGGCACTTTAGATCCTGAAGAAGCGATCCGCCGTTCTGCTACCATTCTTGCTGAACAGCTTGATGCATTCGTAGACTTACGTGATGTATCTGAGCCGGAAGCGAAAGAAGAGAAGCCGGAATTCGATCCGATTCTACTTCGCCCAGTTGATGACCTAGAGTTAACAGTACGTTCTGCTAACTGCTTAAAAGCAGAAGCTATCCAGTACATTGGTGACCTGGTACAGCGCACTGAGGTTGAGCTACTTAAAACGCCTAACCTTGGTAAGAAATCGCTAACTGAAATCAAAGATGTTCTAGCATCTCGTGGTTTGTCTCTAGGCATGCGCCTAGAAAACTGGCCGCCAGAGAGCATCGCTGAAAAAGATTAATCAGGTTTTTATCAAACTGATTTGTAGAGAAGGATAAAACTATGCGCCATCGTAAGAGTGGTCGTCAGTTGAATCGCAACAGCAGCCATCGTCAAGCTATGTTCAAAAACATGGCCGGTTCTTTGGTCAAGCACGAAGTGATCAAAACTACGTTACCAAAAGCGAAAGAATTACGTCGCGTAATCGAGCCACTAATCACTATGGCTAAAGAAGACAGCGTTGCAAACCGCCGTTTAGCTTTTGCCCGTACAGGTGATAAAGAGGTCGTAGGTAAACTGTTTAACGAGCTTGGTCCTCGTTACGAAGCACGCCCAGGCGGTTACACTCGCATTTTAAAATGTGGTTTCCGTGCTGGCGACAATGCCCCAATGGCATATGTTGAGCTAGTTGACCGTCCAGTTGTTGAAGCTGAAGAAGAAGTAGTAGAAGCAACTGAAGAGTAAGTAATACTCGAAAAGAAAAAGGGGTCAGAACGAAAGTTCTGACCCCTTTTTTTTTTAACAAAAATAAGTTGGGTCAGGTCCGATAACAACATTGGCTTCCTCGCACCGCGTTATCGTTTACCCAAAAAATAAAAGAGGGTCAGAACCAATTTTGCGCGTAAGGCCTAGAAGGCTTTAGGCACATGAAATCAAAACTAAACAAACATGTCTCGTACAGGTTCTATGCGTCACTAAAACTCCCTCGACTCACCTTCTTAAGCGCCTTCTGACAGTATTGGCAGAGTACTTGCTCATCTCTCTACGTTAGTGAATAAAATAAGCAGATAATGCCATTACATTTCATCGCATTTTTGAGCGGCGTACAAATTCAAGGATGAAGCTATGCTATCGGTTTCGGGAAAGTATCAATCTTTAGGACTATCAACCTTTAGAGGCAACGCGGTTGCCACATCGTTAGAGCGCCTAAGTTCTGGCCTTCGTATTAACAGCGCCGCCGATGATAGTGCAGGTCTTCAAATTTCTAATCGGCTTTCATCCGAGCGAAACGCCTATACGCAACTAAATCGAAACCTGAATGACGGTATAAGCTATGCCCAAGTGGCAGAAGGGGGCCTGCAGGAATCTGCCGCTATACTGCAGCGAATGCGGCAACTATCTATCCAATCTCAAAACGGCATAAACAGTAAAAACGACAGAGCAGCCCTTGATAAAGAATTCCAAGCACTAAAACTAGAACTCAATGCCATTGCCTATGGAACCGAAGTATTCAACCGGCTCCCCTTAGTAGGTGATGCCAATTTGTTAAGTGATAATGTACCTTCATTAGGTGATAGCTTTACGCAGGGTGTTACTCGGTCTCTCCAAAGCGGCTTGCAATCCATTGCGTATATACCAGCCGGCTCGAGTAATGTTCAGGTGAACATAAACGACAATGGCGCTAATGACGATATTCAAGTATTTACGACAAGCGGCAAACACCTTGCAGGTACGCCTATTACCAATGCAACGTGGAGTGTTGGTTCTAACAATATTGCCAACGTGGCAGATTTAGAATCTCGCTTCTTTCTTACATCTAACGGATACAATACCGACGCGAGTTACGATGATAGCGAACTTATTACTAGCGGTAGCGATACAATAGATGGAAACGTTATTTCATTCAGCGGCGATCAAAACGGCGCAACCCCGTCAAACTTGAACGAATTTTTAACTATTTCAAGCAACTCACAACCGCTGATCATTTCAGTTATCGGGAGCGGAGTATTTAATGTTACCGCCACATGGGATTCACTAGGCGGTGAGGATGAACGGGCTTTCAGTTTAGGGCCAGCGGATATCACTGCCACTAATAAGCTGGGTAAGGGCACCGAATACATAGAAGTAACAAAAACACCCGCTACGCTGGAAGACTTAAGTTTAGAGGGCACTTCTATCAACAGCGAACAAAACGCTGAATCTGCCCTTAGTCAAATTGATGCCGCTTTAAACACAGTGAGCGAGAGCCGAGCTTTTTATGGCGCGAAACTCAATCAAATGACATCAGCCTTAAACGTAAACGCCATTGCTAATGAGAATATCAGCGCAGCGCGCTCACGAATTACCGATACTGATTTCGCAGCAGAGACAGCCTCACTCACACAAAGTCAAATTGTAGAACAAGCGAGTATTAGCGTGCGGGCTCAGGCTCAGTCGAGCGAAAATCAAGTATTGGGCCTACTAAACGGTATTGCAGAACAAGGCGCGTAAATAGGGGCAGAACCACATTCTTGTTCCACTAGTCACAGAGCTGATTGTTCGTAAGTAAATTTAAAACTGAGAACATAATTCGCATAGTAATATCATTCTCTAAATGATTTAATATACGCCTTAACCATTAGTATTCGTGGAAAAACTTACTCCCACCCGATAAAGGAATAGAGACCCAGCAATGGCCAACCCAATTACCTGTTTTAAAGCCTACGACATTCGTGGCGAACTTAACTCTCAATTAACTGAAGAAGTAGCCTATCGTATTGGCTATGCCTTTGCAGCAGAACTTGATGCCAAAACGGTAGTAGTGGGCAGCGATGTGCGCTTAACGTCTACACCGCTGAAGTTAGCATTAAGTGCAGGGCTTATCGATGCTGGCGCAAAGGTCACCGATATTGGCATGGCAGGTACCGAAGAAATTTATTTTGCTACCAAGCATTTAGGCGTAGATGGAGGGATAGAAGTAACAGCTAGTCATAACCCCATCAACTATAACGGTATGAAGCTTGTAAAAGCAGGCTCTATTCCTATTAGTGGCGATACCGGCCTTAATGCGATTAAAGAACGTGCAGAAGCATTAAGCGACAAATTTGTAAACGGGCGACTAGCGCATTACTTCAACAATGAAACCGTAGATGCTGACGCGTTCTTCAATGGCAAAGCGCACATTCATAAAGACTTACTATCAAGCACCGGTCAATATGAAGAAAGCTCTTGTATGAGCGATTACGTAGAGCACATGCTTTCTTACGTGAACTTAGATAACTTCACTTCGCTTAAAGTGGTAGTTAATGCAGGTAATGGCTCCGCCGGCCCAGCGTTAGATGCGATTGAAAAGGCCATGCTTGCTAAAAAAGTACCTATCGAATTCATTAAAGTGCATCATAATGCAGATGGCACCTTCCCAAATGGCATTCCAAACCCACTGTTACCAGAGAATCGCGCTGACACGGCCGATGCAGTAAAAGTGTCAGGCGCCGATTTTGGTATAGCTTGGGATGGCGACTTCGACCGCTGCTTTTTATTCGATGCAGACGGTGAGTTTATAGAAGGCTATTACATAGTAGGGCTACTTGCCGAAGCGTTTATTGAAAAAAACACCGACAGCAAAATTATTTATGATCCACGCGTCTATTGGAACACCGAAGACATAGTGGCTAACGCGGGCGGCACACCTATAAAATCCAAAACAGGACATGCCTTCATTAAAGAGCGTATGCGTAAAGAAGATGCCGTATACGGCGGTGAAATGAGTGCCCACCATTACTTCCGAGATTTTGCCTATTGCGATTCAGGTATGATCCCCTGGTTACTCATAGCGGAGCTTGTGTGTGTGAAAAAACAAACCCTTGCCAGCATGGTAAAAGAACGTATAAAAGCGTTCCCGTCATCAGGTGAAATTAACAGTAAGCTTAAAGATGCCGATGCCGCACTAGAGCGTGTTACCAACAAATATCAACCGCTTGCTAGTGTTGTTGATACTACCGATGGTTTAGGGCTAGAGTTTGATACATGGCGCTTTAACCTACGTAAGTCAAACACCGAGCCGGTTATTCGCTTAAATGTAGAAAGTAAAGGCGATATTCCGCTTATGGAAGAAAAAACCAAAGAGGTGCTTGCGCTTATTCGTGCAGAGTGATTGCACAGCAAGTTCTCAACTTAAATAAAATGGGGTCAGAACGAACGTTCTGACCCCATTTTATTTAATCCCAACTATTTACCATTTCATCGCAATACAAACCTTTGTATACTCGTCAAATACGTTTAAATTTCAGGACGTGGGCACAGCTCTCACACATCAAGGATCTTACAATGAAACCAGTAGTATTAGCTGGCGGCTCAGGTAGCCGTTTATGGCCAAAATCTCGTGCCGCACTTCCAAAGCAGTTTTTGTCGCTCACCTCAGACAGCACTATGCTGCAAGACACCATTACTCGCTTAAAGGGCACTAAAGCACAAAGCCCTATTTTCATTTGTAACGATGCACACCGATTTTTGGTAGCAGAACAACTGCGCCAAAAAGATATCCATCACGGTGGCATATTACTTGAGCCTGTAGGTCGAAATACAGCACCTGCTATAGCGTTAGCGGCGTTACATGCCACTATGAACGGTGAAGACCCAGTGCTATTAGTATTGGCAGCAGACCACCTTATTCAAAATAACCAAGCGTTTCATAACGCTATCGAAAAAGCAGAGAAGCTGGCAGAAGAAGGCAAGCTAGTAACCTTCGGTATAGTGCCAGACCAGCCGCACACCGGTTATGGTTACATAAAAGCGGGTAGCGAATTAGGCGATGGGTTCGAAGTAGCCGAGTTTGTTGAGAAGCCAGCGCTTGAGACAGCCAAAGAGTATGTAGATTCCGGCAGTTACTTTTGGAATAGCGGCATGTTTATGTTTAAGGCCAGCCGCTACTTGGAAGAGCTAGCTAAATATAATGCTGAAATGCTAGATGTATGTAAGCGTGCCATTGATACCGAAACACCTGATTTAGACTTTATCCGCGTAGACCACGACATTTTTGCTACCTGCCCAGATGATTCTATCGACTACACCGTGATGGAAAAAACCGATAGTGCCGCTATGGTGCCGCTAGATGCAGGTTGGAGCGATGTAGGCAGCTGGACATCCCTATGGGAAACCGCTAAAAAAGATGAAAACGGCAACGCGACCGTTGGCGACACTATTTTAGAAAACACCAAAAACAGTTATGTGAACGCAGAGCAGCGTTTAGTCTCGGTTATCGGGCTTGAAGACATAATAGTTGTTGAAACGAAAGACGCTGTAATGGTGGCCCACAAGGACGATGCGCAAAGCATTAAAACCGTTGTTAATAAGCTTAAAGCAGAGCACCGCCCAGAGTTTGAATTTCACCGTGAAGTCTTCCGCCCATGGGGAAGTTACGACTCTATCGACAATGGCGACCGCTTCCAAGTTAAGCGCATTACCGTTAAGCCCGGTGAAAAGCTTTCAGTTCAAATGCATCACCACCGCGCCGAGCATTGGATTGTAGTATCGGGCAGTGCAAACGTAACTATCGATGAAAAAACTACATTGGTTACCGAGAATCAATCTGTATACATTCCTATCGGAGCAGTTCACGCACTTGAAAACCCGGGTAAAATACCACTAGAGCTTATTGAAGTGCAGTCGGGTGCTTACTTGGGCGAAGACGATATTGTCAGGTTTTCTGATAGATATGGGCGGGTTGCTAAGTAACTCAAAAAATTCAGCATACGAAAGCAGGGTAATTATTTCGCTTTTTGTAATTAAAATATGTTTTGACTTGGGTGAACTCTCTTGCCTCTTGTGAAGCAACTTCAAGACTATCGAATCTGACTTAGGCAAGACCTTACTTTGGGCGTAATCGATTGAGAAGTGGAGTCAAACGTGCTTATCTAAAGATTAGTAGGCAAAAAAACAAGAGGTTGATTTAGTCTTTTTACCTAAGCTTTCGGCCATGGATAAGAATGGGTGGGACAAATATGTACGAAGTCACTTTGACAATACGTCTCAAGTGCCTGATGACTGTACTCCAGAAATGGTTTAAGTAATGTCGCTAAAATCGATATGTAATATTATCAATGCGAACAAAGTTAAAGTTTAATTATCATCCACTACGACGTGACACTCGTGAATGGAATATAAAAACAATCATAGGTAGGCCAATCTCTATGTGGATTAAGAGTAAGTTGTTAGTGTAGGGTGTAAAAAAGACTCAAATCTAAATATAATTTTCGCCTGAGTTTAGTAGATCTAAATTATAGACACGACTCATTATTTTAAATTGTGATACGAAATCTTATCAGGGGCACTCTTTTAATATGGCTATATTATGCACGTTAGAGACTAATTCAATTTGGACCTCTATTTTACAAGCCCTAGAAAGCGATAAAGTTGAGAGCTTGGAGAAAGTACAAGCAAAAAGTAAACATAACATTGTTGTTACAGCGCCTCTTACAATCGCCGAACTAAAAGATCTGTGTGCAACTACTGATGACATAAAGATCTTCGTCTTTTTCAATCCTCCAAGCCTAGTATTTTCATCGAATAATTCTAGAAAATTAGATTTAGAAAAGGTCGTATTAGAGCGCACAAAAAACTTTGAAGAGTTATTAGACATACACTATAAATTTAAGAGCAAAGTGTTTCTGATTAATTCTACAGTGATATTCGATTATTCAAATCGCGAAGCAGTGGCAAAAGAAATCTCGCTTGACTTGGATAAAATAAAATTCGAATTAAGTTACGAAGAAGTTTTATCGTACTTAGCGTTTAACCATCGAATAGAAAAAGCCTATAAAATAGAGAAATTACTCAATGGCGTAAGTCATTTAGGGGCATGCTCGTTAAAGTCGCTGGTAAGTTTAACCTGTAGCAAGCTGGATTCTCAGAGAGAGCTATTAAAGAATGAGCTAGAGAAAAGTAAATATGAATCGTCTAAGTTGCGTGAAGAACTAACCAGCAAATCTGAAGAGTTCGATAGCGGGTCCAAAGACCTTACTAATATCCGCAAAAAATATAAAGTTTTAGAGAAGGAAAGTTCTCTAGAAAGAGAACGACTAGAACTCACTGTATACACATTGCAAGCACGCTTGGAAGAAAGCGTTAAGACGCATAAGTCTGAAGTACAAAAAACGATATCGAGCAACAAGCAAAAATTGAAAAACGCTTCGATTGAGTACGAGAGAAAAATAGACGAATTAGATAATAAGATTGCTTTGCTTTCTGAAAAACTATCAGAAAGCACAAAGGTGTGCGATTCGTTCACAAAAAGAAATGCGGCTTTAGAGGCTAGAAATAAGTCACTAGAAGAAACATTATTCATTACGCAAGAAGCGCTTGAGAATTTTGCAAAAGCGGCCAATGCGGAGACTCAGCTACTAAGCGATAAAGTTCAAAAGCTAACGATGACTTGTGAAAATGAAACTCGCAAGAGAGAGCAAGCTGAAGCACAAATAGTAAAATTAAAAGACGACCATGAAGGACGCTTGAAGTCATCAGAGGCCGATCGTGCCTCTGAAATTAAGCAATTAAGCTCTTCTTGGAAATCGGAAAAACTCGAGATAGAAAAAAATGCTGGGCTTCGAATTTCTAAAAAAAATAAAGAATTAGTCACTTTAAAGGTAACGAGCGACAGAATAATAGACAAACTAGAGAGCGAAAATAAAAAGTTACAAAAGGAATTAAAGACTTATCAGGCGCTTTACTATCAAATCAAAAACGACTTCGATGCAGTCAAAAGTTCTACAACATGGAAGACGCTCAGTCCTGTTTTAAAGGTTAAAGATAAAGTCTTAGGGAAGGGGCAAAAGTTTGACCAAGATGAATTGGTAACGAACATTGGCTTACTTTATACAAGTGACCTGTTCGATGCTGAATGGTACTTGGCAACTTACAAAGATGTAGCAAAACAAGGCTTAGATCCTGCAAAACATTATCTATTGCACGGTTTTAAGGAAGGAAGACGACCAAGTTTGAACTTCGATGGTGATTGGTATTTTAATTACTACGAAGATGTAAAGGCCGCTGGATTTAATCCGCTAGTACACTTCATCAGATATGGGAAGGCTGAAGGGCGTAAAACATCTCATAATCTCCTTATGAATTTAAATAGGTAAAGTTTTATGGATGAAAAACGTAAAGTTCTATTGTGGCTAGGTGGTGGTCAAATAGAGCAGACTAACTTCAACTTTGAAAAGTATGATGAAGTAATTTTTATTGACGCGCTTAAACATATCTGCTGGGAAATAGAGTCTTTTATTTCGCAGAAAGGCATTAGTGGCTATGTTATTAATGGTGTCATATCAAAAGGAGTAACTACTTCAATTTTTAATGAAACATCTGATAGCGACTATTCCTTTTTAGAAGGATATGAAGAAGAAAGGCCGAACAATGTTACTGTCACAAATACATTCTCGGTCCAGACGATAGGCCTTGCAGATGTAATAGCACTTGTCGACCTAGTTAGCTCCACCTTATCTGTTGTATGTTCTATCTCTGGCCTCTCTAACATGTTATGCGAGCATGCTCTCTCCAGCATTGAAAAAGGAGCAATTGACGAGTTCTATTTATTGCAGAAAGATAGACAAACTTCCTTGATGCTAGAAGATGGCCTATTCAAGCTGATGAGAAGCAATTTTTATGTTCGCAAAGCCCCTTTAAAAAATGCTAGCTTCGGGGATTTTTCTCATTATATATTCTCCAACCTTGAGTTCGATGCTGCAGTAAGAGTCGAAGCTGAGAGAACACTCAAATCGGAAAATGAGTCTCTAAAAACTAAGCTTTCTCAGAAAGAGAAAGAGTTCGAACTACTGCTAGCCAGCCTTGAAAACTTCAAAAGTTCATCGACATTGCAAACGGAGACGCTGATAGCTCAGATGAAGCTTATTGAAAGCGCACAAGTAGATAATTTGTGTAAAATTTCAGAAGTACTGACTGAAAAGGTCTCTTTTCTTGATAATCTATTTAAGCAAGGAGTTAAAGAGGCTAAAAGTACGAATGATAAGTTATTTGCGGATATCGAAAAGTGTATGAACACGATTTTAGAAAAAATAGTGCATCTCAAGAGCTCTCAGGCAGACACTTTTTCAGTAGTCTCGAAAGTGAGGAAAGATTCGGAAGGTATATTTGAAAAAGTAACTGCGCAAAACGGCCTATTAAACAAGACCATAGAAGAGAGTAAGCAATCTAATGGTAGCGTTATAAAAGCTATTGATAAGTCTGTATTGGATTTGCTAGAGAAGCTGGAGTTGGCTCAAAAAAGTACGAAAGCGTTAGTTAGTTCATCGCATACAAATACAATCAAACAAATTGAAGATTATTCTTCCGTACGCAACTTTATAGATAACGGGCATAAACCTCTCAATTTTCATGGGTGGCCCATCAGCCCTGATATTGCCGTACGAATTGTGACAATGCTGTCGACTACTCAATACAGCGGAATACTTGAGTTCGGTAGTGGTACCTCTACTGCTCTCATAGGTAGGATCATTCAAAGGTTAATAAAAGACAAGGTTGTTGAAAATTCAATACCGTTTTACTCCTTTGATCACAATGAAATGTACTTTGAAAGAACAAAGACGTTACTAGAGGCTCACAGTGTTTCGGAGTTTGTGACTCTTAACCATTGTGAGTTAGTTAAAGAGAAGTTTAATGATACTGATTTTCTATACTACGACTGTCGTCGAGTTATTAATGATTTTTGCAAATTATCTAAAGATATCAAGCCTAAATTTTTAGTGTTGGTTGATGGACCGCCAGGCGCTACAAATCCGCATGCAAGGTATCCAGCGTTCCCGATAATTTTACAAGAAATCAATCATGATGAATTTGATTTAGATTTTTTGGTCGACGATTACAATAGAAGAGAAGAGAAAGAGGTCGTCGAAAAATGGAAGCGAGATGCAGAGAATGCGGGACTTAGCTCAGAAAATGAAGTGGTTATAAGTGAAAAAGGTTTTTCAGTATTTAGTGTTGGGTGTAAGAAATGAGTATTTTTAGTGAAGCTAGGAAGTTTTTTGAGAATGGAGATTACATTAAAGCTTTAGAGTTATATGAAGAAGCGGGTAAAAGTTTTGGCAAAGAAGTTGTCGGCTATCATGTTGAAAGATGCAGAGAGATACTAGGTGATTCATATGGGCTAGATAAAATAACTCAAATACTTCTTGCTAATGCTGACGGTAGTAAAGAATCACCGCCAGAGCAACTGGCCTTTTATAATGATTTAAAAAAGCAAAGATCAGAAGATGCGCAGGTTAAAACGGTAAAGCCCGTTCCTGCTGCATGGCCAAGTGATTTATTTCTTGCTCCCTTGCCAGAATCAACAAATGACTTCGAATGGTATGGTGCAAAAAGAAATCAGAATAGTTATAAAGATGAAGACTATGGTCTTAGTATAATCATCCCTACTTTTAACAGGGCAAAGCTGCTAGATGTTACGTTAGCTTGTTTAGTTAACCAAAAAACAAATTTTAATTTTGAAGTTATTGTAGCTGATGACGGAAGTAAAGAAGACCTTATTCCAACAATCAAGAACTTTGAAAGTCTCCTTCAAATAAAGTATGTACGCCAGCCAGATTATGGCTATCAGTTGTGTGCCATTCGAAACCTAGGACTTCGCGCAGCGAAATATGAGTTTGTATCTATTTTAGATTGCGACATGGCACCGGATGTTACATGGGTCGAATCATATCTGACAGAGTTAAAGAAGAATGATAATGTAGCGTTAATCGGGCCCAGGAAATACGTCGATACTTCGCATTTATCTTCTGAAGATATTCTAAACGACCCAACGTTAGTTGGTAGCCTACCAGAAGTTCTCACTACAGAAACATTGGGCCGTTCTAACACAGGTGAAAAATCTGTAGATTGGCGACTTGCACACTTTGAAAAAACTGACTCTCTCAGACTTTGTGACTCACCATTTCGTTACTTTAGTGGTGGAAACGTTGCTTTCGCAAAAAAATGGTTAGTAAAGGCCGGATGGTTTGACGAAGAGTTTACTCACTGGGGCGGAGAAGACAATGAATTTGGCTACAGACTCTACAGAGCTGGGTGCTTTTTTAAATCAGTCGACGACGCAATGGCTTTTCATCAAGAACCTCCTGGTGCAGAAAATGAAACTGATAGAGCTGCTGGAAAAGAAGTCACAATTAAAATTGTCCATCAGAAGGTTCCGTATTTTTACAGGAGATTGGAGCCTATTGAAAACGCTGTAATTAAACGAGTCCCTTTAGTTTCAATATACGTACCTGCCTATAATTGTGAGGACTCTATAGAAAGATGCGTAAATAGTGCCTTGAACCAAACCGTTACAGATTTGGAGGTTTGTATTTGCGATGACGGCTCTACAGACGGTACTTTAGACTTAATTAAAGACAAATATGGTACAAACCCGAGGGTTAGATTTGTTACTCAGGCGAATGGTGGAATAGGTAAGGCTTCAAATACAGCGGTAAACTTGTCTAGAGGGTACTATATTGGACAGCTCGATTCTGACGATTATTTAGAGCCCGATGCAGTTGAATTATGCTTATCTGAGTTTTTTAAGAATAGGCAATTGGCGTGTGTTTACACTACTAACAGAAATGTAAACTCAGATGGCTCCCTAATACAAAATGGGTATAACTGGCCTGAATACTCGCGAGAAATGCTAACGACAGCAATGATTTGCCATCATTTTAGAATGTTTACTATGAGAGCTTGGAATTTAGCTGCCGGGTTTGACGAGAAAATACTTAATGCAGTTGATTATGATATGTACCTTAAACTTAGCGAAGTCGGCCCTTTTAAGCATGTCAATAAGATTTCGTATAATCGCGTTCTTCATGGTGAGAATACCTCAATAAAAAAATTAAAAGAGCAAAAGGAAAATCATTTTAAAGTTGTTAACGCATCGCTTGATAGGCAGGAAAGGTATGAATTTCGATACTTACCAATGTCAGAGGAAGATAGTTGCAGGAAATATATTTTTGAAAGGAACATAGTGTGAAGTTTAATTTTTTTGTAGTTAATGGTAACTCCTATTTAGAAGCAGTTTTTGAGGACAGCGATCATCGCTCTTCGTTGCGACTTGAAGGCGAGGGAGTCAGTATTACTAATAAGAATCCGTTGGTATTTTTCGACAAAGATTATTCGGACGTTCATCCAGATATTATTGCACTCGCTTGTTTATGTATTTTTTATCCATTTATTGGTAAAGAAGTCACGTTTCCCAAACCTGTTACAGAAAGAATTGCAGTAAGTATTAATAGGCCTATTTTTACTAAATCAAAAACTATAACCGTTAGAAATATAAATAGAGATTTAAATAGCTATCAAGGAGAGTTTGGAGAGATTTTGGCCTTCGGTGGCGGTATGGATAGCTCAGCAATAAGAGCGACATTTCCAGAAGCGCACATTGTACACGAAGCCTCAATAAAGAATGGCTTTTTAGTTAAAGACTTGACGAATGATCTGACCGCAAGACTTGAGAAAAAAAGCCGAGCGACTCTAGTCAGGACGAATTCGCGTTTCATTTCTGATCCTGGCGGTTGGCACGTTTGGACAGGCTCTATTGTTACATCGTTGCTTGAGGCCGGAAAACGAAGAGCAAAGTATATATACTCGGGGACTATTCTTGGCTCTGCTTTTATGTCTAATGGAAGTAAGTTTTTTGATCGACATTCAAGCGTTAAATGGCACGGCATCTCCGGAAATTATTGGCAGCAAATATTTTGGGACATCGGTTTACCTCTTGTTCAACCTCTAATGGGCTGTTCAGAAATACTAACAATGAAAGCGACAGTAAAAAAACTGAGGCAAGAAGAGGTTTTCTACTGCACAAAACTTGATGGAGATGCCTGTGGAAGATGTCCAAAGTGTTTTAGGCGGCGTTGCATATCAGATTATGTGCTAGCTCAGCAGAGCGACTTCTCTGTATTTGATAATACAGAGGTACACCAGGTATTAAATAAACGGCCTTTATATTTCGGGCATATTTACTCAGCGTTAATGGCGAATGGATGGGCACCTCCTAGTTTTATTAAAGAGAAAATTGACTTTTTGCCAAGATACGACTTCGCTCTTAAGTATTATGAGGGGAGTCTCGAGTTCATTCCAGAAGAGTTAAGGAGTAAAGTTCACGATGTATTAAGTTCAGAATTTGAACCGATGACCGCTAAAAATGTTGAACAGATGAAAAGTTGGGATCAGTCTAATTTCTAATTAAATAGAGTTGCGCGTGGAAGAGTTAACGAAATGTCCTTTCGATGCTTCGTTCTCCTGCCAAGAATGAAAGAGAACCGAGGACAAAGGTTTAGTGTTCAATTCAGATTCGATTTGCGTTGATGTTTTTGTATGATTTTAATAGCCATAATGTCTATTTCCCATAAACTGAGACAGGCTTAAGTGGAGTTTTCTGCAAATCTTAATGCAGGAGGACAATTATGAAAACATCACGTTGTACAGAATCTCATGTCATCGCAGTATTAAAATAAGTTGATGCTGATAGAAAAGTTGTGGAAGTCTGCCGTCAAACCAGCATCAGCAGTGTAGCCTACTGTAATAGGATGTCCAAGTACGGTGGTATTAAAGCGTCTGATGCCAAACGATTGAAAGAGCCTGAAGAAGAAAATGCTAAGCTCAAAAAGATGTTTGCAGATGTCTGCTTATAAAATAATGCTATTAAGGAGTTTTTCCCAAAAAGGGATTGGTAACAGCAGAGAAACGAGAACGCGTAAGCATCTTAGTGGGTGTGGGACTAAGCCTCGTAAAAGCTAGCCTGTTTTTTGTTGTTTACCGTGCATAGACCCGAGATACTGGTGAAAATTGGATGCTGCGTTCGTGCTGTTTTGGAGAAATCGCCATGAGCAGGCTTTTGGAAATGTTCTGGCCGAATGAGCTTTAAAGATTTCCTTTCAACCATAAGCGCGTGTACCGCGTATATCGCCAGATGGGATTGAACCAAAGGCGCAGAACCAAATGAGTACTGCCCAAATGAATATTCGAGCCATTAAATGTGCTGGATTAGGCAAACTATCAATGGGTGTTGTACTTTATGCGTGACACTTTATATGTCAGCAAACGTTTTAGAACCCAAAATGTAGAGAATGAAGGATAACGGGCGTGCCAAGCTAGTAAAGTCAATACGCCATTGTCCGCTGGCCGAGTCATAAATGTCTTAGAGCAGCTTAGGACTGAGCGTGGATTAGCTACTCAGCCGCGTATGGATAGTAGCTCAGAGCTAATATTGGAGACGCTGATAGATTGACGTGAAACCAACAATCTTTGAATGTAAAATACCCAGCTAGACAAGCCATAGCAAAATGGCTCTGTTGATTGGATTATAATGAAATAAGAATACATGAAAGTCTTGGTAGCTATCTCCAGCAACCTAATGAGCATAACTATGAAGCTCTAATTTAGTACTGCCCGATTGTAAGGGGGGAGACCTTTACCTGACCCAGATGTATAAATGCAATGGCTATCTCGTCAGGAGTAAACTATAACTGGCGTAGTATTTATGCGAACATAGGCAATGTTGCATTAGAACTTATATTACGGAAAGCGTTCATGTACATTGGTACGATAAAAGCTGGGTTGGCCACAAAATTCTATATTATTGAAAGTGATATATTGTATTTTCCTTTATATCTAACGGGTATTATTAATTTGTTGAGCTTTGAATGATGAACGAGAGGGAATATTGGTGCACAATTGCGAAAATTATTGTTGGTGCACCATTTAATGCAATAAATAATGGATCATTCCTAGAGGACTTACCCATTAGGGGGGACTCCTCCGTTGAAAGTTATGAAAAGACAACCTATTTAGAGTGTATTAGCCGCACTTTGGTGGGAGTTGCACCTTTAATTGAAGCTGGAAAATTTGAAGTTTTAGGTTTCAATATTAAGGCGCTAATTCAATCGCTCAAACCTCACTTCAACCCCAACTCTAAGCTATATCTAAACTTCACTGAAGGAACTCAACCTTTGGTTGACTGTTCTCTTCTCGCCATGGCTTTTTTACGCGCTCCAACAAAATTATGGGGAATTTTACCTTTAGAATTTCAACGCTACTGTTTAGATATTTTTAAAGCGACCAGAAGAATTAAACCACATTATAATAATTGGCTACTATTTTCTGCAGCGATTGAAGCTTTTTTGTTCAAGGTTGGTGAAGACTTCGACCCCATGCGAGTCGACTATGCTCTACGTCAACATGACAATTGGTACTTGGGAGATGGTGTATACAGTGATGGAGATAAATTTCGTCTAGATTATTACAATAGCTATGTAATTCACCCCTTTCTTTTGGAAATTTCGAAAACGATAAAGGGATACAATTATGAATGGGATAAGTTAGGTAAAAAATTTTTATCGAGGGCCCAGCGTCACGCCGTACAGTTGGAGCGTTTAATCGCTGTTGATGGCTCTTTTCCCCCTTTAGGAAGAAGTTTAGCTTATCGAGCTGCGGCTTTTCACTTGTTAAGCTATTTAGCATACAACGAGGATTTACCTTCATCGTTATCGCCCAACCAAGTAAGGTCAGCTTTGACTCAAGTTATCAGACAAACTTTGGAAAGTAACAGCAACTTTGATGAAAATGGGTGGTTAAGAATAGGTTTGAATGGTGATCAAGCAAATTTAGGAGAAAACTATATTTCTACTGGAAGTTTATATCTAACATCAGTGATTTTTATGCCATTAGGTTTAGACGAAAATCACGAATTTTGGAGTGGGGGCGAAACTCTCTGGACTCAAAAGAAACTGTGGTGGCTACAAGAAAACATGGGCGCTGATAAAGCAGTTGATTAGTTTATATTGCCTTTGTATTTTTAAATCGTTTGATTGTGTTTAAATATCCATGTTTCTTGTGCTATCAATGCATACGTTAAAAGATTCTTAGTCAATTAAAATTTATTCTGCTTTTGGCGGTAGCTTATTTTTAACTCGTTAGCTTTGGATTAAGAAACTGTTTACCGAAGACCTGTATTATTAAGAGCATAATTGATTCAAAATCGAAAGGCAATTATGCCTGAAAATCACACTATTAAGTTTTATGAGCAGGTTCTTCTATCGTAAACGTCCTGTAGTCCACCTAACGTCCTGCAAACTGCCATGGCCCATTGTCTAAGTTTATTTCAACGTTCAACCCGTCGAACAATCATTGCGCTCATTTAGATTTCAAACTTATCCTCAAGTGTTTATTATGTTAACCTTAAAATAAAAAGATGTATGCATCGGCTTTCCGCTCACTATTACCCGAATTTTCCTAATGAATATTGTTTTTAATCTCAAAGAAAACCAGTCACTCTCTCAAAAAGAGCGTGAAAAAATATTAGCCCTCTTGCAAGAGCAAGTTGCCGGAGATATAGACATGAGTGTTAATGATGAGCCTCAAAAAGGAGTGGATAATTCCACGTCCTTAGCTATGTTGTCCAAAGAGTTACTAACAAGCAACCTGACTGCTCTGCAGCATGATGCACTTGAGTTAGAGGAACATGCTACCCATCTGAAAGAGCGCAATGATTATTTAGAAGAAAAGATAAATTGGCTTAGGAGTAAAGCCAGTGAGAGTGATTTTATACCCTCAAAAGCAAAGTCTGATTCTAGGACGTCGTATAATTTAAGCTTGCAGTCCGCGTTAGTTGAAGTCATTAATAAGATGGAATGTAAAGTTAGCGAAAAAGTGGGCTTGTCTTTTGCCAAAACGAAACGCGGAAGAAAAGACAAAGCTTTAATATCTAAAAGCGAATATTTTGATAAAAAGTATGTTGTTAGTCAGCTAAAACAGCTCGGCTTACAAGTAAAAGATCCTCTTGAATTCTTCTTTTCTCACGGCGCAGCACTGGAGCTTTCACCTTCTGAAAAATTTGATACAAAGTCCTACTTAGCTATGAACCCTGATGTAAAAGAATCGGGTATCAACCCTCTTCTTCACTACATAAAACACGGTAAAGCGGAAGGCCGAGTTCTTATCTAGTAAAGTCAGAACACTCTTTCATCAAACATTCTACATACAATAAGCCATGGAGATAACGTAGTGGTTAACGAAGCCCTGCTCTCAGCCAATAAAGCTTTTTCGGAACTGAAATTTAGCGAAGCATTAGCGCTCTACGAAAAGTGCTTTCCATCGAATGTGAAAGAGCTCGCAGGTATATTGCGTGGCAAACCTATTTTAAAACATGTTTATAGAAATTATTTATATTCGTTAGGGTACGAGGAAAATGTAGATAAAATTGAACGGCTAATGTATGAATATAAAGCCGCAGACCCGCAAGATAAGATAGTTACCGCTACAAAAGAATTACCAAGGCTTGATAGTCGTCAGGTGTCTCCGCTTTTGAGTATAATCGTACCTATTCATAACTCTGGTCAATATCTGGATTTCTGTATTCAATCTATACGTGAACAAGAATTTGCTGATTTTGAGCTCATATTAATCAACGATGGGTCGACAGATACCTCCGCGGAGATAATCGAGCGCCACGCTTTACAAGACTCTCGAATCAAAGTGCTAACTAACTCTCAGGCTTCAGGAAACCCCGGTACTCCAAGAAATCAGGCGCTGACTATAGCAAGGGGCGTATATGTTGGGTTTGTAGACAGCGATGACTGGATCAATAGAGATTTTTACTCAGAGTTAATGAGTATGGCGCTAGAGAGTAATGCCGATATCGCTTTTTCTGGTGGGTTTAATAATCATGAAGCGAGCGGAAGAGTAAGTAAGCGAATATATAAAGCTGAAGGGTTTGACGACCCGAATAGTTCAAGGTTTAAAACTCACGACAGCTTCATGATTTGGGATAAAGTGTTCAAGCGTTCAATGTTGGAAATGTTCAACATCCGCTTAGGCGAGACTAAAGCCGCTGTCGATGTACCTTTCGTATTCGCAGCTTATTATTATGCTTCAAATGTTGTTTTTAACGATGACTTTATTGGCTACAACTACAGGCGCGAGTCTGAATCATCAGTAACTGTAGCACACCGTAAGAATTCAAATTGCGAATTTGAATTTCAGGCTTTTTCTAATGTAAGAGCGTGGGCGAATAGCAATGGTATTGCCGATTATTACTTCGCCACTATAGATATAAAGCTTGTTAGCTCGCTCATGTATACGCTTAAAATGGTGAGTGATGAATATTTTGATGGAGTATTCGACAAGGTAAAAGCACTGTTTGCAGACGTTGAGCCTAATTCTTTCAAAGACTACTGTGTTCAAAATCAAAAGTGGTGGTTGTTTAAAGAGTTTTTGAAGGTTAGGGATCATAGTTCAGACGTTGTGAAAGCTTACTTGTTAGAAAAAGAGCAAGCAGCGAAAGCGAAAACTATAGAGCAACTAATTACACCGCGCTATCAACTTGAGGGCGAAAGAGCTGGCATATTATTCTTTCCTTGTTGGTTAACAAACAACCCATATCAAAAGCTACTTTACAAAGCGATAAATGAGCACTTTAACCTAGCTATTGAGGGGTACGATCAAAAAGGGCTTCGTAAAGAGCTGATCGACAAAAAGAAAGGTGAATTTAAATATATTCACCTTCACTGGTTACATAATTTCTTCGATTTTGAGGACTCATCCGTTCTGGATAATACCCTAGAGACGATTAAATACGCTAAACAAAACGGCTTTGAGATTATATATACAGCTCACAATATTTGCTCGCACGACTCAGAGAACGCGGGAGACGAGAAACGTTACCGAGAGCAGATTCTTTCTTTGGTTGACCACTCTCTAGCACACGGCGACCTGGCAAAACAGCGGTTAATTTCAGAGTTTAATGTTGCCGCAGAAAGTATTGAAGTTGTTCCTCACGGTACGTATGGTGATTTTTATGGCGAGAAGATTGATAAAAACCAAGCAAAAGAGAAGTTCGGTATTCCTGCAAAGTCTACTGTTTTCCTGTTTTTTGGAAATATAAAGGGTTACAAAGGAATATTTAATCTTCTGTCGCGTTTCCAGAGTCTTCGTGAAAAGCGTGATGATGTCTACCTGATAATTGCTGGGCGAGTACTAGACCAAGACCTTATGCCAGAATTAACTGAACAGACGAATGACGCGAACATTTTGTTTAGACCAGGCTTCGTTCAGAATGACGAAGTTATAGATTACTTTTCTAGTGCTGACTTATGCGTTTTACCGTACGAGCAGGTACTGACGTCTGGAGCAGCTATGCTTAGTATCACATTACGCTGCCCCGTTCTCGCTCCGTCTATCGGAATTCTTCCGGAAGTTATTACTCCTGAAATTGGTCTTTTGTTTGATTCATTTGACAATATGCAAAATCAAATGGAAAGAGTGGCCAATGGGGAAGTGAGTCTTTCTCAGGATCAACAATTTGATAAGGCGTTAGACAGCTATGATTGGACAAACTTGGTTAAAAAAATCAGTTTTCTTCGTAGATAATAGTCACTAGGTCGTTATAGGAATACGGTATTAAAAAATGGAAAAAATCGATTTAGCAGTAGTTTTTTACGAAAAAGAAATAAGTATTTTAAGCTTACTTGCAAAGTCTATAGAACTTTACTGCGAACCCAGTTTGGTTGATAACATTTACTTCATTAACAACGCTTCAAACCCAACTAAGGGCCGACAGGCATTTGAAGAAGTTATTTTACCACTTTTCAAAAATTTCAAAGATGCTATTTGTTTAGTAGATGCTGCAACACTTGGGGTTAACCATAGTGAAGGGACCGACCCTTATGTGGCTCAACAGGCTTTAAAACTGTCAGCTGCGGCGCTGTCTGACAAAAATTATTATTTAGTCTTAGATGCTAAAAATCATTTTATTAGAAAACTAAGACAAAATGACCTATTTACTGAAAGCGGCAAGCCAATTTCTCATCTTCAGATTCACGGCGGCTATTTAAAAACTTGCCTAGAAGAGTCTTGCAAATATTTTGGTGTAGATGTTGATACTGCCAAACAAGTGTTACCCACTGTGACACCTTATTTAATGATAACCTCTTTAGTTAGAGACTTGCTAGAGGAAGTCAAAAAGCGAGAGGGTACAGGTATTTATGAACTCATTATCAAGAATAATAAGCTAACAGAGTTTCTACTCTACTTTTCTTACTTAACGTATCGCGGAGGGAAATCGCACTTTTACGGTTTTAAGCCAAAGCCATACGCTACATTGTTTACAAAGTGGCCAGAGACTGACGAAGATATTAAAAGAGTATTAGATAGCACTTTGCACGACAGTGTTTGGACGTTTTCTGTCCACAGTAAGCGTTTCCAGCAATTAAAAAGTAATGAGATTGACTTCATTTCTAACCTATGGGTAGAACGCAGACTATTTGAAAATAAGGGTAGTGCTAAGAAATTTATTGAGCTTCAAGCCAAGGCTCCTTCTAGCCCGTCTCAAGAAATAACTAATGCTGCTGGAGATGGCAAGGTAGTAGAGGGCAGAAACAAGCGCCTGTTTATTGCTAACGACTCCAATGAAGTTATAAGGCAACATCGTGGCGAAAAGCTTCTAAATAGTTCTCAAGTTAGAGCTTGGAGAAGAATTATTGAAACAAGGCATGCATTCTGTGCGGCGAAAGGAATAGCTTATAGGCTGATGGTAGTTCCTGATGCACATGCAGTACACAAAGACGATTTACCTCAGTTAGACAACATCAGTGCAACGCGTCCTATAAAACAAATTATTTCTGAAGTGTATGACCATTCATACATTAGCTACCCGCTTCAAGACTTAGTTGATGCAACTATAACGGGAGAGTCTTACCATCCTGTTGATTCTCACTACACAGCATATGGTGCATATGTTTGTTACAAAAGAATTATGAGAGACCTGAGGATTAATATCCCCACACTAACCGAGAATGAAGTTGAGCTAATTAATAAAAAAGGCTCGGGTGACTTAGGCGAGAAGTTTGAACCACATCGTACGGCTGAATATACCGAATGTGTGGTGAAGCAGGGGAGTGCTAAAAAGGTTTGGAATAACGGCGTAACAAATCGAGGTCACATGTCTGTCTGGGTGAATGCAAACACCTCGTTACCAACTTGCGTTTTATTTACTGATTCTTATGGTTGGAAGATTCAACGATTTTTGGCTGAGTCTTTTAGTAAGCTTTTTATTATTCACAGCCCTTTGTTAGAGCATGAAGCAATAGATGTCCTAAAGCCAGATGTTGTGGTTTCACTCATGGCAGAGCGCTTTTTGATTTATACGCCTAAAGATATTTTTGATAAGTCTGCAATGCAATTTGCTGATGAGAAGGGCGGAGATGTTAAGTCTTATAAAGAAATTCTCTCTGTCTCAAATGTTCATGTCTAAATCCATTTTCTCGTTTATAAGGCTGTTCCGAATGGAGCAGCTCATTAAACGAAGCAACTTATTTAATATTCCGTATTATAAACGCCGTTATGATCTGCGCCCTGGTACAAATGCTATTCGCCATTACCTAATAAAGGGTGCAGATGCTAACAACTTCCCAAACGAATGGTTTGATACAGCTTGGTATAAAATTAACTATGATGACGTGGCTTTAAGCGGTGTTAACCCTTTTGTTCACTATATTCAACATGGTCGTGAGGAAGGGCGAGCAACAAATAGAATGCAGTTTCATTCGCAGGAAATAAATGGATTAGGGGCAGATAAAGAGCACATAGTGCAAATGTTGTGGCGGGGATTTTCTCAGTACTCGCTGAAGCAACTCAAAAGCCTTTATTCAAATGCTTCAACAACTGAAAGCGTAAAATATTCTGCAATTTGGCATACTGCTAGATGGTTCTATTTTTTAGGGCAGTTTGAAAAGGCGCTAAGCATTTCTCGACTCGCCATTGAAGAACTCGATTTTAAAGTGTTTGGAAAAAGCGGCGTCCTTATGCATGCTTTTTGTCTGCAAAAAAACGGTGAAAATTTCAAATCAGAGGCGTTTATACGAAGGTACTATCAAGGCGATAATCTCGACGAAGATATACTTTTAGCATTAACTAACTGCGCTGGTTCTCCTTATAAAAAGCTCTCTCTTCTCAATCAAATTTATCACCAGCATGGTTTAGTTGGCTTGAGTTTAAGTGATAATTATGAAGAACTTTCATTGGAAGGTTTGAGTGCTGAAAAAGGGTTGGTTGAGTACGAAAATGGCGCGCTTGTTAGCGTGATTGTCCCCTGCTTTAATGCAGAACAAACAATAAAAACTGCTTTAGGCTCACTTGTTGCGCAATCATGGAAAAACCTAGAAATTATTGTAGTTGATGACTGTAGTACAGATAAAACAGCTTTAGTAGTAGAAAAGCTGGCAGCAGTTTATCCACAGGTAACGTTAATAAAACAAACAAAAAATAGCGGTGCTTACAGTTCAAGGAACTTGGGGCTTGCTGTTGCTAACGGAAGTTTTATAACCACGCACGATGCGGACGATTGGTCTCATCCTCAAAAAATACAGTTACAGGTTGAGTACCTTTTTAAGAATAAACCTGTGGTTGGTGTTTGTACTCAATGGGTTAGGGCTACCTCTAAGCTCAATTTTGAACATAATTGGAGGCTAAATCCTAGATTAATTCATTGGTCTCATTCTTCTTTTTTATTTCGACGAGGAGTTTTTGAGGAGCTAGGCTATTGGGATACTGTTTTAGCCGGTGGTGATACGGAGTATATTTGGCGAGTTGAGTCGCACTTTGGGTTCAACTCGGTAAAAAAAATTCATTCAGAAGTGCCTTTAGCGTTTGCTTTAGATGATGAAAAATCACTGACGCGAAATAATGCCACGCATATCAAAACAATGTATCACGGCATGCGGCATATTTATCGAAGTGCTTGCCAATGGTGGCATTCCCAGGATAACGCTAATCTGTACATAGCTTTAAAGGAAAATCGCAAGTTCCCAGCTCCTCCTACTATGATTTCTAAAAATAATAACAGTATGTCTGGCGATGTAGTGTTTATTAGTGATTTCTGTGACGGTAGGCAATCGGCCGAAGCGTATAAAATCATCGCCGCTTTAGTGCGGGATGGAAAAAAAGTTTTTTTGTATCATTTACCAAGACCCTATGAAAAGCAAGGTCAATTATCCAGCTTCTTTTTCGAACTATTGTTGAACAGTAACGTTAATGCATGTGTGTACGGCATGTCTTTGTCTATTGAATGCGTATGCGTATTAGACCCTCAGCTACTTCTTGAAAATCAAGAGGAATTAGCAACACTCGATTCATGTAAGCTATTTATCTGTGCCAAAAATGAGCAGTGCTTCCACACTGAAAAAGCTAGAAATTTCGTTATCCCAAGTAAACTGCTAGAAGTCGATATAATAGAAAATTTAGATACTCTATCGGAGTATTTAGCTGATAAGAAATTGTAGGTCATGACAGAACAAGAGTATTTTGATCCTGAATGGTATCTCAAGCAATACCCTGATGTTGCTGCAGCAAAGATAGATCCAAAATTGCATTTCGATAAACACGGAAGAAGGGAAGGAAGGCTGCCGTGTAATATACCTTCATTGTCTCTTGAGAAAAAATTATGGAGCGATGTAAAAAATTGCGATGTCATACTCGACTCTCTGCTTAAAATATCGGTGAGTAAAGGCGTCAACGGAACCTATGCCGCTAAAGTGCTGGTAGACTATTACCTTTTCAAAAAGCAATTTTCTAAAGCTAAAATAGAGTCCGATAAACTTTGTAAAAATATAGCGACAGCAGAGAAACTCTTCAGCAGAGCTGAGCTATTCCTACTGAAGTTTTCATCTTTGTATAATGCTGGTTTCGAAAATGAAGCAGAGCGAGTAGTAAATAATCCAAACTGGGTTAATCCGTCAAAATATCTGGCAGCGAGTATGTTGGCAGAATCGAATAAAATCGAATGCATAAATGAATTATATAAAAGAGCTTGCTTGAAAGAGCTAAGCTCGAAAGCGGACTTGGTAACGCTTGACTCGCTGATATCTTCACGGGCAACTGTTTCTGCTTCTACATGGTTAAAGTTGCTTGTACGAAAGGCGAAAGTCTCGATAATTGTTCCCGCCTTTAATGCCAAAAACGTAATTTCTACAAGTATTAACTCGCTTCTGAATCAGTCTTGGAAGAACTTAGAAATAATTGTTGTAGATGATGCCTCAACTGATGACAGTTATGCAGAGTTAGTTCGACTATATAGTGATATAAATTGTATAAGAATTATCAAGAATAACGAGAACAAAGGCGCATACGCTAGTAGAAATTTAGGAATGTCTTTAGCCACTGGGGACTTCCTTACGGTTATGGATGCCGATGATTGGGCTCATCCCCAGAAAATCGAAAAGCAAATTACTCCTTTGCTCTTTAATCGCTCATTAAAAGGAACTGTTTCTCATTGGGTTAGATGCACGGAGGACCTTAAATTTTCAAAGTTAAGGGCTGGAAGCTCATGGATACACAGGAATGTATCTTCTTTACTCATTCGAAAAGATGTTGTAGCTACGATAGGAGGCTGGGACGAGGTTAAAGTAAATGCTGATACCGAGTTTTATGAAAGATGTCTTGCTAAGTTTGGTAGAGCCGCGATAAAGGAAGTTATACCTGACGTTCCTCTTTCTTTTGGAAGAACGCATGCGTCATCACTTACGCAAAATGCAGAAACGCACTTGGTCACTCAGTATGGTGGCGTAAGAAAGCAACACATGGATTTCGCTCGAGCCTGGCACAAGAATAGCCCAGATCTGAAGCTTTCGAGAGATGAACAGCGGTCTTTTCCTGTTCCTCTTAGTATGCTGTTGGCTTCTTCTAAACTTTCATTTGTAAGAGCAAACGAAGTGAGTTTTCTTAAGTGGAGAAAAGCGCTAGACGAAAATTGGTACGGGCAGATTTACGACGATGTGAGTTCGATGGGGCTAGATATTCATGACCACTTCTGGGATAAAGGAGAAAAGGAAGGGCGCTATCCATCTTCATTATTTAATCCGCAAGCTTATGCGTACAAATTTGAAATACCACATACTACATCACCCACGTGGCATGCGCTAAATAGCAGCAGTTGGGACTTTTCTACTCCTGTATCAATAACAGGCTTTGCAAAGTGCGACGGAGAAAGCCATGTTGCTCTTTTTGGACACGCTGTCTCTGAAACCGTCTTCGGCGCAGAAAGAAGCTTAGTTGATATGGCTAAGGCAATGTCTAAGTTTGATATACGCGTAACTCTATACTTACCGTCTTGCGCTAACATTTTCTATATTGAAGAGGTAAGACAATACGTAAGCAAGATCGTCTTCTTGCCTTTACCTTGGGCAAACGGAAGAGAAGAGCCAATTGAGCCAATAGCGCAATATTTGGAATCAGAGTTTATACGCTTTGATTATGATTGTGTTTACGTAAATACACTTACATTAATAGAACCTCTGAGTGCGGCCAAGAGAGCCAATATACCGAGCATTACGCACGTGCGAGAGCTCGTTGAGTTTGATAATGATTTAGCTAATTTACTTCAAGAGCCTCCTCAGCTTACTCACGAACGAGTAATTTCAAGCAGTGACTATTTTGTTGCAAACTCTCAAGAAACAGCCCGTTGGCTCAACGTGCCAGCGCGCACTAGAGTTATTTATAACTGTGTAGATATTCCCACTTCACTTGTTCCTATGCCCTCAGTCTCGTTAAAGGTATGTATGTTGAGTAGTAATGTGAAAAAGAAAGGTGTGGAAGACTTTTTTGAAGTAGCAAGCTTATGTAGAGGGAGTAGTAACATTCAATTTACTATTTTCGGGCCAATCACCAACGAAGTTACTATGGCTGCTAAGCGATTTGGTGATGACAATGTCACTATTGCAGGCTATGTGGAGAAACCGAAAGAGGCGATGGTTGCACACCATATTGTGTTGGCACTTTCTCACTTTAAAGAATCTTTTGGCAGAACGGTAGCAGAAGCCATGTCTTTAGGGCGCGTTGTAGTTGGCTACAACTGGGGAGCGGTAAGTGAACTTGTTGAACAGCAGTCCGGTATGCTAGTTGACTATAAATGCACTTCAGGGATTGTGGATGCAATACTAACTCTGAATAGTAAACCTGAGTTACTGGCGTCGATGGGCAACTTTGCTGCTAAAAGAGCTGAAGCGCTTTTCTCTCGCGACATTTTTGATAAAGAGTTAGCAAACCAGATAGTTAAGGTTTCTAAGAAATCTGCTAAACTAAAGGGCTTATAGTTTTTGAATTTTATGCTATCGATAGCATGTAAAGTGCCCTAGTTTGTCATTTTGCCACGTACTCACATGTTAGCGTGGCATAGTGGCCTCAGTTGTAGAAGATTAGTCACCTATGTCTTATAAAACCCATCCGTTTTGGAGTGTGGAAAAGTTGTTAGCGCCGGCTAAAAATTCCCAAGACCAGCCTCATCTTAACGTTTCTGTATTGTCTCATCACATTCCAAAAACCGCTGGAAGTTCACTTAGAGTGGCTTTTGAACAAGCGCTCGGGGTTAGGAATGTTTACGGTATTTATGCAAATACAGGCGCAAGTGCGATGTCGAAAGGTGAGGGGGTTTGGTTGCCGTCGAAAGCCAAGGTGCTTCACGGACACTTTAAGCCGCATATCAATCATATTAAAACCTTTCCAAACGCTATCAGAGCCGTTTGGGTTCGCGACCCGCTAGAACGAATATGGTCGTTTGTAGGCCATCTCTTAGCGCTTAAAGAGAAGCATCCGCATTATATTTTGTTGAAAGCAAAGCTGCCAAAAGCTAGCCTAAAGTCACAAGAAAGCATAGTTAATGAGCTGATTCTTAATAATACCATTGAGGCTTTTACAAATACTTATAGCCGATTTTTTAATGCCGTTCCGATTGACGAATTTAGCTTTGTAGGCTCAAAACATAAATATGAAGAAGGTTTAAAGCAATTGTCGGATTTGACCGAGATAGAGTTAAAAACACTGCAGGTAAACAGACGAACTGGCCAAACATATCAGCTTCCAAGTAGTATTAAGCGGCTTGAATCACATCTACTTCATGAATATAAAATCGTAGGCGACTTTTTATAAAGCCGAAAGAAAGGAACTTTAGTGGCAGTTTATTCCATAATTACCCAACGAGTAGAGAGTACAACCTCCAAGGCTCCTCGATGGCATCTTGACTATCCGTGCAATGGCCAAAACATAGATGGCGGAGAGCTAATAAGCGAGGGCTTGTTGTTCCAAGGTTGGTTATTAAATGACGAGGCGTCGCCAGCATCGCTAGTTATTGTAAATGGTGATGAGGTGAAAAACATACCACTGAATCGCGCTCGGCCAGATGTTATTTCAAAGGTGTTAAACCAAGCTCCAGAAAATCACGATTTACTTAGTTGTGGGTTTTCAGAGCGAATTAAACTAAAACATTCAGCGTTTACCTTGGGGATTGTTGAGAATGGCACATTCACTGAAATAATAAGTGGATCTGTTGAGGGCAAATTTCAGATTTTGGAAGGGAAAGATGGCTGGCTTTTTCTTGATAATGATACTAACAAGAGTATCGAACAATATACAGGGAAGCTTAAATTATCCCGAGCAGCACAAGCTGAGTGGAAAGAATATCTAGAGTTGTTAAACACCTTTTCTTTTTCGGCACAAATACCAGTGTGTTTACTTGTAGCGCCTTCGAAGGAAATGGTTTATGAGGAATATTATCCTTATAACTTTTCAAAAAAAGCGCCTATCGAAAAGCTCAAAGAGTTGGTGCCCGAAACACTTAATTTTATTTTACCAATTGAAGAGCTTCGTAATTTAAACGACCGTTCGTTCAGAGTTTGTGACACTCACTGGACGCTTCATGGAGCGAGGTTCGCGGCGCAATTAGTTACAAGTAAATTAATGTCTAGAAATATTGATGAACTCAATGTCTTCGAAGGAGACGTTTATCAGAATAGAGAAGTAAGCGGCGACTTGGGCTCAAAGTTGTTTCCTCCTCAACGTCACGAAGAAGATAGGTTGACCAATTTTAACTACAGACATTGCGTAGTTTTTGATAACAATGTCGATAACTTTGGTCGGATTATCGTTATGTATCATAAACACGCAGTTTTTAAAGAAACTTTGTTAATATTCGGCTCCTCGTCTTCATACACAATGTTTCACTACCTCTGTCGCTTGTATTCTTCGGTAGTTTTTGTTCACTCAGCTGGGAATATTGATCACAAAATCATTGAAGTTGTAAAACCAAATTATATTTGCGCTCAGACAAATGCTCGGTTCGTAGTTAAGGCCCCTAAATACAATGACTCAGTTAATAACTACATAGCGCAGAAGAAAGAAAATGGAAGCTTGGGGGGGGCATTTATAGCTGAAAAATTACCAGACGAGTGTGTTTCATACGTCGACTATTTTAAGCAAATCTTAGTTTTATGAATAGGTTCTATTACCCACATATAAAAAAGAAATAAATCGAATAGAGCATAAAGTTAGTCGTTGAACCCTAGTTACTTAAGAGTCAGAGTTTCGTTGACGTGAATAAAAAATAATGCGTGTCAGCAAAACAGTAATTATTAGCAAAAGCTGTATCAGCTAGTTGTTATTCTTCTAAAATAATAGATATGCTAGCAGCTCTAAAACCATTTAAATTTGCAATGAAGAAAGTGAGATTATGTGTGGAATAGTAGGCGCAGTAGCCGAAAGGAATGTAGTTGAAATACTACTTGAGGGTTTAAAAAGGCTAGAATACCGCGGTTACGATTCTGCTGGTGTGGCATTGTTAGACAAAGAAGGCAATTTAAGCCGTATTCGTAAAACGGGCAAAGTTAAAAATTTAGCCGAAGCCGTGGAAAGTGAAAGCGCACTAGGCACAACTGGCATTGCGCACACTCGCTGGGCGACTCATGGTGGAGTTACCGAGTACAATGCCCACCCTCATTTTTCTTCCAGTCGTGTTGCTGTTGTACATAATGGCATCATCGAAAACTATGTTCCACTACGTAAAGAGTTAACTGCTAAGGGATACACTTTCTCTAGCGATACCGACACCGAAACCATTGGGCATGTTGTCCACGAAATGCTTAAAGAAGGCTCTTCGTTGCTGGAAGCTGTGCAAAATGCAGTTAAGCATTTTACCGGCGCTTATGGCACCGTGGTTATTGATAAAGAAAGCCCAGATAAAATGGTTGTGGCTCGCTCAGGAAGCCCGCTAGTTATCGGGCTTGGCTTGGGTGAAAACTTTATTGCATCCGACCAATTAGCACTTTTACCCGTTACACGTCGCTTCATTTTTCTTGAGGAAGGCGATGTTGCAGAAGTAACTCGCCGCAAAGTCACTATTTTTGACAAAGGTGGAGAACAGGTAGAGCGCGAAATTATTGAGTCTACTGTTGAGCACGATGCAGGCGACAAAGCAGGGTATCGCCACTATATGCTTAAAGAGATTTATGAGCAGCCTGCGGTTATACGAAATACTCTGCAGGATAGAATTGATAATATTCACAATGCAGATGCACTTTTTGGTGAAGGTGCCTCCAGCATTCTTAAGCAAGTAAAGCACGTCCAAATTATCGCTTGTGGTACTAGCTATCACGCAGGTATGACTGCTCGCTATTGGTTAGAAGAATTTGCTAACGTTTCATGCTCAGTAGAGATTGCTTCAGAGTTTAGATACAGAAAGTCAGCAGTACATGAAAATAGTCTTCTTGTTACTATTTCGCAAAGCGGTGAAACTGCAGATACGCTTGCTGCGCTTCGTTTAGCGAAAGCGCTTGGATATATGTCAGCCCTAACCGTTTGCAATGTGCCTGGGTCGTCGCTAGTGCGCGAGTCAGACCTGGCGTTTATGACACTAGCAGGTGCAGAAATTGGTGTAGCCTCGACTAAAGCGTTTACAACGCAGCTCACAGCATTTTTGATGCTTACTTTAGCATTGGGTAAATTTAATGAACTTGCCGAAAGTAATGAGCAAAAAATTATTGCTGCAATCAAAACGCTGCCCAGCAAGATTGAAGAAGCATTGAGCACAGCAGAATTAATTGAAGATTTAGCTGAAGAATTTGCAGACAAGCATCACAGCCTGTTTCTTGGTAGAGGCGCACAATACCCCATCGCGATGGAGGGGGCATTGAAGCTGAAGGAAATTTCTTACATACATGCAGAGGCTTACGCGTCTGGCGAACTAAAACACGGACCACTTGCCTTAATCGATGAGGCCATGCCAGTGATCGTGGTCGCTCCAAACGACGAGTTGCTCGAAAAACTAAAATCGAATGTTGAAGAAGTGCGAGCTCGAGGCGGTATTATGTATGTGTTTGCAGATATTGATGTACACTTCGAAAGCGACGAAACAATGCGAGTAATTAATGTACCGCACTGTGAAGATATAATTGCACCAATCGTATATACCATTCCCTTGCAGCTTCTTTCATACTATGTGGCTTTAATAAAAGGGACAGATGTAGATCAGCCGCGCAATTTAGCAAAATCAGTCACTGTAGAATAAATAAGTTTAGTATGTTTTTTTAGGCCATAACTTTAAGAGTTGTGGCCTTTTGTTTTTAAGGGAAATAAAGATGTCTCAGAAATTTTTTGGCACCGATGGAATTCGTGGAAAAGTGGGGGAATTCCCCTTAACACCAGATTTTGTAATGAAACTTGGATGGGCAGCGGGTGTTGTACTAGCAAAAGACGGCACAAAAGAAGTGCTTGTGGGTAAAGACACTCGAGCAAGTGGTTATATGCTGGAGTCTGCACTAGAAGCTGGGCTCTCTGCGGCCGGGGTAAGTATTGCACTTGCAGGGCCAATTCCAACTCCCGCAGTAGCGTATTTGGCTTCTACCTTTCGTGCTGATGCCGGAGTGGTGATAAGTGCTTCGCACAACCCATACTACGATAACGGTATCAAGTTTTTTGCCCGCAGTGGAGCGAAGCTGAATGCCCAGCAGCAACAAGCGATAGAAGAGAAGCTACACTATGCGCTTGAAAATGGAATTGACTGCGTTAGCTCGGAAAGCCTTGGCAAAGCACGCCGAGTAGAAGACGCTGCTGGTCGTTACATCGAATTTTGTAAAGGCACGTTCTCGAGTGACCTAAGCTTGGAAGGTCTTACTATAGTTGTGGATAGCGCAAATGGTGCTGCCTATAAGGTAGCACCTAGCGTATTCGAGGAGCTAGGTGCTTCGGTCATCAACATTGCCAACACGCCGAATGGTATCAATATAAACAACGAATGTGGGGCTACGTCGTTAAGGTTACTGAGCGATGCAGTAAAAGCCAATAATGCTGACTTAGGTTTAGCAGTAGATGGTGATGCAGACCGAATCATGTTTGTCGATGGAAATGGTGAGGTGGTAGATGGCGATGAAATTTTATTTTTGATAGCCCGTGAAGCCAAGCAAGCTGGATATAAAGGCGGCGTAGTTGGCACGCTTATGAGTAACTTAGGCTTAGAGCATGCTTTACAAGAGTTAGACATTCCATTTACTCGCACAAAAGTAGGCGACAGATATGTAGTTGAAAAACTTAACGAAACCGGGTGGAGAATAGGCGGTGAAACCTCCGGGCATATTCTAAACTTAGACTACGTATTTACCGGTGACGCAATAATAGCAGCACTTCAGGTATTAACAGTTGTTGTAAAAAGTGGTTATCCACTGGCCAAGTTAAAAGCGGGTATGACGAAACTACCCCAGTGCATGATTAATGTGAGGCATAACGATTTAGATTCTGTTTTAAATTTGCCGAATGTGAAAAAGGCTGTGGCTGATGTGGAGAGTCAACTGGGTAAAAGCGGAAGACTGGTTCTGAGGAAGTCTGGGACTGAACCTTTAATTCGTGTAATGATAGAAGCTGCCAGCGATGATGTCGCTGAGAGACTGGCTAGCGAGCTTGCAGCAGTTATAAAAGAGAGCTAATAAGGAATGACGTTATGAGCAGAAAAGGAATAATACTAGCAGGCGGTTCAGGCACAAGGCTTCACCCATTAACCAAAGTGGTGAGTAAGCAGCTTATGCCTGTTTACGACAAGCCAATGATTTTTTATCCTCTTGCTACGCTAATGATGTCAGGAATAAGAGATATTCTGATCATTACAACGCCTTTCGAGCAGCAACGTTTTATTGAGCTTATTGGCGATGGAAGCGATTTAGGTATTAACGTGCAGTATGCCGTGCAGCCTACACCCGATGGGCTAGCTCAAGCGTTCTTGATAGGTGAAAGCTTTATTGGCAACGACAGCTGTACGCTAATTTTAGGCGATAACATTTATTATGGTCACGACCTCAAGCGCTCACTTCAAAGCGCTTACAGCCAAACTCATGGCGCAACCATATTCGGTTATCACGTAAACGACCCCGAACGCTACGGGGTTGTAGATTTTGACGACGATTGGAACGCGCTTTCTATTGAAGAAAAGCCGACTAAAGCTAAATCTAACTATGCGGTAACCGGTTTGTATTATTACGATAACCGCGTTGTAGACTTTGCAAAAGAAGTTAAGCCCTCTCAACGCGGCGAGCTTGAAATTACAGACCTGAATAACCTGTATCTTAAAGACGATAGTCTAAAAGTGGAGTTAATGGGCCGTGGTTCTGCGTGGCTGGATACTGGTACGCTAGACTCTTTGCTTGATGCAGCAAACTTCGTTGCCGCGATTGAAAAACGCCAAGGATTAAAAGTGTGTTGTCCAGAAGAGGTGGCTTACAGAATGGGGTATATTGATGCCGAAAAGTTAGCTTCGCTTGCCGCGCCGCTTAGAAAAAGTGGTTATGGCGATTATCTATTGAAAGTAATAAGCGACAGAGTAAAAGCGTAGCATAAACCCACCATCTTATTTGGACCCTGCATGCAAGTAATAACTACCGATATTCCTGAAGTGAAAATTATCGAACCAAAAGTATTTGGCGATGAACGTGGCTTCTTTTTAGAAACTTTTCGTACCGACTGGTTCAAGAAAGAATGCGCCAATGTCGAATTCGTTCAAGACAATCACTCAAAATCAAGCCAAGGCATTTTACGTGGGCTGCATTACCAGCTAGAGCAAACTCAAGGTAAGTTAGTTCGCGTAGTGAGTGGTGAAGTATATGACGTTGCTGTAGATATGCGTAAAGATTCTGCCACCTATGGGAAGTGGGTTGGCGTAACCTTGTCTGCTGAAAACAAACGCCAGCTTTGGGTACCTGCCGGGTTTGCCCATGGCTTCTACGTTACCAGTGAATCGGCTGAGTTTGTGTATAAATGCACAGACTATTATCACCCAGAGTCTGAGGTTTCGGTAAAGTATGACGATCCTACGTTGAATATCGACTGGCCTCTAGTGAATGGCGAGAAGCCTTCGCTTTCCGGGAAAGATGAAAATGGCACTGCGTTCATTAACGCGCCTACGTTTGCCGGCGTTTAACCCAGCCGAAATTAGGAATAAGAATAGCCATGAAAATTGTTGTTATTGGTAATGCGGGGCAACTGTCTTATGAACTGGTTCGGATTTTAGGCGAAGACACTATTTGTTTAGGCCCTGAAGATACCGACATTACAAAAGAAGACGTGCTGTCGAAAACTCTGTCCCAGCTTTCTCCAGATGTGATTATTAACGCAGCTGCTTATACAGCGGTCGATAAAGCCGAAGAAGATTTAGCGCTGTGTAATGCTATTAATGCTACTGCCGTAGAAAATTTAGCGAAGTATTGTAAAAGCTCTGATGCGTTTTTGGTTCATGTATCTACCGACTATGTATTTAACGGTCACAAAGGTTCGCCTTATTTGCCCAATGATCCCATAGAACCCCAAGGCGCCTACGGTAAGACGAAAGCCGATGGCGAAAAGGCGGTGCTTGAGCTTGTTCCAGAACAAAGCTGCTTGATTCGCACTGCTTGGGTGTATTCTGCCTATGGTAATAATTTCGTGAAAACCATGCTGCGTTTAATGGCTGACAAACCACAGCTTACAGTAATCGACGATCAAATAGGTACGCCTACTTGGGCCAAAGGCTTAGCGCAGGCGTGTATTAGTGCGGCTAAGAATAAAACAGCAGGTGTGTTTCATTGGACAGACGAAGGTGTAGCCAGTTGGTACGACTTTGCCCTTGCTATTCAGGAATTAGCACTTGAAAAGGGTTTGTTGGATAAGGCTATTCCGGTGTTGCCTATTCCTACTAGTGAATACCCTACGCCAGCGAAGCGCCCCCATTACAGCGTGTTAGATAAAACTTCTACCCGTAAAGTGTTTTCTGAAGTTCAGCCTGCGCACTGGCGTACGCAGCTTTCGGCTATGATGGACGAACTGAGTAGCAACTAACTCTTGTTTGGGTGAGCAGCATTTATAGCCAGAACAGAATCTATTCGAGAAAAAGATAAATGAGCAATACAATTTTAGTTACAGGTGGCGCAGGCTTTATCGGTTCTGCTGTAGTACGCCATCTTATAAATGATACTGGTCATACGGTAGTTAACTTAGATAAGCTAACGTATGCGGGAAACTTAGAGTCGTTAACGTCAGTTTCAAGCAGCGAGCGCTATAGCTTCGAGCAAGTCGATATTTGTGATGCTGACGCAGTTAAGCGCGTGCTTAACTCATACCAGCCAGACATTATTATGCACTTAGCAGCAGAGTCGCATGTTGATCGTTCTATAGATGGGCCAGGCGAATTTATTCAAACAAACGTAGTAGGTACTTACACACTATTAGAGCAAGCAAGAGCGTATTGGAATACTTTACAAAGCGATAAGAAAGACGGATTTAAGTTTCACCACATCTCAACCGATGAAGTGTATGGCGACTTACCGCACCCTGATGAAGTTGAGCCAGGCACAGCGCTGCCTTTGTTCACTGAAACAACGCCTTACGCGCCAAGCTCACCATATTCCGCAAGTAAAGCCAGTTCCGATCAGCTAGTTCGTTCTTGGCTACGCACTTATAAGTTGCCTACGCTGGTTACTAATTGCTCTAATAACTACGGGCCATATCATTTCCCTGAAAAGCTCATTCCGCTAGTTATTCTAAATGCCTTAGCGGGTAAGCCACTGCCTGTATATGGCAAGGGCAATCAAATACGCGACTGGCTGTATGTTGAAGACCATGCCCGTGCGCTAGTGCTAGTGGCTCTTGAAGGCAAAATAGGCGAAACGTATAACATTGGCGGACACAACGAAAAGCAAAACATTGAAGTTGTACACACTATCTGTTCTATTTTAGATGATGTTAAGCCGAAGGAGAGCAAGTACGCAGAGCAAATTACTTACGTGCAAGACCGGCCAGGTCACGACATGCGTTATGCCATCGATGCTAGTAAAATAGAGCGCGAACTTGGTTGGACGCCAAAGGAAACGTTTGAAAGTGGTATCCGTAAAACCGTGGAATGGTATTTAAATAACGAGGGCTGGTGGAAAGCGGTTTTGGACGGCAGTTACCAGGGCGAGCGATTAGGTTCAGGCAGTTAAATTTTTTTACCCCTATTGTGGTACACTTTAAAACCGCTTTGATTGTCGAAGCGGTTTTTTTATTCCTACAACTAGCAAATAGCCATAATGAAAAAAACTGTAATGCGAGCTGTGCGCGCTGCTCTTCAACTTGTGCCTAAAAGATTAAAAACCAAGCTAAAGCAAAACGAGCGCTTAACCGGCTTTTATATTAAATCTGTTAGAAAGTCGGGGCTCTTTTTTGATGCGCCTACACCTAAGCAAACTCACAAACTCTACCAAGCGTGGTTACACGAGCATCATTCTTTGCTGGGTGAGCAAAACAATGAAGCACTGCAGTCATGGCAAGCGATTATTGTAGGTAGCTCTGAGAACTTTTCTAAAACCGAGCAAAATGTTTTAGCATTAGGCGCGGCAAACGTATTTTTTATCAATGATGAAGATATAGGCGGTTTTCTGCCACACAAAGATAATATCGACATCAACTTACCTATTCTGCTTTTGAGAAGCGGCGACACAATGCGCGCTGGTGCGATAGCGCATTTTCTTGATGCACTTAAAAGCGCAGGCATTGTGTACAGCGATACAGATGAAGCGTTAGATAATAGCGAGTATACCGCACCGCGTTTTTTGCCAAACTGGAACCCCGAGCTTCAGTTCTCAACTGGCTATGTTCGTACGGGGGTAATGTTAAAAGCTGATTACCTCGAAAGAGTTGATTGTTTAACGTCGATAGCTGGGCTTTTATCAAAGCTAGCATTAAGTGGTCAGCACTTAAATATTAAGCACATTTCGCTTCCTCTTGTACATTCGTGTTTTGATGATAACGAAACGGCAAGAGACTTAGCTGTAATACGTGATGAAATAGAGAGCAGCGGTGACGCAACAACAACATTAAGCCACGATCAGAATGTCAACAGGGTGATGTGGAAGAATACGTCGCCGCTGGTTAGCTTGATTATTCCTACCAAAAACGGAAAACAGCTTGTTCAGGACTGTGTTGAATCCATCTTAGAAAAAACAACTTATTCGAACTATGAAATAGTGTTGATAGATAATGGCTCAGACGAAAAAGAGAGCTTAGATTATTTTGACTACCTAAATACTCTGCCCAAAATACGGGTTTTGCAATATCCTGGTGTATTTAACTATTCAGCTATCAACAACTTTGGTGTCCAGCATGCCATGGGCAGTGTGGTTGGTTTGGTTAATAACGATATTGAAGTAATAACACCCGAATGGCTCACTTATTTAGTGGGACATGTTGAAAGGGAATCCGTGGGCTGTGTTGGTGCAAAGTTGCTATATTCCGATACACGTATTCAGCACGCTGGTGTTGTACTAGGCTATGGCGGTGGCGCTGGCCATGCTCACAAAAACTTTCCGCGTGCTCATTCTGGTTATTTAAAAAGAATTTGCGCTACCAATAATTTTAGCGCCGTAACCGCTGCATGCCTTTTAGTAAAAAAATCGCATTTCGATGCTGTTAACGGTTTAAATGAAAATGACTTGGCTGTTGCCTTTAACGACGTCGATTTTTGTTTAAGAGTAGAGGAGTTAGGTGTAAGAAACGTCTATTGTGCTGAAGCTGAACTCTTTCATCATGAATCTGTAAGTAGAGGCTTAGATATTTCCCAAGAAAAGGCAGCGCGATTCAATAAAGAACTGACTTATTTAAAAACCAAATGGTCAAAAACTATTGAGAATGATCCTGCTTACAGCCCTAATTTAACCTTAAAGCGGGAAAATTTTTCAGTTAGAATAAAAGAAGAAACAGGCTAATTACAAAAGGGCACTGAATCTGCATAACTGCCATATTGTTCGGCACATATTTTGAGTTATGTTAGAGCAGTCACGCGATTGAGGCTAGCAGAGTTTATTTGCGTACGCATTGACTAAAAAATTTTACATTGCACTTTTTGATAGTGCGATTGAACAGTTGTTAATAGTGGAGAAAATCTTAATGGAAGGTACGATGAAAAAGTACAAAATAGCTGTTGCAGGAACGGGTTACGTGGGCTTATCTAACGCGGTTCTGTTGGCGCAACACAATGAAGTGAAGGCTATTGACTTAGTACCTGAAAAAGTTGAGATGCTAAATAACCGACAGTCTCCTATTGAAGACATCGAGATTTCAGATTATCTAGCGACCAAAGAGCTTGATTTAGAAGCAACGCTAGACGCTAACATAGCTTACCGCGACGCGGACTATGTAATCATTGCCACGCCGACAGACTATGATGCCCAAACTAACTACTTTAATACTAGCAGTGTTGATGCGGTTATCAAAAGCGTAATGGCAGTTAACCCAAAAGCGGTGATGGTAATTAAATCTACCGTGCCTGTTGGGTTTACACGAGAGGCTAAAGCGCGCCACGGCAGCGATAACATTATCTTCTCACCCGAGTTTTTACGAGAAGGCAAAGCCCTTTACGACAACTTACACCCAAGCCGTATTATTGTAGGCGAGCGTTCAGAGCGAGCTGAAATTTTCGCCAAGCTATTAGAGCAGGGCGCTATTAAGACAGGCATTGAAGTACTATTTACCGACAGTACTGAAGCAGAAGCAATTAAGCTTTTTGCCAATACCTACTTAGCAATGCGCGTTGCATATTTTAATGAGCTAGACAGCTATGCAGAACGTGCCGGATTAGATACAAAACAAATCATAGAAGGCGTGAGCTTAGACCCCCGCATTGGCGGGCACTACAACAACCCAAGTTTTGGTTACGGTGGCTACTGCTTACCGAAAGATACAAAGCAGTTGCTGGCTAACTACAGCGAAGTGCCTAACAACATGATTCAAGCCATTGTGGATGCTAACCGCACTCGTAAAGATTTTATTGCCGATTCAATTGTAAGTAGAAACCCTAAAGTTGTAGGTATATACCGCTTAATTATGAAGTCAGGCTCTGACAACTTCCGCGCCAGTGCTATTCAAGGCATTATGAAGCGTGTTAAAGCGAAAGGCATTGAAGTTATTGTATATGAGCCGGTACTTACTGAAGATGAGTTTTTCCGCTCTCGCGTAGTCAACGACCTTGAAGCCTTCAAGAAAGAGTCTGATGTTATTGTGGCGAACCGCGTTACAGCAGACATCGAAGACGTACTTGAAAAAGTATACAGTCGCGACCTCTTCAACGCCGACTAAACTCTTTGATGGAATCAGAAATAAAAGGGGTCAGAACCGCATTAATGCTTTTATGCGGTTCTGCACCCCCCTTTATTGCTCTTCTTTTTCACATAGAGTTTTAGTTTATTTTAACTTTGCCATTCAGTTAGCACAGAGCAATCTAAAGCAAATTCCTTATTTAAAAAAAGCTAATGTTAGTTTATTGTATATGTCCTCTGATTAATAAGCAGACAGAAAAATTACAAATTGATAGGGAAATTGATAATGAAAAAAAGCCTGATTGCGCTTACCGTAAGTGCTACCTTCCTTGCCGCCTGTGGCAGTTCTGACGATAAAAATGAAAGTCCGATTTTAGCTGCAGATACCGCCTCAACTCTAAATAGCGAAAGCATTACTATCGACGTTCTGGCGAATGATTCTGATCCGGATGGTGATGAACTAACCATCTCCGGTGTAGGCTCTCCAAGTAGTGGAGAAGTTTCTATCGTCAGCAATGCGTTAGTTTATACGCCTTCCGCCCAAGCAATGGGCGAAATAAGTTTTACTTACGATGCAACAGACGGAGAAGAAACTTTAAGTTCGACGGTAACAATCACTAACGAGCAAGAGATCACGGTAGCTGGTATAGCCACAGATGCTCCTCTAGCTAATAGTTCGGTTGTTGCAACGAATGGTAATGGCGATGTACTGGCGACAACCACTGCTGATACAGCGGGTCTCTATACACTGCCCATAAGAGTGAGTGCAGATCCAGGTGAACTGGTTTTAAGTGCAACTGGCATCGATGCACAGAGTCATGTAAGTTTGATGTCCCTTGCCGGCAATTTCACTGACCTGTTAACAATGGCATCTGAAAACCAAACTTCAGAGCTTACGGATGAGCTATTGCCCAACAGTAAAATTACCCATATCAGCACAGCCAAAGCAGTGCTTTTTAATCAATACCTTACTGAAAATGATAATGGGGATTTTGATTCTTTTACAGCGCAAATAGATTTTGAAAAAGTAATTGGTTTAGCGAGCTTTATAAAACTTTTGGCTGATAATGAAGACTATCCGCTTGCCGAGGGCGTTAATACTTTATCTTTCTTCACCGATAGCGACGATGATGTACTTGGTAGCATTCGAGAGTATTTGGACGAGCTCGGTTTAGTCGAAGATGATGGCTCTTTTTCAGAAGAATATATTGAAGCAATCAATAATGCTAGAACAGAGACACTAGATGATGAGACGCTAAAGCTTTCCTACACTAGTGCTGATGTGGCTGGCAGAGATTTTGCGGTGTACGGAGGTGGGAATTTCCAAGCCAGTAAAGGCACAAAAGTATTATCGTTTAATACCAATGGCAGTGGAATTTCAACTTCATCAGATCAATCTGCAAACAATATTGCCGACAACTTCACGTGGAGTATTGAGGATGGCAAAATTAAATTAGCTTTCGCTGATGCTACAGGCTTCACCAGTTATCCGCTTCTAAGTGACAGCATACTGTCATATTTCGACGAAGAAACACAAACCGAGATACTAGTGCTTTTGGAAACTAGCAACATTTCTCAGTGGGAATTTACTCAGAAAATAGTCAGTTCTGAAATTAGCCTTCTTTCAGTAAACGATAGCAATGCGTTTGCCTCTGAATTAAATACTTTCAATGTGACTTTAGCACCTACAGGAATTGATAACCCTGAAACATTTGAGGCTTCATATTCACAAAATAGTGAAATGTCCTATCACAACGGAGACTACATTCAACTTTCTACGAATGAAGTTACAAGTGTCCCTTGGGTCCTGAATATTCAAGACGTATTGACTGTCGAAAACCAATTTGATGACAACGACGCCATCTCTGGTGAAGGAATGATTGCAGATCAATTTACTTTCAATGCCAACGGCACTTATTCTGCGTGGGCTACCGGTAAAGATGGTATGTGGACAATAGAGCAAGGCGCTTTAGAACTTCAATATGGTGACAAAACCTTTAAAATTAAGCCTTTTAAGGTGCACAATGACTATCTGTTAGCGCAGCTCGAATTCGCTGATGAAGGAAATACAATAAAATATACCGTAGATATGCATAAAGTTCGTGGTGTTGTCGATACTACTGAATTGGTTAGTGAATTACCGGTGGCATGGTTGTCTCATATATTCGACCATGATGGACCTGATGGTTTGCCGCTTTATGACGATGTTTTCGGTTATTATTTCTTAGAGAATGGCACAGCGGGACGAATTTTCCCAACTGATATTGATGGAGTTCAGTCATTTACTACTGATTACGATAGTTATAATTGGCAATGGGCAGTGGTAGATAATGTTGTCATTATAGAAGGCCAGATTGGCAGTGACGAATGGATGTTAAGAAGGAAGCGTCAGTGGCACGTATTAGGTGAAACTGAAGACGGACGAATGATGGTACTCGAGAGCTTCATTTTCTACTGGGGCGTTCAGGACCCATACTTTAACTTTATATTGCCTCGCTTAAATTTCTACAAAAAACTTGATTTAGAAGCGCTTTACCCTGAGCAGTGGGAACAATTTTCTGCAGTGGAAAGTGTGGGAGAGATTAATAACATACCTGTGTCGATTACTTATTCTTCACCAGAACTTGCTTTTTAAGAATTAGAATCAGAAATAAAAGGGGTCAGAACAACATTAGCGAGCAGCGTCGAAGGCTAGCTAAATTCGGTTCTGACCCCCTTTATTGCTCTTCTATTGCTAACCCCACCACCAATGTTATCCCGCGATATACAAAGCCTACTAGCGCAATACGCAAATGGGCAGGCTCATATGTAGCTGATGAGATAGTATTCAGTAAAGTTTTGTAGTGCAGGATGTCCTCAATGGTCACTGAAGGTTTAATCGTTCGGGAGTGTTTTGAAGCAGTGGAAGCGTTTGCCGAATGTGCCTATTTAGGCAGAGGGCGATTTGATTGGAGTAAGGTTCAAAAAGACGCCCACGATGCATTAGATTACCGTTTTGGCGAAGCGCAGGTAGAATTATGCGTAGAGCGATGCAAAGGGTAAGAAAGCCTCAAGCAGTTTAGATTGTCAAAAGGTCAGTGCTTCACTCATTTTGCGTAAACAGCGCCTTTGCATTATCGACAATGTGCTCACAAATAGTGTAATCCGCCCGACTTTTTCCGGTGATAGCATAGTAACGTTCGTTAAGCGCTTTGGCGTTGCCAATACAATGTACGCCGTATTGCACCTCTACATGAGTCGATATAGCTGAGGGTGCGCAGAACACTCCAAAGTCTTCGCTACCAAAAAGCTTTAATAACGCACTGTCATCAAACTCCGCCACAATTTTTGGATATAGCTGCTCAGTTTCAAGCCAGCTAACAAGAGCATGCCGTATTCCGGAAGTATGACCTTGCATAAGTAGCGGCATGTGATTTAAACATCCAGGAAAGCGTTCGTTATGCTTCAGCGGATGTTTAGCGAAAAAGCTTAGCGAGCTTTCACCCAGAAAGTAGCTATTAGCATTCACTTGGGTACCAGGCGCAATGCCCCGGTCAGCCATAATGAAATCGACAGCATTAATCGCTAATTCTTTTAATAACCCCTCGAAGCTATCTTCCTTTATTACATACTTCACATCCGCGAACTCGCGCATGGTATTGTGCACAAAGTCGTAAAAAAGCACTTTCGGAATACCATTAGTAATACCAATTACGAATTCTTTCGTATTAATTTCGTCATTTGTATTAAGAATTTCAGCAAGTTGGTTGCCTTTGTGAAATATTTCACTGGCATACTGATAGCTCACTTTACCTTTTGGGTTCAAATATAAACGTTTGTTTATTCTGTCGAAAAGCGAATAGCCCAACTGATCTTCAAATGTACTGAGTTGCCCACTTACCGTTTGAGGAGTAACGTGAAGAAGTTTTGCAGCTTTCGCAATGCTGCCTTCTCGCGCCACAAGATAAAAGTAGTAAAGGTGATGATAGTTTAAATGATGCATAACTAAGCTTTTGTCGATGAACTTAGAAGAATATAACAGATTTAATCTTATTAAATATTAAATTACACTATAGAAAATAAGCTTGCGGGTACATAAAAGATACTATTATGGGAAAAGTAATTAATCTGCGTAAAACAAGGAAAACGCTGTTTTCGTTGTTAAAACCTGAAGCCAGCTTCTTTTCAGTAGCAATAGCCTACGGCGTGGCAATAAGTTTAATGACATTGGCAGTACCTATTGCGGTACAAACCCTGATAAACAGTATCGCTAACATTGGTTCAACGCGAGCCGTGGTAATACTCGCCATGGTACTGTTTTTCACGCTGTTCACTTCTGGCGTGTTTAGTGCCCTTCGCATGCGAATAATGGAGTATTACGAGCGAAAGGTATACGCGCGCCTTACATCCGATATTGGCCTACGCACTATTATGGCGCCTCATAGCTATTTCGAAGGTCGTCAAAACATCAGTATGACCCAACGTTATTTCGACATAATGACGTTACAAAAGAACATTCCCTCGCTCATGATTGATGGCTTTGCATTGGTATTGCAAATGCTGGTGGGCTTTACCTTAGTATCTTTTTATCACCCAACCTTGTTGGCGTTTAATGTGGTACTTATTCTTGTGATGTATGCGGTTTGGAAAATTTGGGGGCGGGGCGCTAAGCGCACGGCAATTCAATTATCCACTGCAAAGTATAATTCAGCTAAATGGCTACACGATATTGCAAGTGCTCACGAGTTCTTCAAATCTGCCGATCACGTTGAATACGCAGGAAAGACTACCGAAGGCTATATTGGCGACTATATTCAAAAACATAAAAACCACTTTCATTATACCTTCTCGCAAGTTGTTATGTTTTTACTACTTTATGCAGTGGCGAGTGCGTCATTGCTAGGAATTGGCGGCGTATTAGTCGTGCAGGGGCAGCTTTCTATCGGTCAGCTTGTTGCTGCAGAGTTGATAATGTCAGCAGTATTCCTTGGCCTATCTCGTTTTACTCAATATCTAAAGCTGTACTATGAACTCTACGGTGCAGCTGAAAAGCTGGGCAGTGCACTTGCTATGCCGCAGGAATCACTTCATTCGAATGCCGAGCATATACCAGAGTCTTCCAAGCTTACATTTAATAAACTAATGCTTAAGCATGGTGACGATCATTGTCACATCGACATTACGCTTGAGTCCGGAACGCAGTATTTTATAACCACAGAAAAGAGCTGGGTACAGCGAGAGTTACTGGGGCTTTTAAAGCGTTACGAGCCTGTGCGCTCGGGCGAAATTACGTTAGATAATTTAAGTCTGAATGACTACGATATTCACGAACTTCGTCAAGCGGTGACCATTCTTGACCGTTCATTAATTATCGAAGTATCGATAGAGCAATATTTAAAGCTTGCTCAGCCAAAAGCAAGTTATGCTGATATCCGTGCGGCTCTTGAAATGGTGGAGCTAACGACGGCCATCGATGCGTTACCTGATGGCTTAAGAACCCAAGTCTCCGTGATGGGGGCGCCGTTACAGCCATTACAGTTTTTGTTATTAAAGTTAGCCGCAGCGATTATCGCTAAACCACAAATTTTGATTTTAAATCAGCATTTCGACGCTATACCGCCAGCGTTAAGAATACGATTGCTCGAGCGATTAAAGGAATACGACTTTACTGTGCTGTACTTTTCTAATATGCCCATTCCTGAATGCGCTACCGGCTTATTGCATCTTCATGACGATGCACAAGTAACGCATTACAATAATAGCGATAAAAGCGCTTCAGATGGGCATGTTAAGGAGGACAGTTAAATGAATAATGCTGAACGTCGTTTTTTAGATAATATGAAGTCGCTGCCTGCCTTGCGGGTGCCTAAATTACACAGAGTGGTATGCGGCATTATTGTGTTTTTGATTATAGTTTCAGGTTTTACACTGTACTTTACGCCTTGGATCCAGACAGCCTACGGCACTGGCATGGTGGATTCTTTGGACCCCGAAGATCGCATGCAGCCTATCAACGCGCTGGTGGATGGGCAGGTGAAGAAGTGGCACGTAAGGGAAGGTCAGCAGATAAAAGCGGGTGCGCCAATTGTTACGCTTATTGATATAGATGCACAGCGCTTAGAAAAGTTAGAGTCGCAGTTAGCTGCGGCCAATTTAAAAAACCAAGCTAATGAAACTGCTGTGCGAAATGCCGAGAACAACCTGCAGCGTCAGATAAGCCTAGAAAAGCAGGGGCTAGTGTCGCGCAAAGAAGTGGAGAACGCTCAAATAAAAGTGGAAGAGTTACGAGCGAAAGCGGCGGCGTCGGTAACAGAAATTAACGATGTAAGTATGACGTTATCTCGCCAGTCTACGCAAACCAAAGTGGCGCCGGTTGATGGCACAGTGGTGAGATTGTTATCTGGCGGCGTGTCTACTTTCGTAAAATCAGGAGACATTTTAGGTCAGTTTATCCCAGCTGATGCAAAACGCAGTGTAAGAATAACAGTTCGAGGGCTAGATGCTCCTTTAGTAACACCAGGCGCAAAAGCGCGTATACAATTTGACGGGTGGCCGGTGTTTCAATTTAGCGGGTGGCCTGGTGCTGCAATAGGTACTTTCGGCGGGGAAGTGGTTTATGTAGAGCCGGTGGCAAATACCATGGGGGAGTTTCAGGTATGGATAAAACCCGATAAAGATGACGTGGCCTGGCCGGCAGAAAGTTCAGCACGCTTGGGAAGCCAGGTAAGAGCGTGGATATTGCTTGAGGAGGTTCGCTTAGGTTATGAAATGTGGCGTCAGTTAAATAACTTCCCACCTAAACCTACGGTGCAGCCACAAACTACCGCCACTGCGAAAGGAAGCGGTCGGTTATGATCAATAAGGTGAAGCTCAGTTACTTTCTTAATTCAGCCGTAGTTGCCTTAGCGTTAAGTGGTATACCGAGCGTACATGCAATAGAAAACACAGCCAACCAGGTTCCTGCGCCAAGTATTAATGAATTCATAGATAGCATGACTCAGTACCATCCCTATGTACTGGCGATTAACGAAGGCAATTACCAGGCGGCCGCTGAAGTGGAAATTGCGCGAAGCAGTTTCGACCCATTCATAGAGCAGAAAACAAAAAGCCGCGTGAGCGGTTATTACGACGGAACAAATTTAACCCAACGCTTCACTAACCCGGTGGAGGACTATAATGCCAATGTATTTACCGAGTATCGTATTGCAGCGGGCGATTTTCCCGCTTATGAAGGTGGTTACGATACACTTTCTGCTGGAGAGGCGAGCGTTGGTGTTGCTATGTCGTTGCTACAAAATCGTGAAATAGATAAGCGCAGAACCGAGCTTCGAAATGCAGGGCTTGCTACGGCGCAGTGGGAAGCGCAAGCCACCAGTATGCTCAATAACTTCATTTATAAAGGGGTTACTGAATACATATCTTGGTATGAAAGTGCGCTGCAAATTAAGGCGGTAGATAATTTGCTTGTTACGGCTCAAGATCGGGAAAAAGCGTTGACCACACGTGTTGAAAAGGGCGACCTTGCCAATATTGTGTTGGTAGAGTTTCAAGCAAATATAATGCAGCAGCGATTGTTACTTGCCGAACTTAAACAAAAGCGCGACGCTCATGCTCAAATGTTGTCGTTCTATTGGCGCTCTCCTCAGGGAGACATGATGTCTTTTAATGCTGATACACCGCCAAATGATATCGAATGGCCCTTTTGGGTGGGCGACGCACAAATTATGGCGTTGCGTAAAGCCTTGCGCCAACACCCAGAGCTTGATGTGATGCAGTTAGAGCAGCAGGTGGTAAAAAACAAAACTGCGCTAGCCAATAATGCCTTACTGCCAAAGCTCGATTTACAAGCGTCTATTGCTCGAGATGTCGGGGCAGGATCTGAAACATTAGAAGGTACAGAGACTAAACTCGGCCTTTCGTTTTCTTATCCACTTGGTAACCGAAAGGCCAAAGCGGAACGCTCTCAGTTACTCTCTAAGCAGCGGGAGTTAGGACACAAATTTACCTCAATCCAGCAGTCGATCATGCAACGCTTCGAACAAGCTTATGTATATTGGACTCAAGCAAAAGACATTGCTGCGCTACAAAGCGAAAATGCGTCACTTGCTAGAACATTGTCACGAGTAGAGAGAACGCGGTTTGATGCCGGCGATAGCGATATGTTTGTATTAAATGCTAGAGCGCAAAATGAAATTAAGGCGCAGATCAAAGAAATAAAAGCCAAAGTAGATTTATTGAAGGCAGAACTCATGCTTTATAAAGAAGCAGCCATGCTGTATGAAATGAAATAGCGCGTTAATGGTTTTTGATGAGAGCGCAAAAAAGCGCGCTGTGTTGGTATGTGAGCGTATTTGTTTCAGCTAAAAACTAGTTTTGAATTTTGTTGAGTTCGTTATGACGAGTTTTAACAGTAATGCAGGTAACTAACGTTACCTGCATTACTATAAATCAGAGCACTATTAATCTGCAGTGCTATCAACCGCCAGTATTATGAAACCAAAGCCCCAAAGGCGATATCAACCTAATTGCCTACGGCAGCGGTAAAGTCACTTTCGCTTAGTCCTGCAGACAGAGCATATTCTTTAAGCTTTATCTGAGATACGCCAGAGTTGTTAGCAGTATTTAAAATACGCATTATCTGTTCGCGTTGTTGTGATGACTCGCGAACAGCAGTCTCTACTACCTTTTCGGCTTTATTAGGGAATACAGCTAACAAAGCGTCAACAACATACTCACCAACAAACGGTACCGCGTTAAGCGCACTTGTCATTATCTCGACAATTTTGTTTGGGTGCTCTTGCGAAAGTGTTTGTACAATACTGTCGGCAGAGTCTGGCTGAGTAAGCACGGCAACACGTACTATTTCATCAAGTTCTTCTGGTGTAGCCATTGCAGCCGCGTGAACAACAAAATCCACGTAAGTCGGTTCAGCTGTTATAGCTAGCTTAACGATATTCGGACAGCTGCTTACTTCTTTATCGATAGCAAGCTTAACAATTTCTTCGGTAGACGATGGTTGCGCCGATATCGCAGCGAAGATGATCTCTCTGTATTTATCGGGGTATGTGTCTAATGCAATGTCTACCACAAGCACGATGTCCTGCGGATAGTGCCCAGCGATAGAGCTTATAGCTCTTCCCACTGACATAGTCTGATCTACCTGGCGCTTTAAAAAAGCGGTTTGAAACTTAGTAGATTGACTCACCTCATCTTTTGGCACTACTGAGGGGCCTGCAGATTCGTTAGATTCTGTAAGGGGTGAAACTTCTTGCGACGCTTCCTGTGCATTTGCTGATGTAACAACACCGATACTGAGAAAACCAGCTGATAACAGTGATGCCGACAGAATTGTTAGCGTTCTTGACATAAATCCACCTTTTATAATTATTGCGTAGCTTTATAACGATGCTGCTGTACTCGCTGCTGTGCTAGCTTTTGTAGTAGCTATAGCAAAGCGCTTCTACGAATGCGCCCTACTTACACACTTGGAGCCGTACACTTATATAGGTATTAACTACTGTAAATAACTTAGACAGGTTACCCACTTTACTGTGAAAGAATCACTGTAAGAGGTGCACCGAAAATGTTAAACACAAAGCTAACGTTATAAAGGTACAGGCAATACCAGTACATACTATAAAGGCAGGTGCGTTACCCAACGTGTTCGATATTCGTTTCGATATCGTTTGGTTTATGCACCCAGCCTCTATTTGCTTTTATCGCTTTTATGTAAAAAGCGACGTTCGATAACATATATAAAGCTGTTATCGGCAGCGATCGTTTACCACTTAGTGGTAACTACTATATAGGATCTGAACCCTCATCCTATTAGTAATTAGTCCACATTGTCTACTAATTATCACATCTGACTAAAAATTAGACGCTGGGTTCACTTTTATCGACTTTTTATTACTTTTTCATGAATAAAGGTTGACGTGAGCGCTCAGATCCCTAAAATGCGCATCCGCTTCGGGGGAAAAGCAAAACGACTTACCCAGCTCTTAGCAAGA